>Ga0164294_10002181_pt1 | contig 17852 bp, 16 predicted proteins | sample GEODES005metaG_FD_111479 | JGI IMG/M metagenome (GOLD analysis project Ga0164294, IMG submission 111479) | Oligotrophic lake water microbial communities from Sparkling Lake, Wisconsin, USA - GEODES005 metaG | ecosystem: Environmental > Aquatic > Freshwater > Lake | place: USA: Sparkling Lake...
CCACTGGACGTTTCCGCTTGCAGGGCGGGCGAAGATCAGCTCAAGAGTTCGCTGGTGCTTGCGCTTCATGCCGCGATAGTACCACTATCAGGTACCGAACTGGGTGAGCGCACCTCCAAACGGCTAGTGTCAAAACTCAACGAGCGGCGCAGCCGTCCGATGGAATGGCCCGTTATGCTGTGACTTCAACGTACTCAACTTGGCTTGCACCGACAGGCACTGGCAAACCGTCCGCGCGCAAGCCTTCAAGGTGAAAGGCTATGGCCTCACGCATTTCGACCTCGACTTCTGCAATGGTTGCACCGGTAGCCACGCAGCCGGGCAAATCAGGCGCATACGCCGAGTAATTTCCTTCTGCTTTTTCTATAACGATTGCATAGCGCATAGCACCTCACTTGAGTCCAGCCTGTTTGGATATGCTGTTCAAAGTACCCGGCGCCAAATCGTCGCTGGGTTTTCCGGGAACAGTGACGCGACCAGGCCTGCTCGCGTGCTTGAATTGCCGATGACTGCCTCTTGTCGCGATCAAACTCCAACCATCACGTTGAAGCAATCGGAGGACTTCGCTGACTTTCATGATCGTAGGATAGCAGGTACCTAGTCTTGCCCTAGTTTACGGATTGCCGAAACCGCATAACGTCCGAGCTAGGCGGGCAGCAACGGCAGGACGCCAGACCCGGGCCGGTGAAAATGTATGGTGTACCTCCGGTCCGGGCCTGTTGGCCTGCCGTTGGCGCTCCGCCTAAGCGAGAGGTTGAGCTTCGCTGCCGCCGAGCCGAAGCTACATAAAAAGACTGTGCGGGTCTGGGCGGTAGCTTCCAAACGGACCGGACAGCGTAAAACCTTTACTTCGATACAGATTGTGGGCAGGTTCAAAAGCCGCGTGCGTACCTGTTTCTAGGTTAAGCCTCGTGTACCCACGCTGCTTGGCTACCGCGATGATGTGTTCACGCACGGCGCGACCTGCACCTCGGTTACGAGTAGCCGCTGGGGTTCGCATGGACTTGATTTCACCTTGGGATACTGAAAGCTCCTTCAGCGCGCCACAGCCAATGAGGTTGTCTTCTTCCCAAACGCTCCAAAAGGTGATGTCAGGCGCTTTCAGTTTTTTGACATCCAATGCGAACACCTGCTCAGGTGGCGACAACTCGTACATGTCTGTCAGGTGTTCCTGAAGTAGGGCATGGACCTTGGGGCGGGAAAGATCGTCGATTTCAATACGCATGTGGAGACGTGAAATCATTTATGTGTGAGGCCTAAGGTTGTACCGGAGGGGCCGCGCTGCGGCGAAGCCAACGGGGTACCGGCAAGCCATGCTTGCCGGCGGTCCCCTCGAGCGAAGCGTTAGGGCATAGGTAGTCAGAGGGCATAGTGCGCAAATGCTTTTGTCACTTTCCGGTCTGGACCAAAGTGAAACACCTCCGCAGCTAGCCGACCACGAGCGCCCTTATAGTAAACGGTGATGCTGTTGACGCCAGCAAGAACCTGAAGAAGTTCGAAGTGAAGGTCGGGTATGAGTTCTAACGCATTTTTCCAATAGGCACGAACTGCGACTTTTCCTTGGAGCGTGCCAGACGGTTCGCCTGCGACTTGAATAATTACTGGCGAAGACATTTCAAATTGATCTGAACAGTGCGAAAGAATTCTGTCGAGGTCGTGGGCGTTCCACGAGTCGATCCAGTCTGTGGCGAAGTGTTCAACAAAAGCCTTGTCCATTTTTTATACACTCCAAAAAGTGAGATCGCGGTGCTTAGGCCTGCTCGGTGTAACGTTGGAATATGACATTGGCTATACAGCGATGACAGATGAGGCTCAGTTTCCTGCCAACCTCGATGTGCTGCTGCTAAAGCAGTGACTTATTGCCATGGTTAAAGCAGTTGACGCACAGTTTCTGTGCAGATTGATACTTGCCGACGTGCGCGACCGGCAGCATGACAAACACGCCCTGGGCAACTTCACGCACTTCATAGTTCGCGGCCTCGGCCGACCAGTCCCTGAGGCGTGTGAGTTCCGTTCGAAGGTTCTCAAGTTCAGCCGCGATACTCGCTTGCTTTTCCTGTGCCGACAGGGCCACGGCATTGGCTTGCATCAGCTTTGCATGAACCTCCGCCATCTTCTCGACAATGTCTGAGTAGTTTGCGAGTCCATTGGCCGACTTAAGAAGGCTGCCCAGAGCTTGAACGCTCTGCGAGGCCATGAGTAGTTCGTTGATCATGCGAGTGCCCAAGAGTGGTGAGTAGCAGGCCTAACGTGATGTAGACCGCAAAACCCGGTGGATACATCTTGTTGTTGAAATGGCTGCAAACCCCTTGCAGCTTGGCTTCGAAGGCCATACGCTGCTTTTTCGTACAGGACTAAATCTCCTATGAAACCCGGTGCTCCTTCTTTGCAGTCCGCCCGCTTACTCGATCAGATTCGTGCGTAAGTTTGTTGTCTTCAATGTAGTCTCAAAACGATAAAAAATTAACACTGATAAATTCTTTTACGCACAAGTGCTGCGCATGGCGAACCCGCTTGAATCACAGGCACTGCCAAACGATTTTAAAAAGGCGACGCCTCAGGGGCGTCTGCTGCGTGACAGGCAAGGCATGTGCCTTGCCTAATACTATTGCCATGAAACTTCACTTTGCACCCACCTCCCCCTACGTCCGTAAATGCATGGTCATCGCCGATGAACTCGGCCTGAGCGATCGCATCACCTTGCTGGCGTCCAGTGCGCACCCCGTCAACCGGGATGCCAACATCATCGCCAACAACCCTTTGGGCAAAGTCCCGACCTTGATCACCGACGATGGTGTAGCTTTGTATGACAGCCGCGTCATCTGCGAGTACCTGAACGATTTGGGCGGCGGCTCCTTGTTCCCCGCCAGCGGCGCCGCACGTTGGCATGCATTGACCTTGCAGTCCTTGGGTGACGGCATTCTGGATGCGGCCTTACTGACCCGTTATGAAACCATGGTGCGCCCCGAAGCTTTGCGCTGGGCCGACTGGACAAATGGAAAGCTCGACGCGATCCGCACATCACTGACGTACTTGAACCAACATCCTGATGTGTTGGCTGGCCCGCTGCACATCGGGCAGATTGCCGTGGCTTGCGCTGTGCTGTACCTGGACTTCAGGTTCCCTGATCTGAATTGGCGCCAGCACTACCCCGCACTGGCCACCGAGATCGAGCCCACACTGGCCCGGGAATCTCTGAAAAAAGAACGCGCTGTCGCCGCTTGATCAGAGCGCTCTCGTCGCTTACCCGCTGGCGATTTAAACACCGATGATTTATCCACCTGCGCGTCAGTCCACCTGAGCGCCGGACTCTTTGACGATCTTGGCCCAACGCACCAGATCGTCTTTGACGATCACTGCCAATTGCTCTGATGTGCCTTTGAAAGGCTCGCAGCCCAGCGTCGCCAATCTGGTGCGCACTTCCGGGTCGTCCAGCGCTTTGCCGACTTCATTTTGCAAGTATTGCGTCAAGGCCTTGGGCGTTCCCGTGGGGGCGAACATGCCGTACCAAGGCGTCGCGCCGAAGCCCTTGACGGTTTCACCAATGGTGGGGGCGTCGGGCAGGGCAGCGACGCGTTTTTCATTCACCACGCCCAAAACTTTGAGCTTGCCCGATTTGATGAAGGCAATCGAAGAGGGCATGCTTTGCACCGACAAGGGCACCTGCCCGCTGACCACATCGGTGGCCGCAGCCGCTGCGCCTTTGTAGGGAATGTGTTGCAGCTTGATGTCGGCGGCTTTTTGCAGCATCTCGGCAATCAGGTGGTTCAAGGTGCCATTGCCGGCCGAGGCGATGGCGTATTTGCCCGGTTGCATTTTGGCCAGGCTGATGAATTCGGCCATGGTGTTGGCGGCAAACGTGGGGTTCGCCACCAGCACATAACCCGCCTTGGCCAAGGGCGCAACGGGCTCAAAATCCTTGACCGGATCAAAGCCGGTTTTGGCATACAGCGCAGGGTTGATGACTTGTGCACTGTCGGCTGTGACGAGCAGGGTGTAACCGTCTGGTTTGGCTTTGGACGCTAACGCGGTGCCCACATTGCCGCCTGCGCCTACCCGGTTTTCGACCACAAAGGACTGACCGGTCTGGTCGGACAGCTTTTGCGCCAGCACGCGCGCAATCGCATCATTGGCACCACCCGGCGCTTGCGGCACGATCAAGGTCACCGGTCGCAAGGGGTATTTGTCCTGCGCCGGCAGGGTGGAACTGGTCAAAGCGATCAGAAGGGCCGTCAAGGCGGTGGCTGTCTTTTTCATCGACAAACTCCAAAGTTTCAAATGGCAAGCGGTCACGCTCACGTATTCTGAACGAAAATGAGTTCATGGCCATACAGATTTTGATCATCGGCATTCACCTCGCCCGCAGCACACGCGGTAAGCCGGGTGCCCCGCCTGCTTGCTGAGGCGGGTTGGTTGTTTCGTTGATCTTTTTTCTGGAGTGTTCTTATGTCTGATTTATTTGACAACCCTATGGGTTTGTGCGGCTTCGAATTTGTCGAGTTTGCATCCCCCGATCCGGCCACGCTGGGCCCCGTCTTTGAAGCCATGGGCTTCTCTCTGGTCGCCAGGCACCGTTCGAAAAATGTGGTCTTGTACCGCCAGGGACATATCAATTTCATTGTCAACCAAGAGCCGCTCAGCGCGGCCGCTTACTTTGCTGCGGAGCACGGCCCATCGGCTTGCGGCATGGCGTTTCGCGTCAAGGACGCGCACAAGGCTTATGCGCGTGCGCTCGCCTTGGGCGCCCAGCCTATCGAGATACCGACCGGCCCCATGGAGCTGCGCTTGCCAGCGATCAAGGGCATTGGCGGCGCACCGCTGTATTTGATTGACCGCTTTGAAGATGGCAAGTCGATTTACGACATCGATTTTGAATTCATCGATGGTGCGGACCGGCATCCTGTGGGCCATGGCCTGCACATCATTGACCATCTGACGCACAACGTATACCGGGGCCGCATGGGCTTTTGGGCCCGCTTTTACGAGCGCTTGTTCAACTTCCGCGAGATCCGCTACTTTGACATTCAAGGCACGCACACTGGTTTGACCTCCAAAGCGATGACCGCACCAGACGGCTTGATCCGCATCCCCTTGAACGAAGAGTCGTCCAAAGGTGCCGGCCAGATCGAGGAATTCTTGATGCACTACAACGGCGAAGGCATCCAGCACATCGCCTTGCTCACCGAGAACCTGGTGGACACCGTCGATCGCTTGCAAATGGCCGGCGTGCCCTTGATGACCGCGCCGAACGACGTTTACTACGAGATGCTCGAAGAACGCCTGCCCGGCCATGGCGTGCAGATACCGGATTTGCAAGCCCGCGGCATCTTGCTGGACGGCTCCACGCAAGGGGGGCAACCCAAGTTGTTGTTACAGATCTTTTCTCAAGCCCAACTCGGTCCGGTGTTTTTCGAGTTCATCGAACGCCGCGCGGACGATGGCTTTGGTGAGGGCAATTTCAAAGCCTTGTTCGAATCGATCGAGCGCGAACAAATCCGGCGCGGTGTGTTGGAAACTTAAAATAAGTGCATGCCCATGCGCCGTCCTTTGACCTTTGCCCACGTTTTGGCTTTCTCAACACGTTGGCTTTTGCTCTGCGCTGCAGTGGCCATTGTGGCGGGCTCGGCCTCTGCGCTGTTTTTGTTTGCCTTGGACTGGGCCACGCGCACACGCTCACTGCAACCCAGCTTGATCTGGGGCTTGCCTTTGGCCGGTTTTTTGATGGGCTGGATTTACCTGAAATGGGGACAGTCGGTCGACGCCGGCCATAACCTGCTAATCGGTGAAATCCACAGCCCGCAACACACTGTGCCCTTGCGCATGGCGCCCATGATTTTGGGGAGCACGGTGGTCTCACATTTGTTTGGCGCATCGGTGGGTCGCGAAGGCACTGCCGTGCAGATGGGCGGCGCCTTGGCCGACCAATTGACGCCCATTTTCAAGCTTTCCACCGCACAGCGGCAAGTGGTGTTGATGGCCGGCATCAGCGCAGGTTTTGCCTCTGTCTTTGGCACCCCCCTGGCGGGCGCTCTGTTTGCTTTGGAGGTGTTGGCAGGACCCGCATTGCTTCGCATGCGCTGGACCGCATTGCCCCCCTGCATCGTGGCCGCTTATGCCGCCGACCAGGTGGGTTTGTGGTGGGGTGTTCAGCACACTGTCTACACCGTCAGCGCCATCCCCACCCTCTCGGCATGGGGCTTGGCCAGTGTCGTTTTGGCGGGCGGTGTGTTTGGCCTGACAGGCCGTGTATTTGCCTGGAGCGCTCACACCTTGTCGGCGCAGTTCAAGCGGTGGCTTGCGTACCCGCCTTTGCGCCCCTTGATTGGCGGGGTTCTGATCACCGCCATCGTAGTGTGGGGCCACGCGGAGCGCTACATCGGCTTGGGAATTCCGGTCATTCTGGAGGCTTTTGATCAGCCCTTGGCACCCTGGGACTTTGCCGCCAAACTGGCCATGACGGTGTTGTCGCTCGGCAGCGGTTTCAAAGGCGGCGAAGTCACGCCGCTGTTTTACATCGGCGCCACATTGGGCAACGCCTTAGCGCCCATAGTCGACATGCCTTTGGGCCTGATGGCCGCGCTGGGCTTTGTGGCGGTGTTTGCGGGCGCATCCAACACGCCCTTGGCATGCACCCTGATGGCCATCGAACTGTTTGGCACGCAGACAGGTGCATTTGCTGCGGTGGCCTGCACCGTGAGCTACTTTTTTTCAGGTCGCACTTCGATCTACAAAGCCCAACGGCATGCCAAGAAGGCCTGGCTGGCGCCCCGAGACCGCAGGCCATAAGCAAGGCCTTTCATGCATCGCCGTTCTCAAGCACTTGATGCCGTCTTGGCCAAATGCGCTTTGGCCAGAGCGACATACCAATCCAAGCACCCCGGGTTGGCCATCGCGTCTTTGTTGACGACCTTTTCCTGGGGATGTCCAAGCATCAGTTTCTTGATCGGCAGTTCTTGTTTTTTGCCAGACAAGGTGCGCGGGATTTCAGCCACCTGGAACATCTCATTGGGGATGAAGCGTGGACTCAAAGCCACCTTGATGGCGTTGTTGATCTTGGCTTGCATGGCCGCGTCCAGCGTGGTGCCTGGTCGCAAGACCACAAACAAAGGCATGAAGCTTTCTCGGCCCAGGTATTCGAGGTCCACCACCATGGAGTCCATCACTTCTGGCAAGCCCTCCACGGCGCTGTACAACTCACTGGTGCCCATGCGCAAGCCATGGCGGTTGATGGTGGCGTCACTGCGGCCAAAAATCACGCAGCCTTCACCGCCTGCCTCTTGGGTGCCAATGCGCAACCAGTCACCGTGTCGCCACACGCCACCCGTCTCAGGGCCGGTATCTCCCCCGCCGGGCTTGCGCCCGTGGCCTGCAGGGTACATCTCGAAATAACTGGCCAGGTAACGGGCGTTGCCTGTGTCACCCCAGAAATACAGGGGCATGGACGGAATGGGTTGGGTGCACACCAGCTCGCCCACTTCGCCCAGCACCGGCTCACCCGCTTCGTTCCAGGCTTCGACAGCGCAACCGAGCAAACGGCATTGCATGACGCCCGCTTCTTGCGGGAGTTCGCGGTTGCCGCCAATGAAGGCACCGCAAAAATCGGTGCCACCTGAAATATTGCACCACCAAATGTCAGGCACCGTGTGCTCAGGCGCATATGTTTGCGCCACGGCTCTGAACTGCGCGGTTCCCCAGTTCTGAGTTTCTGGCGACAAGGGGGACCCCGTCGTGCCCAGCGCGCGAATGCTCGACAAGTCACCGCATTGGGTCAGGTTCACGCCGGCTTTTTGGCAATTGGCAAAAAAGGCAGCGCCGGCGCCAAAGAAGGTGACCTTCATTTCTGCGGCAAAGCGCCACAAGGTGCCCCAGTCTGGATTGTCTTTGCTGCCACCGGGGTTGCCGTCGTAAAGGATGCAGGTGGTGCCATTGAGCAAGCCACCCAACTGCGCGTTCCACATGACCCATCCGGTGGAGCTGTACCAGTGGTAGCGCTCCCCCCACGAGTTCGGGTGGTAGCTGCAACCGATGTCGTTGTGCACTATTTTGAGTGCCAAGGCCACAATGACGGTGCCCCCATGGCCATGCACAATAGGTTTGGGCAAGCCCGTGGTGCCGCTGGAGTAAACGATCCACAGCGGGTGGTCAAAGGGCAACCACATCGGCTCGAAGGCCTCCACGGCTTCGCCATGTTGCTGGGTGGTTTGCGCCATGCGCACCGCGCTGGCCACCGCGTTGCTGGCCAAGTCGGCGGTGCCCAGGTTGTCATGAATGATCACATGCTGAACGGTCGGCAATGCGTCCACCAGCTCTTGAACCACGGCCATGCGGTCATGGTCGCGGCCGCCATAAGAGACCCCGTCGACGGCTATCAAGACCTTGGGCTCGATTTGTTTGAACCGATCGAGCACCGCCAAAGTGCCCATATCAGGCGCGCAAATGCTCCAGACACCCCCAATGCTGACGGTGGCCAAAAAGGCAATCATGGCCTCGGGAATATTGGGCAGATAAGCGGCGACACGGTCGCCTGGCTCAACGCCTTGCGCCTTCAAATACAAGGCCAATGAAGCGACCTGCTGAGACAGCTCGGGCCAGGACATTTCGCGGTGCTGGCCTTTTTCATTCCGGCAGATCACGGCCATGAACCCTGCAGCGTGAGCAGGCTTGACATGCCGCAGCACCTGGTGCGCGTAGTTCACCTGCGCACCACTGAACCATTGACCGCCAGGCATCACGTTCTGCGTCAACACCTGGGTATGCGGCGTGGGCGACTGCAGGTCAAAGTAATCCCACATGCTTTGCCAAAAAGCGTCAATGTCGGTGATTGACCATTGCCACAGTGCGTTGTAAGTGTCAAAAGAGAGTCCGCGGTTCGCTTTCAACCAGTCTTGGTAGAGACGGATTTGCGGCAAAAACGGTGTTGCTGAGGGCACACCCTGGGCATGAGAGGTTGAGCTGGCGTTCATTTCGCTAGGGTAGCAGTGGCGTCCCTAGAATGTCATCCGGAAAACCCGCGGGGTTTACACCTTGGCGACAGGAGGGGGTTTATATTCAGGTTGGTTCCCTATTTGCCCATCTACCCTGCATTGCTTGCGAATGAACTCACAAACAGCCTTCAACCATCTGTCTTTTCGCTCGCGCGTGATTTACAAGTCGGACGCCGTATTGAGCCTACCCGAGGCGTTACACAAACTGCAATCGCAACGCCCAATATTGCTGTGCAGCACGCGCATGGCCCAAACGGCGTTGTTCGAAAAGGTTTGTGGTTTGTTAGCCAAATTCCATTGGGCTCAGGTCATTGACATTCCGGCACACTCTTCGGTTGAAACCGTCGACAGCATTGTGCTGCTGGCCCAAGCCCATCAGGCCGACGCCTTTATTTGCTTGGGCGGCGGGAGTGTCTGCGATTCCGCCAAGGCCGCCGCCTTGGTGTTGGCCGAAGGCGCGCCTTTGGCGCAGCATGCGAGCCGTTTTACACCACCGTCCACCGTGGTCACGCCTGATTTTGTGCGCGACAAGTTACCCATTGTGTCTATCCCCATGACCGCATCGGGCGCAGAAGTGACGCCTTCACTGGGCATTCGCACCGCACAAGGTAACAAGCTTTTATTTTGGGATGCGGCCTTGGCCAGCCGGGTCATTTTGATAGACCCTCAGGCCAATTTGGAGATGCCTGCGTCGGTGATGTTGTCGACGGCCATGAACGGGCTGGCGCATTGCATTGAGGGCCTTTACTCGCATGCTCGTTCTCCGATTACCGATACATTGGCTTTGTCCGGGCTGCGCGCTTTTGACCACGCCATGCGTGCCGTGGCAAAGGACCCCAATGACGCGAATGCGCGTGGCGCATTGCTCGTCGCGGCACACCTCTCGGGCATGGTTTTGGCCAGTGCGCGCAGTTGTTTGCACCATGCAATTTGCCATGTCCTGGGTGCAACTTTTGGCATCGGACATGGCGATGCCAATGCGGTGATATTGCCTCATGCGCTTCGTTTCAATGCCCCGGCTGTTCAACCTGCCTTGAGCGCCATGGCCCATAATTTGGGCTTGAATGCGGATGTGACCCATGCAGGCGAAAAGATCATTCAATGGTTAAACGACCTGCAAAGTGCAACCCAAGTACCCACCCGATTGCGCGATCTGGGCGTCGACCCCCAGCGTCTGGGTGCGGTAGCCCACCAGGTATTGCATGAGCGAGGCTTGGCCTACAACCCGCGTGCGGTGAGCGCCGCCGACGAAATTGAAAACTTGCTGCAGGCCGCTTGGTGATGCAGCCCTCAGGAGAAATCGGATGAACATTGTTGCAAGTGGACACATCTTGGGGGCCCGAGTAGAGGGCTTGGATTTATCGCAACCGCTCTCGCTCATCGACTTCCAAACTTTGGAGCAGGCCTTGGGCCGGTATGGCGTTTTGAGTTACCCCCGGCAAACATTGACGGCCTTGCAACTCAAACAATTTGCCGAGCACTTTGGCAAGCTGGAAATCAATGTGGCCAATGTGTACCAGGTGCCTGGTTTGCCCGAGGTGATGATTTTGTCCAACAAGATCAGCCCTGAAGGCAAACCCGTCGGGCTGAGCGATGCTGGCCAAGATTGGCACACAGACATGTCCTACAGCAAGATGGTGGCCTTTACCAATATTTTGTATGGCTTGGAAATTCCCCATCGCCATGGAGAGCCCTTGGGCAACACCGAGTTTTGCAATATGCACGCGGCCTATTCAGATCTGTCTGCCGAACTCAAGCACCGCTTGGAAGACATGACCATCACCCATGACTTTGCCAAGTTTTGGGATGCCATGCGCGCCAAAGCCGGCAGCTCCCGTGCGCCGTTGACACCGGCGCAGCGGCAAGCCAAACCACCGGTTTCACACCCCGCCATCTTGCTGCACCCCATCACAGGACGCAAAGTTTTGTACGCCAATCCAGGCTATGCAATGCGCATCAATGAAATGTCTGAAGCGGAAAGTCAGGAGACTTTGGCGTTTTTATTCAAGCACCAGTTGCAAGCCAAATACCAATACAAACACCGCTGGCAAGTTGGTGATGTGTTGATGTGGGACAACATGGGAACCTTGCACAACGCCGTCCCTGACTACCGCCCTGATGAGCACCGTTACATCCAACGTTGTCAAGTCATGGCGAACCGTTACTTTGCGACCGAGTCCGCATGAGAATCGTCAGTTTCCATTGTCACGATGGCCATGTGCGAACGGGTGTCGTACTCAACGACCGTGTGCTGGATATCTCTGAATGGGTGGAGCGTTTGCCGCTGTCCGAGGAGGCAAAGCGACACCATCAACATGCGGGAAGCCTGCCACCTTTGGGTGGTATTTTGCGTTGCTTGAGCGCAGGCCCTGAAGCACTGCGCCACTTACAGGCGCATGTCTCGCAATGCGCAGACCAGACGCAATGGGCGTTGAGTGCTGTCGCGCTGTATGCCCCGGTGCCACGCCCCGGCAAGATCATTGGCGTTGGACGCAACTATGCAGACCACGCCAAAGAGACAGGTGTCGCACCCTTCGAGAAGCCGCGCATCATTTTTAAAATGCCTTCTTCTGTGGCGGCCCCTGGTGCTGTAGTGCGGCGGCCCCAAGGCGTTCACAAACTCGACTTTGAGGCCGAACTGGCGGTTGTCATGGGCGCATATGGTCGCGACATTGACGCGTCCACAGCATTGCACCATGTCGCAGGCTACACCGTACTCAATGACCTGAGCGCACGCGAATTTCAATTTGACATTTCACCCGCGCAAACCACTTTTGCCAAAAGCATGGATGGTTTTTGCCCCATGGGCCCTTGGTTGGTGACCCGCGACGAAGTCCCTGATCCGCAAAATTTAGAAGTTTATTGCTGGCTCAATGGCGTGCAAATGCAGCACGGGCACACCAAGGACATGTTGTTTGCGGTGAAAGACTTGGTGGCCTACGTCTCTCGGTTTATGACACTCGAGCCGGGGGACATCATCACCACAGGAACGCCAGCAGGGATTGGCGCCTTTCGCACGCCGCCGCTGTACCTCCAGCCCGGCGACCGCCTTGCATTTGAGGTCACAGGCGTGGGCAAATTGTCGCATTCCATTGCCTAAACCCCTGCATATCAACCACTTTATAAAACCAAAGAGACACGCATGAAATTTTCCCTTCTTCGCTTCATCAGTGCCGCCGCACTGGCCGCCTTGGCCTGCAGTACCGTCCAAGCCGATGTATACCCCAGCAAACCCATTCGTCTTTTGGTGGGCTTTGCTGCGGGGGGACCCACGGATGTGATTGCACGGGTTTTAGCCAAAGACATGACCGCGACCTTGGGCCAAGCCGTGGTGGTCGAAAACAAAGCCGGCGCCAGCTCCATGATCGCCACACGCGAGGTCAGAAATGCGCCCAACGACGGCTATACCTTGCTGTTTTCGTCATTGGGGTTGAACGTCAATCCTCTGTTGCTCGGCGAGCAAGCCGGCTACAACCCCAAAACCGACTTCACTCCGATTTCCAATGCAGCGGTGCTGCCATTGGTTGCCGTCAATGCCTTTGATGCCCCGTCCAAATCCATGACAGAGGTGTTGGCCAAGGCCAAAACCCGTCCTGAAGCCGTGAGCTTCGGGTCTTCGGGCAGTGGCGGCTCGGGCCACTTGGCAGGCGAGTTGTTGGCCACAGTGGCCAAAATCAAAATGCTGCACGTCCCCTACAAAGGCAATGGCCCGGCTTTGCTGGAAGTCATGGCCGGTCGTGTGGACTTCATGTTTTATCCGGTGATCGGATTGGCCGAACACATGGCCACCAAGCGCTTGAACATTCTGGCCGTGGGCACGGCCAAACGGTTGCCTCAATTTCCCGATGCGCCCACGATGGTTGAAATTGGATTCCCCGGCTTTGAAGAGACCGCGCCATGGGTGGGTTTACTTGGGCCCGCCAAAATGCCGGACACTGTCGTGGTCAAGCTGCATGATGCGATGAGCAAAGCCTTGGCCAAGCCCGATGTGCGTGTTCAACTCGAAAAGCTGGGCGCCTTGATCGTGGGCGACACCCCGGCACAGTTCACCCACTTTTTGAAGCGGGACTATGAGCGCTGGGATGGCGTGATCAAAGCCGCGGCCATCAAGCCTGGCCCCATGTAAACCGTCCCGAGACGCGTTCGATGCGACCTGCTTACGCCATTCATGATTTGCGCGCTGCGGCTCACCGCCGACTACCGCGTGCGATTTTTGATTTTTTCGATGGTGGCGCAGAAGATGAAATCACGCTGCAAGCCAATCGAACAGCCTTTCAGCGGCAGCAGTTTTTGCCTCGTGTGTTGAAAGATGTCTCGCACATTGACACCCGCACTGAGCTGTTCGGGCAGTCATCGTCCATGCCCATGGCCATTGCCCCGACCGGGGCCGTCGGCTATGGTTACGCCGGCGGCGATGTTGCCATTGCCAAGGCCGCCGCCGCCGCGGGGATTCCGTTCACGCTCTCCTCTACGGCGACCGCCTCCATCGAGCGCATAGCAGATGCGTCGCAAGGCCGCTTGTGGTTTCAGGCCTACATTCTGAAAGACAAAGCTTTCTTGGCACGCTTAATCGAGCGGGCTCGCGTCGCAGAATACGAAGCCCTGATGATCACCGTGGACTTGCCCGTGGGTGGCAAACGCGAACGCGATCAGCGCAATGATTTTTCAGTCCCCTTTCGCTTCACGCCCAGGAATGTGTTTGATTTTGCGCAAAAACCGGGCTGGTGTTTGCAAATGCTGCGCCATGGCATGCCGATCATGGAAAACTTAATCGGCCTGGACGAAAAGGCCAAATCCGCGTCCAGCATGGCCTCCTCTGTGGGTCGAAACTACGACCCAGCTTTTGATTGGGCGGCCTTGCAACAGATTCGCGATCTCTGGCCCCGCAAGCTGATTCTGAAAGGGGTTATGCACCCGGATGACGCCGACCGTGCTTGCAACATGGGTTTGGATGCCTTGGTTGTCTCCAACCACGGTGGCCGACAGCTGGATGGTGCCGTGGCCACCTTGGACGCCTTACCCGACGTGGTGCAAGCCGCTGCCGAACGTGTTCCCGTTTGGATGGATGGCGGCGTTCGCCGTGGCCAAGATATCGTCAAGGCCTTGGCACTGGGGGCCGGCGGGGTTTTAATCGGTCGCGCCACCTTGTTTGGCGCTGTGTCGGATGGCGAACGAGGTGCACGGCGTGCGCTGGAAATTATGCAGACCGAACTGGTTCGCACCATGCAACTGTGCGGTGTGCGTCAGCTGAAAGAAATCACGTCAGCCTTATTGGTCAGTCGGCGCGCATCTCGGTAAGTCGCTGGCTCTTCCAGTACACGTCGTCACCGCCATTCAGGCGATTCAGGACCCGGGCCAAGACAAACATCAAATCCGACAAGCGGTTCAGATACTGTTTGGGTGTGTCGTTCAGCGATTCTTCATTGCCCAATGCCACCGTGGCGCGTTCGGCGCGACGGGCCACGGTGCGACACACATGCGCCAAAGAGGCGCCGCGCGTGCCAGCGGGCAAAATGAACTCTGCCAGTTTGGGCAGTTGGGCGTTGTAGGTGGTCAGCGCCGTGTCCAGCGCGGCCACGGCTTCCGCCTTGAGCAACTCAAAGCCCGGAATTGACAGCTCGCCCCCGAGATTGAACAGTTGATGTTGCACTTCAACCAGCACTTCGCGGACCTCTTGAGGCATGTCTTCACACAACAAAACACCGATGTGCGAGTTGAGTTCGTCCACCTCGCCCATGGCATGGACGCGCAGGCTGTTTTTGGACACTCGCTGATTATTGCCCAGGCCGGTGGTGCCGTTGTCGCCCGTACGGGTGGAAATTTGTGTCAAACGATTGCCCATATGTCACTTCGGTTCATTCTGTTGCGTTAACCCCGATTGTGCTTGAGGTCCAGCACAGCGTAAACTTTAGCCCCAAAGGCCCTTTGACCCACGGAGACTCCCCCATGAACGCACCCACACCCGCCGCCCACCTGACTCCCGAAATTAGCCAACGCGCGGTCCCTGCGGCTTTGATCGAAGCTTTGAAGACCCGCTTTGGCGTCAACTGCTCGACGGCGCTGGTGGTGCGCGAACAGCATGGGCGCGATGAGTCGGCCTTCACCACCGTGCCGCCCCCCGCCGCCGTGGTGTTTGCCGAGTCCACCCAGGATGTGTCAGACGCGGTGCGTCTGTGCGCCGATTACCAAGTCCCGGTGATTCCTTTTGGCGTGGGTTCGTCACTTGAAGGGCACTTGCTGGCCGTGCAAGGCGGCGTCAGCATTGACCTGATGCGCATGAACAAGGTGCTGTCCATCAACCCCGAAGACCTGCTGGTCGTGGTGCAACCGGGCGTGACCCGCAAACAGTTGAACGAGGAAATCAAATCCACTGGCCTGTTCTTTCCGATCGATCCGGGCGCTGACGCCACGATTGGCGGCATGAGCGCGACCCGCGCCAGCGGCACCAACGCCGTGCGCTACGGCACGATGCGCGAAAACGTCTTGGCCCTCGAAGTAGTGACCGCCAGCGGCGAGGTGATCCGCACCGGCACGCGGGCCAAAAAATCCAGTGCCGGTTACGACCTGACGCGCTTGATGATCGGCAGCGAAGGCACGCTGGGCGTGTTGACCGAAATCACCGTCAAACTCTATCCCTTGCCTGAAGCCATTTCGGCAGCCATTTGCTCGTTCCCGAGCATTGAAGCAGCGGTGCGCGCGGTGATTCAAACCATTCAGCTGGGGGTGCCGATTGCGCGGGTCGAGTTGATCGACCACAACGCGGTGCGCATGGTCAACGCCTACGCCAAACTGGGTCTGCGCGAAGAGCCTTTGCTGCTCATGGAGTTCCACGGCTCACCCGCCGGCGTGAAAGAACAAGCCGAAACCGTTCAAGAGATCGCCACCGAGTTTGGTGGCAATGCCTTTGAATGGGCCACCACCCCCGAAGAGCGCACGCGTTTGTGGACGGCGCGCCACAACGCCTACTTTGCCGCACTGCAAAGCCGACCCGGCTGCCGCGCCATCAGCACCGACACCTGTGTGCCGATCAGCCGTCTCGCCGACTGCCTGCTCGACTCGATCGCCGAAACCGACGCCAGCGGGATTCCGTATTTCTTGGTCGGCCACGTGGGCGACGGCAACTTCCACTTCGGCTATTTGATAGACCCAAACGACCCGCAAGAATGCGCCACGGCCGAGGCGCTGAACCAGCAACTGGTACACCGCGCGCTCAAGCTGGGCGGCACTTGCACGGGCGAGCATGGCATCGGCTTGCACAAGATGGACTTCTTGCGCACCGAAACCGGCGAAGGCGCTGTGGACATGATGCGCACCATCAAACGCGCGCTGGATCCGCACAACATCATGAACCCGGGAAAGATATTTTCAATGTGAGTCTCATGCCGCAGGGGAAGGCGGGGCGAAAGGAGACCCGCGCAGCAGCAAGGCCTCGACCTCATCGCACAGCTTGACGGGGTCGAAGGGCTTGAGCAACAAGGCACTCAGACCGGCATCTTTGAAGCGCTGCAGGTCCTGCGGGTTGACGTTCGCGGTCAATCCGATCACCGGCGCCAGGCCGTGTAACGTGAAGGACTGGCGAATCGCTTGCGTGGTTTGCGCGCCGTCCATCACTGGCATGAGCATGTCCATGAACACCAAATCAAAACGCTGCGCTCGCCAAAAATCCAACGCCTGGGCACCGTTTTCAGCCTCCACCACGGTGCTCTCAGGCCAGGCATTCTTCAATATTTGTTGGACCAACAAACGGTTCAGGTGGTGATCGTCCACCACCAAAAATTGCCAAGCTTGCCCGGCGGTTTGCCGTTCTTTCCTCGTTTGGCGTTGCACGGGCTGCGGCGCGTTTTGTGCCGTCAAAGGCAAACGGAACCAGAAGCGCGAGCCCTGACCGGGGGTGCTGTCAAAGCCGATCTCTCCTTGGAGCAACGTCACCAAGCTTTGGGTGATGGCCAAGCCCAAGCCGGTCCCGCCATAGCGTTTTTGTATCTCGCCTTGGGCCTGGATAAAGCGATGAAAGATGCGAGGCTGATCTGCCAAAGCAATGCCAATGCCAGTGTCCTCGACAGAAAACAGCACGCCCCCGGGGTCCGTCTGCACGCGCAGCACCACCTGCCCTTGGTGGGTGAACTTCAGCGCATTGCCCAACAGATTGACCAAGATTTGCATCAAGCGATGACGGTCGGTGCTGGCCCATTCGGGCAGGTCGGCATCCATCTCACAGCGGTAAGCCAGGTCCATGCTTTTGACCCGCGGCGCAAACAAATCAAAGGCGTGCTGTACCGTGTCACGCAAAGCGAATGTTTCGGCGTGCGCAGTGAGGCGCCCCGTCAAGAATTGCGAGTAGTCCAGCACGTCATTGATGACCGTCATCAGGTGATCGGCCGATTGGCGCGTGTGCTCCAAAACTTCCAACGCGCGGGGTTTGTGCTGCACCCGCTTGATCAGCAAACTGTTGAAGCCCAAAATCGCGTTCATGGGCGTGCGAAGCTCATGGCTGACGGAGGCAATGAAGTGCTCGCGCATCTCCTGTGCCTGCTCCAATTCAGCCTGTTTTTTCTCCAACTCTTGTTGCCGCAATCTGCTTTCGCGTAAGGTTGACCGATTCTGGTAGTCATAGACCAAAGGCACCAAGAGCAGCATCACCGTGACCATGCAAAAGGTGGCGAAGGCATATTGGCTTTGCGCATCATCACCGGGCAGTGCTTGCAACAACCAACCCTGCGCCGAGAGGCCCGCGACCAGGAGTTGCGCAGCAAACACCCCGCCCAGCCACACATAACCGGCGCGAGGGCCAATGATGTAGAACGGAATCACCGGCAAAATCAGCAACCATGACAAACGCGGAGAGAACACCCCACCGGAAGTCCAAGC
>Ga0164294_10002182_pt1 | contig 17852 bp, 17 predicted proteins | sample GEODES005metaG_FD_111479 | JGI IMG/M metagenome (GOLD analysis project Ga0164294, IMG submission 111479) | Oligotrophic lake water microbial communities from Sparkling Lake, Wisconsin, USA - GEODES005 metaG | ecosystem: Environmental > Aquatic > Freshwater > Lake | place: USA: Sparkling Lake...
ATCTTGTACATGGACAGGCGCTGAAATCACGGCGCATGGCAACCCAAGACGCTTAGCGATGTGACGTTCCATTTGCGTACCCAGCACTAACTCCGGGGATAGCTCCGCGCATCGGGCTTCTACTTCGAGATAGTCATCGGTGATCAGTGCTTCAATGCCGTATTTTTTTGCAGCTTCGCGTACTTCGCGAGCAAATTCGCGGCTATACGTTCCTAGCCCCACCACTTCAAAACCTAATTCTTCGGAAGCGACTCGCGCTGCTGCAATCGCATGCGTGGCATCACCAAAAATAAATACTCGCTTACTTGTCAGGTAAGTTGAATCGACTGACTTGGCATACCACGGCGCGCGTGAAGCGGAATCTTCCATCGCAGGATCCAGCGCTATGCCGGCGAGCTCTGCTACTTCAGCCATAAATTCACGCGTCGCTTGTGCGCCAATCGGTATGGTTTTAGTAAAGGGCATCTTCAAATTCTTTTGCAGCCAGAGTGTGGCTTGCATGCCTACTTCGGGGTAGAGCACCACATTGAAATCGGCTTCGGCCAAGCGCGCCAAATCAGCGGGTGTTGCGCCTAAAGGTGCAACCACATTGACTTGTATGCCCATGCGCTCTAGCAAACCGGTGATTTCACGTAAATCATCGCGATGTCTAAAACCCAGTGCACTTGGACCCAAGATATTGCAGGAGGGTTTTTCGGCGACATAATCTTCAGGACGCGGTTTAGCCAGTGCTCGCACTAACTGATAAAACGTCTCAGCAGCGCCCCAATTTTCTTTTTTCTGATACGAAGGCAGCTCAAGCGGCACTACAGGTATTGGCAGGTTTAACGCTTTAGCCAAACCACCTGGATCATCTTGAATTAACTCAGCGGTACATGACGAACCCACCAACATCGCGTGCGGTGCAAAACGCTCATACGCATCGCGCGCGGCGTTTTTGAAAAGTTCGGCCGTATCCGATCCTAAATCGCGCGCTTGAAACGTGGTGTAAGTTACTGGCGGACGCTTAGGTAAACGCTCAATCATCGTAAACAGCAAATCCGCATAGGTGTCGCCCTGCGGTGCATGCAATACGTAGTGCACGTTTTCCATTGCCGTAGCGACTCTCATAGCGCCAACGTGCGGTGGTCCTTCATAGGTCCAGAGGGTTAATTGCATGCGGCCTCCGACGCTAGATCTTTTGCTAGTATCGATCGCTGCTTATCTAAACCTAATTTCGCTTTGCGCACAAATGTACGCACGAACAATTCGGCTAAATCGGCACTTTGCTCGTAACCATGCACAGGCGTGAACACTAATTCAATCGCCCACTTTGTATTGATGCCTTCCGCTTCTAGCGGATTGGCTAACCCTAGACCACATACCACGATGTCGGGCTGAATAGCACGGCAACGATCGAGTTGTTTTTCTACGTCTTGGCCTTCTGACAGTGACGTACCGGCAGGCAGCATCGCCAATTCAAATTTCAAATGCTCGCGATGCAGGTAGGGTGTACCAACTTCAGTCAATTTCATTCCTAATTCACGCGCCAAAAATCGTGCAAGAGGAATTTCAAGCTGCGAATCAGGAAAAAAGAAAATGCTCTTGCCCTGTAATTTTTCTTTATGCCTTTCAAGTGCACGCGTTGCGCGATCACGCGAAGGCTGAGTAACTTTGTCAAACAACTCTGCGCTGACACCAAACATAGTCGCTGCCACTCGCAACCATTCGGTGGTGCCTTCCACTCCAAACGGAAACGGCGCGGGTAAATATTTAGCTCCACGACCTTCTAAGGCTCGTGCTGTATCGGTTAAAAATGGCTGCGCTAATAAATAGCGTGTGTTTTCACCGATAGCTGGCATATTTTTCGATGATCGTGGCGGGAAAAACTGCACGTTCTCCACGCCCATCGCTTTTAAATGACGCGCAAACTGATCTTCCACCACATCCGGCAAACAACCGACAATCATTAAGGATGTCGGTGCGTTTTTTTCAACGGCAGGTAATTGCGGAACCAGTGACGCGAGACAGGCATCTTCACCTTGTGTGAACGTGGTCTCAATACCGCTGCCTGAATAATTCAGTATGCGTACCTTGTTAACGAATTCTTGTGACAAGCGGCTCGCTGCACGCGACAGATCAAGCTTAATCACTTCCGATGGGCATGAACCCACCAAAAACAGCATCTTGATATCCGGCCTACGCTCAAGCAAACGACGCACTACACGATCAAGCTCTTCATTCGCATCGGCGATACCCGCCAGATCGCGCTCATCAATAATGGCGGTTGCAAAACGAGGTTCAGCAAAAATCATCACGCCTGCAGCGGATTGAATTAAATGCGCACAGGTACGCGAACCTACGACTAAAAAGAAGGCATCTTGTATTTTGCGATGCATCCAGATAATTCCGGTCAATCCGCAAAAGACTTCGCGCTGACCGCGTTCGCGTAATACCGGCGCATCGGCGCAACCGATATCGGCTTGAATTGGGATCACGGCATTCATGCGTGTGCTCCTTGGCTAATTGCGTGCACAGCGGATTGTTGATTCGTCTTTGCGTGCTGCAGTCGTGCTGCGCGCAGCTTTAATAGAAATTGACCCGCGTTGATGGTGTAAGTGAAGTAGGCCACTAAGGCCAGTACCATTTGGTCATGCACTGGTAGGTTGCCCGTAAAAAGCGCAACCAAATAGGTGGTGTGCAAAGCCAGCACCATCATGCTGAACATGTCTTCCCAGAAGAAACTAGGTGCGAATAGGTAACAACCAAAGACCACCTTCTCCCAGATGCAGCCGGTAATCATGATGGCGTACAGCAGCATGGTCTTAACCACTATAGAGATCGTGGCGGCAGTTTCGCCTTCGCCCGTCTGCAGAAAACGCACCACCAAAATTACACTCACTATAAGAGCAAGGAATTGCACAGGCGCAAGCACCCCCTGGACTATCGTCCAACGCGTAGCGTCACGCCGTACCCGCTCTTCTGGCGTGTACAACGGTCTGGGTGTTACCGAACTGGCGATGTTTTCGTACATTACGTAGATTCTTGCCTTAGGGACTGATTTCTGGACTGTAGGAGTGACTGATGAGTATGTCAACTAAAGATTACGTAATGTTCAGTTGACACATCTAAAGCCCTCAGGCATCGTCCGGTAATTCTTCGAAAACTCACTTTACGGAGCCGTCTGTTAGTCAGGAACACGACGGAGCTGACACCCATGGGCAAAACTACCAAGGCCAAGAATACGTTTAACCTCACTGCTGATCCATTAATAAGATTAGCCAATCAAGACAGTGAGCACTCCCTTTTAACGCTTGTTCAGGCTGAAATCATCCCGAGGCTGATGTCGGCCCATCGCGATTCGCGCCAGACATCTCTGAGTGCGAACAACATTTCTCGCAATGAGATCATCGCCTTTACTCAGGCACTGCTGGCCCAAGACGTCGCCGCCGCCAATGTCATAGTCGCCGAGTTACGCGAAGATGGTTGCACGATAGATGCCATTTACCTGCAATTGCTAGCACCTTCGGCACGCTATCTGGGTGAGTTATGGGAGGCAGATACCTGTAATTTCTCAGAAGTCACCCTCTGCTTATGGCGCATACAGACCATGCTGTACGACCTCAGCCCCGCATTTCAATCGGACGCAGCCCAGCGTGCGGCGGCACCGATTGAGCGACGCATACTGATTGCCAACCTGCCCGGCCATCAGCACACCTTGGGCGTATCCATGCTGTCGGAATTTTTCCGGCGCGAAGGCTGGGTGACGCTGACTATCCCATCCCCGCAGCCCAGAGAAATACAAGACTCGCTCTCTACGGACTGGTTTGATGTCCTAGCTCTGTCAGCTAGCACCGACAGAGAAATTGATGACCTTCAAAAAACCGTGCAGGCCGCCCGCAAAACCTCCCGCAACCCACGCCTAGCCATCATGGTCGGCGGCGCTCTTTTGCTGCGCCGCCCTGAATTAGTAAGCATCGTGGGCGCTGACGGCACCGCCAATGATGCCAATTCAGCACTTACTATGGCAACAAACCTTGTCCAACATCAAAGGGAAGTCAGATTAAACTGACGCTTGCAAGTGACAATTTAGCTTGAATATCCTTATAATTGCGGTCACAATCCACTCACCTGTATAAGAAAATACTTTGCGGTCGCTTTTTAAATTGACCGTCCCGCAACAGCTTTACGACCAACTATTGGTTCCCCCAATTGACACAATTTGAAACCCCTAATGAATCGTTATCTGGACTAAGTCCAGAAGCGAATGCTGCGCTGCTTTCAGCAGCAGCAGACGTCGTGCTCGTCGTTGACGGCCGGGGGGTGGTGCAAGACGTCTCTAGCAGCCATGCAGCGCTGCCCGTCTTAGGTGGTCAGCGCAGTTGGATAGGTAAGTCGTGGATAGACACGGTCACCATTGAGACGCGCCCAAAAATTTCTAAGCTATTGAACGATGCCGACGCTGATGGACGGACCATCTGGCGACAAGTGAATGTCAAAGCCACTTCAGGCCCCGATGTGCCGCTATCTTTTTGTGCTATTCGTGTCGGCCCCAACGGTCGCATGATTGCGTTGGGTCGCGATCTGCGTGCGCAATCGATACTGCAGCAACAATTAGTCGATGCCCAGCAAGCGATGGAGCGCGATTATTTACGTCTGCGTCATCTCGAATCGCGTTACCGAATTTTGTTTGACCTCACCTCCGAAGGCGTGATGGTCGTTGAAGGCAAAACCTTAAAAATTGTAGAAGCCAATCCCGCAGCAGCCTCAGCATTGGGCGAAAGTGTACGTCGTTTAGTCGGCCGAAATATCCTCGATTGTTTCGATGCGAAGGCCGGCACCACGCTTTCAAAGCTTCTTGAAATCGTGCGCGCCAGCGGCAAACCTGATCAAATAATTATTCCTGCTGCTAAAGGCCAGTTAACCTTAGCCGCCTCAGTCATACAGGAAGAAAGCGGCGAATTACTACTCGTACGCATCGTTAGCGAACACCAGACTAGCGCCGCCGTTAGCAGTAGCGCAGCACAAGGTGAACTAGTATTGCGCGTACTTGAGCAAACACCCGACGCCTTTGTCGTCACCGACAACGATGGCGAAATTCTCGCTGCTAATCGCGCTTTCAGCGAGTTAGTGCAACTCAATCGCAACGATCAGGTCATCGGTCAATCGATGGATCGTTGGTTAGGGCGTGCAGGTATTGATTTAAATGTGTTGTTAGCGAATTTACGTCAGCGTGGATCAGTCAAATTATTTGCGACCAATCTGCGCAATGAAAACGGTGCATCCATACCGGTAGAAATTTCTGCCGTGTCAGTCCCACACGGCGAGGTAAGTGGACTTGGCTTCACCATACGTGATATCGGTCGTCGTCTCGGCAGCGAAACACAACACGAAATCCCACGCTCAGTCGAACAACTCAGCGAACTCGTCGGCCGCGTACCCATGCGCGAAATCGTCGGCGAAACCACCGAGCTGATCGAAAAACTCTGCATCGAAGCAGCGCTACAACTCACTCAAGACAATCGCGCCACCGCTGCCGAAATTCTTGGGCTTTCACGTCAAAGCCTGTACGTGAAACTACGTCAATACAAAATTGGCAATTTGGGTGGGGATAAGTAGCACTCACTCGCCCCACTTGGCACTGACGATCTCTATCCATCGCTAGTCGCACACCCTGCTTATCTGGGATAATCGCAGGTTAATTCAGTACACCTCCTCGAATGTAGAAATCCAATGGCCCAAACACCTAAAGTTGCACTTATCACCGGCATTACCGGACAAGATGGCGCATATCTCGCCGAATTTTTATTAAAAAAAGGTTATGTCGTTCACGGCATCAAGCGTCGCAGCTCGCTATTCAACACTGACCGTATTGATCATTTATACAAAGATCCGCATGTCGACGGTAGAAAATTCATACTGCATTACGGCGATCTAACCGACAGCACCAACTTGATCCGCATCGTCCAAGATGTGAAGCCTGACGAAATTTACAACCTCGCCGCACAAAGCCATGTCGCGGTAAGTTTTGAAGAACCGGAATACACCGCAAACGCTGATGGTATTGGCGCATTGCGTTTACTCGAGGCGATACGCATTTGCGGTTTAGAGAAAACAACTCGCTTTTACCAAGCATCTACCAGCGAGCTGTATGGCCTGGTTCAAGAAACCCCGCAAAAAGAAACCACGCCGTTTTATCCGCGCAGCCCGTATGCCGTGGCTAAACTGTATGCCTATTGGATCACCGTCAATTATCGCGAAGCCTATGGCATCTATGCCTGCAATGGCATACTGTTTAATCATGAAAGTCCGATTCGTGGTGAGACCTTTGTTACCCGGAAAATTACTCGCGCATTAGCACGCATAGTTCTCGGCTTACAAGATTGTCTGTACCTAGGCAACATGTCCGCACTTCGCGATTGGGGTCATGCAAAAGATTACGTCGAAATGCAATGGCTCATGCTGCAACAAGACGTTGCGGAAGATTTTGTGATTGCGACTGGCGTGCAATACAGCGTTCGTGAGTTTGTTGATTTGGCTGCTAAAGAACTCGGCATCACACTCGCCTTTGAAGGCGAAGGTGAAAACGAAATTGCACGCATTACCGCCGTGAATAACGCTGATGCAAAATGCAAAGTCGGCGACACTGTTGTGCGCGTTGATCCACGCTACTTCCGCCCTACCGAAGTTGAAACCTTATTGGGCGACCCCACCAAAGCCAAACAAAAACTGGGTTGGACACCGGTCACCACACTGCAACAATTAGTGAGTGAAATGGCGCAGAGTGATTTCACCTCCGCCAAACGCGACAGCCTGGTTAAGCAGCACGGCTTCCAAGCCTTTGATCATCACGAATAATTATCCACAATGAATAAGTCTGCAAAAATTTTCGTAGCAGGTCATCGCGGCATGGTGGGCAGCGCAATCGTGCGCTCTCTGCAAGCTAAAGGCTATACCAACCTTATTACTGCTACGCGTGATCAGTTAGATTTACTCGATCAAAAAGCGGTTTATACTTTTCTAGAAAATGAACGTCCAGAGTATATTTTTATTGCTGCGGCTAAAGTCGGCGGCATACATGCAAACAACACTTACCGAGCGGATTTTATTTTTCAAAATCTCAGCATTGAAAATAATCTAATTCATGGTGCGCATCTTGCCGGCATACAAAAATTAATGTTTTTAGGTAGTAGTTGTATTTACCCGCGCGAATGCCCACAGCCGATCAAAGAATCGTATTTGCTAACAGGCCCTCTCGAACCTACGAATGAAATGTATGCCGTCGCAAAAATTGCAGGCATCAAATTGTGTGATGCGCACAATCAGCAGTACGGTCGTCAGTATGTGAGCGTCATGCCAACCAATCTCTACGGCTTGAATGACAACTACGATCTAAACAACTCGCATGTACTGCCAGCGCTGATACACAAAGCACATAAAGCCAAACTCGCAGGCGACAAAACGTTTTCGGTCTGGGGTTCTGGTAAACCTATGCGTGAATTTTTATTCGCCGATGATCTTGCCGATGCGTGTACGTTTTTGATGGATAGCGATTACTCAGGCTCATTGCTCAATATCGGCACTGGAGTCGATCAAACAATCCGCGAGCTCGCAGAAACAGTGCTTGAAGTCGTAGGTTTTCAGGGTGAATTGGAATTCGATAGCAGCAAGCCCGATGGCACGCCACGCAAGCTGCTGGATGTTTCAGCATTAAATGCGCTGGGTTGGAAAGCTCAAACCTCGCTCAAAGACGGCATCGCCGCAAGCTATAAAGATTTTCAGGGGCGATATCCCAATTAATGTTGTCCTTTATTGACTGACATGTTTTAAAAATTTTGTTTGTTATTAAAAGTGGTCAGTACCGTTGGGCACCGGGGGAACGACAAGATAGATTGGTCAGTTGTTGCATGTAACGAATTTTGGGGTTAATCTGTTTCATGTAACGTGAAAGGATCCCATGGCTACCCCAACAAATGATCGAGTACGCAAGCACCGCGAGGCATTGCGGATGGCGGGTTTGCGCCCAGTGCAGCTTTGGGTGCCAGACACCCGGCAAGCTTCTTTCGCAGCACAATGTCGCGAGCAATCGGCCAGATTGGCCAACGATCCTCAGGAAACGGAAATATTAGAGTGGATTGAGGACATTTCAGACCAAAAAGGCTGGCGTTAATGCGCGGTCATTTGGTAACCATCGCCCTTCAGGGTGATTTCGGTAAGCCGCGGCCTGCACTGGTGGTGCAGTCTGACTTTTTCGAAAACCACCCCTCAGTTACCGTTTTGCCAGTAACCAGCGATCTTCGGGATACACTTCTTTTTCGTGTGTTGGTTGAGCCCAGTCAAGAAAACGGTCTTCGCGTAACTTCACAAATAATGATCGACAAAGCGATGACGGTTTCGACTGAGCGGCTTGGTGAACCTATTGGCCGCCTAGATCCCAACGTGTTGCTGGAAGTTGATCGATGCTTGGCGGTCTTTCTTGGGATAGTCAAATAGAGGCCTTTGCACCCTTTTCCCGCTTCAGAAAATCCTCAATCACTCCTCCCACCTAAGCGCTCGCTCAGCCCCACCAGAAATCCCCCGCACAAAGTGTCAATTTTAATTGACGCTTAAAACTGTCACGGGCACAATCAGTAGCATGAGTCGCCCTTCCTTTCCTGCCGTTGCCGAATTGCTAAAACCCATCACCTGGTTCCCGCCCATGTGGGCGTTCGCTTGTGGCGCGATTTCATCTGGGGTGGCGGCAGAAGACAACTGGCCGATCATCATCACCGGCATCGTGTTGGCTGGCCCCATGGTGTGTGCTTCAAGCCAAGCGGTAAATGATTGGTTTGATCGGCATGTGGATGCGATCAACGAACCGCAACGCCCGATTCCATCGGGGCGCATGCCGGGTTACTGGGGTTTGTATATCGCGATCCTCTGGACTGGCTTGTCGCTATTAGTCGCCACAACTTTAGGTACGTGGGGATTCATCGCTGCAGTGCTGGGACTGGTATTGGCGTGGGCGTATAGCGCGCCGCCAATTCGTCTAAAAGAAAACGGCTGGTTAGGGAATGCCGCCTGCGGTTTGTCTTATGAAGGACTCGCTTGGGTAACAGGTGCAGCTGTAATGGCGGGTGGAGCGATGCCCGATTCACGTTCTTTACTGCTAGCACTGCTCTACAGCTTCGCCGCGCATGGAATCATGACCTTAAATGATTTCAAAGCGGTTGAAGGCGACAGGCAGATGGGCGTTCGTTCGTTACCCGTGATGTTGGGTATCGATAGCGCAGCGCATACCGCGTGCCGCGTGATGATCATGCCGCAATTGGTGGTGATAGCGCTGATGTTTAGTTGGAACAAAGTCGTACCGGCATTGGTCGTGATCATGCTGGTACTTGGGCAATTACAGTTGATGCAGTATTTCGTCGCCTCACCCACAGAGCGCGCAATAAAGCTTTCAGCGTTTGGTGTGCCCTTGCTCGTGGCGGGAATGATGGTCTCCGCCTTTGCATTGCGCAGCCTGATGGGATAAAAAAATAATGAATCCAAAAACTTTTGGCTGGTCTGAAATAATTCGCTTAGGCGCTGTGCAAGCATCCTTAGGCGCTATCGTCGTGTTGATGACATCGACACTCAATCGCATCATGGTGGTTGAGCTGAGCTTACCCGCGCTACTACCGGGCGCGTTAGTCGCATTGCATTACTTAGTGCAAGTCTCGCGACCACGCATGGGACATGGATCCGATCAAGGTTCACGCCGCACACCATGGATTATCGGCGGCATGGCGATGCTCGCTGCAGGCGCCATGGCAGCCACCTATTCAACCTCATTAATGACTGACACGCCCAAACTCGGCATGCTACTAGCGACTGCCGGTTTTGTGATGATAGGTTTAGGTGTTGGTGCTGCAGGTACGTCATTACTCGTATTACTCGCTATGCGTGTTGATGGACAAAAGCGCGCTGCAGCTGCCACCGCCGTGTGGTTAATGATGATCGTTGGCTTTGCGATTACTGCGGGCGCTGCAGGCAAACTGCTAGATCCTTATTCACCCACTCGATTATTCGCTGTCACTCTCACTGTTTGCACCACCGCACTCGCTGTGACGCTGATTGCCTTGTTCCGACTCGAGAATGATCCGGGCGATGTTATCCCCGAGCCCGTTGCGCTCACTGAGCCAGTGTCATTTCGCACTGCGTTAGCCGATGTTTGGAAAGAAGACGCCGCGCGTCAATTTACGATTTTTATTTTTATTTCCATGCTGGCTTACAGCGCGCAAGATTTAATTCTTGAGCCGTTTGCGGGCACCGTGTTTGGATTCACACCCGGCGAATCCACTTCGCTCTCAGGTGTGCAACATGCGGGCGTATTAATTGGCATGCTCATCGTAGCCGTCGTCGGCAGTAAATTTGCTCAAGGTCGTGCTGGCTCACTCAAACTATGGTGCGTCGGCGGTTGTATCGCTTCCGCCGTCACACTTGCTGGTCTCACGATTGCAGGCCACGTCGGCGAGCCTTGGCCACTCAAAGCGAATGTCTTTTTAATGGGCGCAGCGAATGGTGCATTTTCAATTGCAGCGATTGGCCAAATGATGCGACTCGCGTCAGAAGGCCGCGCTTCACGTGAAGGTGTGCGCATGGGTTTGTGGGGTGCTGCGCAAGCGATAGCGTTTGGCTTTGGTGGATTACTTGGCACTGCTGCTAGTGATCTTGCGCACTGGATGATTGCATCGAGCGGCCCCGCATACGCCATCGTGTTTGCTGCAGAGGCCGTGTTGTTTATCGTGTCTGCGTTGCTCGCACTACGCATTCCTATGATCGAACCCATGCATGAAGACACTGATGCAGGACTCGGCCAACCTTCGTTTACATGAAGCAGATGAAGTAATGTTTGAACTCAGTAAAAGCATCAACGGCGCAATAGAAATTTAATTCAAAAAAAATTAATTTAAAAAATTTAATTTACTTAAGCAGCACACGATGAGGAGACATCATGAGCACACAAGAACAATTTGACGTAGTCGTCGTGGGCGGCGGACCAGCGGGCGCAACTGCCGCTGACGATTTAGCACGTCGTGGTCGTCGCGTGTTGCTGCTAGATCGCGCGGGTCGTATCAAACCCTGCGGTGGCGCGATACCTCCACGCGCTATCAAAGATTTTGAAATTCCTGACGAGCTCTTGGTGGCCAAAGCTCGTTCAGCGCGCATGATTGCGCCATCCAATACCAAAGTCGATATTCCTATCGAAGGCGGATTCGTTGGCATGGTCGACCGCGAACAATTTGATGAATGGCTGCGCGAGCGTGCTGCATCTCATGGCGCCATACGCCGTAACGGTAAGTTTGAATGTGTAGGCAAAGATAGTGACGGCACTAGCACCATTAGCTTTGTTGATGGCGATAGCGGCGAGCGACAAACTGTGCGTGCACGTAGCATCATCGGTGCCGATGGTGCACGCTCAGCCGTAGCACAGCAAACCATTCCCGATGCCGACAAAACCAAATATGTTTTTGCGTATCACGAGATCGTTAAAGCACCGGCACTCAAACCTCACGACTACGATGACACGCGCTGCGATGTGTTTTATCAAGGTCATGTATCACCTGATTTTTATGGCTGGGTGTTCCCGCACGGTGACACACTCTCCATCGGTACTGGCAGTGCAGATAAAGGTTTTTCATTACGCTCTGCTACCTCCACACTACGTGAGGCTGTAGGGTTAAAAGGTGCGATTACCTTACGTCGTGAAGGTGCGCCATTACCGATGAAACCCTTACGTGTCTGGGATAACGGTCGTGATGTCGTACTCGCTGGTGATGCTGCGGGTGTCGTTGCACCTGCATCCGGTGAAGGTATTTACTACGCGATGCTCGGTGGTCGCTTAGCTGGTGACGCGGTTGAAGAGTTGCTTGCCACCGGTAACGTACGTAGTTTAGCCAGTGCTCGCAAGCGCTTTATGAAAGATCATCGCAAAGTGTTCTGGGTCTTAGGTATCATGCAGTACTTTTGGTATTCAAGCGACAAACGACGCGAGCGTTTTGTCGATATGTGCAAAGACAAAGATGTCCAGAAGCTGACTTTCGATGCGTACATGAACAAACAACTTGTTCGATCCAAACCCATGGCGCATGTAAAAATCTTCTTCAAAGACATGGCACATTTACTCGGTCTCGTGAAAGTGTGAAGTCATCGTGATTCAACTGGCCTCTGCCAGCAAAAGACCCGTCCTGATTGCTGTACTGCTGGTGCTCGCCGTTGGCGGCATTGGCGGTGCAGCTACCGAAATCGGACCGTGGTATCTGCAACTCATCAAACCCACATGGCAACCACCTGACTGGGCCTTCGGTCCGGTGTGGACCCTGCTCTACATCACCACCAGCATTGCTGGCGTAGGCGCGTGGCGCAACGCTGACGCACAAGAGAAAAAATATTTTTTAGCCGCTGTACTAATGAATTGCGTGCTGAATGTGATGTGGAGTGTGCTGTTCTTCAAACTACATCGACCCGATCTCGCACTCATGGAAGTGGGAGCTTTGTGGTTATCGGTACTACTGATCACCGTACTGCCTTGGTCGTATTCGCGTGTTTCCACTTGGCTGATGCTGCCGCATTTAGCGTGGGTCAGTACCGCGGCGTGTTTGAATCTGGCTATCGTCGGGTTGAATGGGCCGTTCTGATTTACTGCTTGCTGAAGTCTTACTCAGGCCCTGCCGCTCAATCTCAAATTCAACCTGCATCGATTTATAGGCATGTTTGTAGTCTGGATTTTTTAGCCATGCTTGATGTAGCTTGGATAATTTTGTCATAGCCGTTTGTCTTTATGTGTCAATTCAAAAAACATTAAATTATTAGCAATTCCTCCAGATGTAAAGACCATCAACCAACCTGCCTTAAACCATTCTCCGTTTTGCAATTCCTGAGATAATTAGTGCTCTCTGGAAACCAACTCCCCGACCATTACGCAATGACCAAGCCTGCCACGGCAACCCTTGCGCCCCCGCCCCGCGAATCTACTAGCGCGGCTGCACTCCGTCCGGTATCCGCATCCGAACTTCGCTCACCGCTGCGCATGTACCTTGAGCTGGTCTGTCGCCAGCGGCCGATACGATCCATCTTGCTGGTTATCACCGCAGCCGGCGGTATAGCGCTGATGGGTTTTGAGCCGCTGCTACTAAAACAGCTCTTTGATCTTTTGCAGGGTGGCAGCAGCCTGACTCCTGATCTTCAAAAAGCCGCTCTGAGCGTATTTGGCTGGATCGCCTTGGTATGGCTAGGCTCGTTCGCCATGAATCGTTTACGCGAATATGTCGAGGCGTATACCGCGCCCGCTGTGCGACAAGAAATTCAAGAGTTATTACTCACCTGGGTGATGCGACATTCGGCAGGCTATTTCAAACAGCAATTTGCGGGTAGCCTCGCACAAAACATTAAACAAGCAGGTACCGCACTTGGCGTATTGGTCTCGATATTTTTTAATGATTTTGTTCGACTCGTCATTACCACCGTACTCACACTCTTTTTAGTATCCAAACTTTCAACCGAATTTGTGTGGGCGATGGCGGTATGGATGATGGCGTACTACGCGTTGTGCTATTGGTTTGCAAAACGCACCGCACCGATGTTTAAAAAATTTACACAAGCCGGTGCCAAAGTCACCGGTACGCTAGTCGACACACTCACCAATATTGATTTAGTGCGTTCCTTCGCCACAGAAAAACGCGAACAGTCACTCGCGATTCACGATCTCGACATCGAGCGCACAACCTCTGAGCGTAATCGCAAGTACATCATCTTCATGAACACCGTCTTGTTCGGTAGCGGGTTGTTATTTCAGATTGGCTTTATCGCCTATGCGATTCATCTGTACTCGCTCGATCAACTGACCTTGGGCGATGTGAGCTTCATGATTTCGTTAGCCGCGATTTTGGTGGCGAATGTGAACGGCTTATGCGGACAGTTACTGGGCTTCTTTGAGCATATGGGTAGCCTCACCAGCTCACTCGATGCAATTTTAATTCCACACGAAATCAAAGAACCTACAACGGCCAATAATCTATTAGCCCATTCTGGAGCGATTGAGTTTGATAACGTGCAGTTCAGCTATCACGATGCACGACCCGTGCTAAGCAATCTCAACCTGCAAATACGTGCCGGAGAAAAAATCGGTTTAGTCGGCCCCTCAGGTTCTGGCAAGAGCACGTTATTAAAACTGCTCACGCGTCAGTACAACCTTAAATCTGGACGCATACTGGTTGATGGACAAGATATTTCATCCGTCTCCTTAGCTAGTCTGAATTTATCGATCGTAGAAATCCCGCAAGAGTCCACTATGTTTCATCGCTCACTCAGAGCGAACATAACCTATGCCTCAAGCGATATTAGCGAAGAGCGTTTGCATCAAGTGCTTAAACAAGCCAAGTGCGATGAATTTATACGCGAACGTGAACAAGGGCTAGAAGCTATCGTCGGCGAACGCGGCACTCACTTGTCTGGCGGTGAACGTCAACGTATCGCCATTGCACGTGCACTGCTCAAAGATGCATCGATACTCGTGATGGATGAAGCTACTTCATCGCTAGATTCACACACTGAGCATAAGATCACTGAGGCCATAGCAGAAGTTATACGAGGCCGCACCGTAATCGCTATTGCGCATCGACTCTCAACACTGACTGCCATGGATCGTATCGTGTACATGGAAAACGGGCGCATACTCGAACAAGGCTCACATCAAGAACTGTTGGCGCTAGATGGGCACTACGCCCGCTTGTGGGAACAACAATCCGAAGGCTTTGTTTCATAATAAGAAAGAACATCATGGGCTTACGCAATCTTCACACCTTCGATGCCGAATACGCTAGTGCCTACGGCATGCTGAAAGCCTTGTACGCATTCGCTAAACGCAAGCAAAAGATCGCAAAGTCGGTTCCTACTTTTAACTACGTAGCGCAATTTGCGTGTCGTGAAGGTGCTTGGTTAGCCGCCGCTAAAGATTTAGGTAGCACCAATATCATTGGTATCGATACACGCGATGCATTCGAAACACCGCTGTGTATCGATCCATCAGAGTTCAAAGATATGGATCTGGCCAAAGTTAAAGTCAACCTGCCGCGCAAATCTGATCTGCTCATTTGCGTGGAATATGTACATGAACTCAATCCCTCACGCGGTGAAGACCTAGTTAAGGACATGTGCGGCAGCGCTAACAATGTACTGTTTAGCTCAGGCGTACCCTACCAAGGAAATCATCCTGAATTTAATTTTCAATGGCAATCGCACTGGGCAGCGTTGTTTTATAACGAAGGCTTTGTTCCAAACTTCCGGTTTAAAGAACACTACTGGAGCGACAAGACCATTGATCCGGCATACCGTCAGAATTGTGTTTTTTATTCGCGCGCTGAAAAGTTACCGAAGAAAGCACCGGATTTTAGAAAACTCGATGTCATTCATCCCGCTATTTTTGAAGCCGTGCAGGTCAAGCAACAAGCGCTGGCAATGCAACTCACTAACGCTACAATTAGAAAGTTGCTGAAGAAAAAAGAAGACTAGTTAAAAGTTTTCTTAATCGACTGGATGTTTGATAAGCCAGTCGCGCAATGATATCTTTTAAGAAATACTTAAACTACCAACTCCGTCAACTCATCCACCACCACCGCGCCATCAAACGTTTCATCCGCAAAAAACTCACTGCGGACGATCGCAACAGCTAATCCAGCGCCACCAGCCGCTAATAAGCCATTGCGGGAATCTTCAATAACATAGCAATCATGAGCACTCAAGCTCAAGCGCTGCAACGCTAAAAGATACGCTTCGGGATCGGGTTTTTTTGCTTGCACATCATCACCCACCACGATGGTGGTCGGCGCAGGCAATCCTAAAGGTGAGAGGGAATAGTTCCATAGCGCGTCCCAGTTGGAACGACTAGTCGTAGTAACGACAGCCCAACGAATATCGTGACGTGTAAGGCTATGAATTAATTCTGCAAAACCAGCGCGTGGTTTAACAGCGCCTGAAGCGAGAATGTCTGCGAAATGTTTATTTTTAGCTTTGTGCACACCCGCCAGTAAATGACGCAGTGCGCCGGCATCACTACCGGTTTCTTCGGCATAGCGCAGCAAACGTTCAAAGCCACCCGCTGTTTTTAGTAAGCGCTTGTAATCAGCATGCGTCCATCGCCAAGGCAAACCCGCCTCTTCCAGAGCGCGATTAAACGCTGGAAGATGAGCTTGTCCTTCTGTCTCGGCGATCGTGCCATCCACATCAAACAACACGCAGCGATGTTTTCCCGGAATAATCATGTGATTACTATGTTTAAAAACTGCGCGTCTTAGTGAACTTTGGCGCGCAGCGTACCCTTTTGATACAAACTCGCCATGTGATCCAAATGCATCGCTTTAATCTTTGATGCCTGTCCTGCACAACCAAACGATTCAAACCTATCCTTAACTACTTTTTTTGCAGCAGCAGTTGCTGCTTTTAAAAACGAACGCGGGTCAAATTCATCCGGCTTATCGGCCATCGCTTTACGCATAGCGGCAGTCATCGCTAAACGAATGTCGGTATCGATATTCACTTTGCGCACACCGTACTTAATACCTTCAACAATCTCTTGCACCGGTACGCCGTAGGTTTCTTTAATGTCGCCACCGTACTGACGAATCATTTCCAAATATTCTTGCGGAACCGATGATGAACCGTGCATCACCAAGTGCGTATTCGGTATGCGTTTATGAATCGCTTTAATACGATCAATCGCTAAAATATCCCCCGTTGGTGGGCGACTAAATTTATACGCGCCATGGCTGGTGCCAATCGCAATCGCGAGTGCATCTACATCGGTCGCTGCGACAAACTGCGCAGCTTCATCCGGGTCAGTGAGTAATTGCGAATGATCCAACACACCTTCAGCACCCACACCATCTTCTTCACCGGCTTGGCCAGTTTCTAGCGAGCCTAAGCAACCCAATTCACCTTCTACAGATACACCAACTGCATGCGCCATCTCTACTACGCGACGCGTAACTTCTACGTTGTACTCATAGCTAGCAGGTGTCTTCGCATCTTCTTTGAGGGAGCCATCCATCATCACACTTGAAAAACCACTACGTATCGAACTCTGGCACACTGCCGGTGACGCACCATGATCTTGATGCATACACACCGGAATATCCGGATACTGTTCAATCGCTGCTTCAACCAGCTTGCGCAAAAACGCTTCACCAGCATATTTACGTGCACCAGCAGATGCTTGCAAAATCACCGGGCTATCAACTTCAGCAGCCGCTTGCATAATGGCGTGAATCTGTTCCATGTTATTCACATTAAATGCAGGCAAGCCATACTGATGTTCAGCCGCATGGTCGAGTAATTGGCGCAGAGAGATCAAGGCCATGGTGTTTCCTCCAGTAGATATTTAACTAAATTATTTTTAGTGTTACAGGTGCCTGAAAAAATTCGGCACTTCACGAATATCTGGCACGATGCGATCAGGCAGTGTCTCTTCAATTGGGCGCCCTAGGTTGTAACCATACGGTACCGCCCAACACAAAACTCCTGCGGCCTTAGCAGTCGCCATATCAATGCTCGAGTCACCCACAAACAAAGCCTCACCCTGAGCTACGCCAAGCGTATCAAGACAATGCTGAATCACTGCTGGATTAGGTTTTTTAACGCTGAGCGTATCTCCGCAAACCACCATATCCAACAAATTCGTCAATCCATGTTTTTCAAGGATGCGATTAGTAAAACGTGTTTCTTTGTTGGTGACTACCGCTTGCTTCAAACCATAGTCACGTGCTTTACGCAATGTTTCAAGCACGAAGGGAAACGGCACACTGGTCGTACCGGCAGTCGCTTCATAGTGATGAATAAACCTCGCCATCACTTCATCC
>Ga0164294_10002183_pt1 | contig 17845 bp, 5 predicted proteins | sample GEODES005metaG_FD_111479 | JGI IMG/M metagenome (GOLD analysis project Ga0164294, IMG submission 111479) | Oligotrophic lake water microbial communities from Sparkling Lake, Wisconsin, USA - GEODES005 metaG | ecosystem: Environmental > Aquatic > Freshwater > Lake | place: USA: Sparkling Lake...
CGGCGGGGTAGGCTCGGGCGGCGGCGCGGGCGCGCCCGGCTTGGTGGGCGTCTTCTTGAGCACGGGCATCAGAGGCTCGGGCGGCGGCGGGTTGGCCGCCATGATCTTGGCGAGCTTGGCCTGGTAAGGGTCGGTGAAGGACGTCCTCTTCGACTCATCCCATCCGAGGAAGAAAGCCTGGAACATCTCGGGCTCCTTGCCCGATTTGACGGTGACGACCGGCGTCTCCGGATCGAGCTTCATCACCTTCAGGTACTCGGCCGCCGTCTCGACGGCCGCCGCCTTCTCGCTTTCGTTCGCGTGCTCGCCCACCCACACGAAGATGGCCGTGTACACATCGAGGATGAACACGTCCTCGTCGTCGAGGTCCTCCTGCGTGAAGTCGAAGACGCGCTCGATCTTGATCGCACCCGACGCGTTCGACAACGAAAAGAGCATGGGGTCGCGCGAGGAGGGCGGCAGCCACTTGGCCGTCGTGTACTCGGCCTTGCCGCCCAGCTTGGACCAGAAGTCCTCGGGCTCCGAGCCCTCGGCCACCTCCACGATTGAGCGGCTACCGCCGAGGACCTTCGCAATTGACTTTGCGTACCCCTGCTCGGTCTCATTCGAGCCCGAGCCCTTCCAGATGTACATCGTGCCCGGCGTGAGCAACACGAAGCAGTCGCCCGAGTTGAGCTGATCCGCCCTCTCGTCCACCTGCACTGCGCGCGTGTCGTCTGCATTTGTGCCGCGCACGTGGAAGAGGGAGACGCCGTCAGCGTCGGCCTCATCCTTCTCCTGCCTGTTCTTGAAGCCGGACCCTTTCCCTCCGGAGTGGACGACCATGTTGCCCTTGAAGATGCGCACAAAGTGCCCTGGCTCCCGATACATGGGCACGCGGATCTGAGTCGCCCCGCCACCAAGCTCGTTATCCATCTTCACGGCCAGGATGGCCGAGGCGCCCTTCTCATCCGCCGACGACTGCCGTCCCTGCCAGATGTAGATGATGTACAAGGGCTTGCCGTCCTTCTCGTACGTGTACTTGACGATGTACGAGTCGCCCGCGAAGAACTGGCCGACGAGACTCTCGTCCACCTTGGCCATCTCGAAGCCCTCGATGCGCCAAACCTCCGTCAGACCGTCGTGAGGGATCGAGCTGCCGATGGAGACGCGCTTGAGGGCGTTCCCGAGGCCCGAGAACAGGCCGCCAAGCTGGTCGGCGATGGAGCTGCCACGCGGCGTCATCGCCACGTTGCCGCGCGGCGTCATCGAGAAGTCCTGGGCCGGTGTCGGCTCGTCCCACGTGCTGAAGTTGGCCTTGAAGGTGGTCGGCTCTGTGCCTTCCATGACCTTGGAGAGCTGCGTGCCCGCTGGCCGGCCAGCTGCCGAGCAGTAGTCGTGCGCGATCTGCATGCCTCTCTTGCGCTCGTCGGTCGAGCACCTCTTGCCGATCCACACGAAGATCTCCGACACGTTGTCCATGATGAACACGTCCTCGGTGGTCAGCATGCCCTTCGTCAGGATCTCCTCGCCCACCACCGTCTCCTCCATCTGGCCGCTCGCGTCCGACACCTTGATGAGCTTGAGCTCACCCTTGGGAATAGCGCTGACCTCGTCGGAGGTGGCCGGCGCAACGGCGCCCTGGCCGCCCAGCGCCGCCCAGAACTCCGCCGGCTCCGACCCCTGCTCGCACGCCTCGATGGTCGCCTTGCCGCCGCGCTCGTCGCCATTGATGGCCTCGCAAACTTCGAGCGCCTTGACCTTCTCCTTCTTGTTCGCCTCCGAGCCGTTCCACTGGATGATCTTCTTCCCCAGGTCGAGCACGAACACGTCGCCCGCGTTCAGCGAGGACGCACTCAGCGGCACCAACTTGACGCGAACCTCGCGCTTGCCCTTGCAGTGCAGCAGGCGAGTCGTATGCACCTTGTCGACGTGCTTGAAGCCGCTCGCGACGCCGCCAGGCTCGTACTGCACGTAGGCGAAGAGCTGCAGGAACATGTCCGACTCGTGGCCCTGCACCTCGCGGTGCTGCACCGGCCCGCCGCCGAGCGACTCGTCAAGCTCGACCGTCTTGAGCGCAGCGACACCCGCCTCGTCTGTGGAGCACTCCTTGCCCAGCCAGAAGAAGATATCCCAAACGAGCGACGAGCTCTGCGGCTTAGAGCTTGTCTTGAGCACGATGTAAGCGTCGCCTTCGAAGAGGTGGCCGTGAAACTTGGGCTTCACCAGCGTCGGCACCAGCTTCTCGATGCGCCAGACCTCAAGGCCGGCCTTTGTGCCAGCGCCGTCGAAATCGCCGCCCATAAATGCTCGAGAAGCGTGTGCGGCGGTGAGGTCTGCGCGCAGGCACGGACGTTGCGGTCAGGCACTGGAGAGACAGCTGGTGCGCGCAGTTCCAGATGAATCAGCGAACATGGCGAGAGGTTCGAGAGGCGGTCATTACAAAAGGCCGACGCCGAAGTAGGCTGCGGAATCTGCGCAAATTGGCGCCAGACTGCTACATGTACTGAACTGCTCGGAAACCCGGCACCAAAGTAACAGGTCTACATGTTGCAGCCACACTGCCATCATAGGAATCCTATCGCATTACATGTATCGGTTCGAAAATTGTGACCACTGTCGCGTCACTAATGTAATGAGATCTGATCGATCGATCGAAACTAAGATACTTGTGTTTACAAGTTCGTATGATGCCCCCCTTCCCCCCTTCCCCCCTTCCCCCCTGCGATCTGGGCGGCGGTTTGCAGATGATTCCGAAAATTGAATTCCGCACCTTGTCAGGTTGAACCGCGTGTATCCGGATACCAACTTCCCTGTCGACCCTGTCATGCCGAGCAGCATGGCCCACACCAGTCCATCATCCATCCCGCCGAAGACACAGCACGCGTGGCCCGCGGATGCCGAGAACGAAGGCCAGCCCGTGCCGGCGTGGGTGAAGCGCTGGTCCTCGAAGCTGCCCGACAAGCTGCGTACCTTTGTCTCGGACGCGAAGGACGCGGCAGCGTCACCCGCACCGGCTGCGCACGTGTCACCGGAGAAAGCGTACGTGCCGCCGCGCCGCGCTCCCTCCCAGTCACCGGAGAAAGCGTACGTTCCGCCGCGCCGCGCTCCCTCCGATAGCTACGGGCTTCATCCAAGTGCCGGCGCCGGCTGCTCACGCGACGAGCTTGAGGCGGAGCGCGAGCGCCGGCTCGAGGCGGAGCGCGAGTCGCGCCGCCTGCAGTCGGAGGTGTGGAGCCTCAAGGCGGAGGTCTCGCGGCTGCACGAGATGATGAAGCGCTTCGACGCGAGCAACCTCGAGAGTCCCTCCGAGGCTGAGGCCGCCGTCGACATGTTCCTGCGGCTCGCGCGCGAGGCACACAGTGTCGGCGAGAAGATGCGGACGGCCGAGTTCGAGGCGCGCCGTGGCGGGCGCTACGGGCTGCCGACGGCGTCGCCCGTCGCGCCCGCCGATGGGCCCACGCCGCCGAGCTCACCTTCGAAGGCAGCCGCTCGCTACGCCGCCGCCGCCGCCGCCGCCGCGGCCGCGTACGCGCCGGCGTCCGCCTCGTCCGCAGCGGACGAGGGCGCCCACCATGGCGCTCCTAACAGCAGCAGCAGCGCCGAGGATGAGATCGAGATCGAGGACGAGATCGAGGAGATCTCGACCGAGACGCTCGCCAAGGCGTCGGGCGCGCCGCCCGAGGGCACGCCGGCGGGTATGGCGACGGCTGAAGGCACCCCAGCGGCTGAAGGCGAGGAAGCGCCGATGGACGAGGAGTCGTTCCAGACGCTGCAGCGTGACTACATGGCGATGCAGTATGACGATGTCTTCTCGAAGCTCGAGGCGCGCGACGGGGACGCCTCGCTCCTTCTCGTACGTGGCGAGTGGATCAGTCAGATGACTGGAGGCGACTTCGCGCTGCCGCAGCCCGGGTGCGTGCTGCCGCCCGAGGCTCTGATCGCAGCCACCGAGCTGCGCGCGATCTTTGGCTCCGTCATCAAGGGCATCTCGGGCGGCTACCGGCAGGTGGTGCTCCCCTTCCTCACCGTCACGCACATGTGGACGGACGCGGAGCATCCGGATCCAGAGGAGGAGCTGCTCAAAGGCGTGCTCGATGTGCTGCAGGCGCGCTGGGAGGACTTTGCAGAGCGCGACGTGGGGCTCTTCCTCGAAGCGCCGCCGCACGCGCCGCCGCCGCCGCCCGACGCGCCGCTGCCAAAGCGCGACTCGTGCCTGTGGCTCATTACCTGCCGCACTCGGCAACATCTGGGCAACACCTCGAGCTCGATGACGCAGCTCGCGTCGCCCTCGGGCGAGGTGGGCGGCATGGTGGGCGCACCGTCGGCCGAAGAGATGGCCGCAGCGTACCTGGCAGCGCGGGAGATCACGGAGGCGCACGCGCAGGAGATGGCGGGCAAAGCCGTCGTGGGTGCCGACGACGAGAGCGCCGTTGCGGGCGCCGTCGGCAGGAGCCGCCTGTCGCCGCCGCCCGAAGCGCCGTCGTGGGCTCCGAGGCCGGGCAGTGCGCACTCGGGCTCCGAAGCGAGCCACGCTGGTTCCGAAGAGTCGGCTTAGGCGAGGCCGCGCCGCTTCCGTCCATCCGTCTACGCTGGGCGCCGTGATGGGCCCCGCGCGCATGGGCCGTTTCATCATCATCGTCGTAGTACGCGGAGAGGTAGATGGGCGTCATCATCCAGTGGGGCAACACGCCAGTGCGTTGAAGAGCGTGCCGCTGCGATATCCAGCATGAGGGGGAGTAGCGGCATTGATGTGAGCACGCGCGATGTGTCGTTGTCGTTGGTGTGCGCTCTTGGAGGGCGTTCTGTCGGACGGCTCTTCAGTCGCTGCAGAGGCGTTGTGGCTGCTGCAGATGGAGAGCTGTGCAGACAGGCGCACAAGCTGTGCGTGGTCGTCATGTCCGACTTGTCAGTATGTAACGTGCACGCGGCACGCGTGTGCGAGCGGCTCCGCCGTGCGGCTTGTGGGGCGCTCCGCGGGTTGTCGGTTGAGGGGGGCTACGCTACTCGGCGTTACTCGCATGATGCATCGGTCGCATGTCGCGCCCGGCCGACGTCGGGCTCGGGGCGGTGCGAGCGATCCCGAAGCAAGTGCCGAGCAGGCCCGGCCCCGGTCTCGCGGCGCGGGCCGCGCACCGACCACCGTTACGGAGAAATTCAAATTGCCGTTCGCATGACGGCCATTCGCATGGCCGGTTTCCGCCGTTCGCCGTTGGTTGCTTCGGACCTCGCGGCGTCGGGCGGGGCGGTTCGCGCGTTGTCGATCGCGGTTCCCGCGCGGCCGGGCCCCGCGCGCGCCTCGTTATGCAACGTTATGCATTTTCAGTGTTGAGTGTATTTTCGACTCAGGTTACACTTCGAAATCGAATTGCTTTAAATACAGGAGATTAGATTGTCCCTGTGCTGAGACCCGATCCATGCGCATCTCCGCGCCGTACCGCACGGGGCACGGCATCCCCCCTGGAGTGTGGAGACACCCCATGTATGCCCCTCGAACCCGAACACAGCGTGCGCCATAGCCCATACATGCACACAGGCAAGCAGCACACGCACATTCGTTGAAGATTGACACGTGTCGTGTGTCGTGTACTCTTATCACCCCCACGATTCGGTTCACTTTAAGGCCGTAGGAGTGGAGCGGATCGCGGATGGCTCCACGGCAATGTGATGCCCGACTTTGCAATCGTCTTCGCCTCATGCGTTCCTCCCCACGTGTCCATCTGGTGGCACCAAAGGTCATCCGGCGTAGACTCGCCTTTGATACGCATGGGCGGAGCCGTTGATGGACGTACACGTAGCTTAGCGTACTCGGTCCTCGGGCCCATCCTCGGTGAATGCGAGGCTGCTGAGGCTGGGCGCGTCGGCCCTCTATAGCTCGAGTAGATTTGTCCTGAAGGCGTCATGCCTCCGTCTGTATTTCTAAAATCGATCTTGCCTCTGCGGCGCAGTTGCGGTCCGAGCGGCTCGTATCGGCTTCGGCTCTCGGTGTGCGGCGTGGGTGGCGGCGAGAAGGAGCCAAACCGAGAATCCCGTCTTGGCGACGGACTCGCGGGCATGTTCCACGGAGTTCCTTGCACCACGCGGATGTGCGGGTTCCTATGGTGGCTCTCTCCACTACGCGGGACCGTGACTCCATCATAGTGGAAGGAACCAGCATGAATGTAGAACTTTGATGTCGTCGCGCACTCCATGTTGACGGTAAAATGTTGACCCTTGGGCAGGACCCTAGGGCTAGTGCCGCGATATAAGTCGATGTGGCGTCTTACTGCACCCGACTCATACCTGCTGTCGCGGTACTGTATTTCGATGCTGCGCGGCGAGGAAGCTTCATGCGACCAACAGGGCGATCTGGGTTTCGACGGTGAGCCAAAGGTCGTGTTCATGGGATCATGTGCGGCCTGCTCACTGCCAGTCACGTCAGTGAAGAGTCGGCGCACGGGGTGTTCCGGCGGAGGCACGGCGGGCTCGGCGACGGTCTTTAGCTCGGCTGGCTCGGCCGGCGGCTCCACATCCGCCCCCATGCCCGCCTGGAATCGGGTTCGTTCACATACATCGGGCTCTCGATGCAGTGTTCGCGGTGCAGTCTTACCGCGTCGAAACTGCACAAAAAGAGGCAAGTTTTGGCGGAAGTTTATTTTGAGTAACGAACCGTCCAATCTGAAGGAAGAACACGTAAGATGCAACCGCACTGCCCCGTGCTTCCCCTAACCAAGAGGAACCAAGAGTTGTAAACTCACAAGACCATCAGGCTCAGTTATCAGACCGCGGTGCGCGGAGGTCCACGCCCGCGACGAAGGCGACGTTCTAGCGCGGCCTGCCCTCCCCCGGCTCGGGGAGCGGCGTGTCCCACCAGCTCTCGGACGAGGCGCGGACGGCATGGCCCGCGGCGCTGTTCTCGAGCCCGGCCATGAGCTGCAGGACAGGATCACGATCGAGCTCGAGGGAGCTCGTTGGCTGTGGAATGCCGCTCCCCACAGCAGCGCCGCCCCCCTCGCTCGTGACCGCCCGGTGGGGCTTCGAGTCGGAGTAGTCACCCACCCAATCGGCATGCGAGCGGCGCGCTGCAGGGGGCGGGCGCGGGCGCAGTGACGCGCGCAGTGCGGCGGAGGAGCGTGGCGGCGGAGGTGCATTGGCAGCCGCCTGTGCCGCACGTAGCTCCTCCGCTCGGGTCGGCAGCGCGGTGGCGGAGGAGGCCGGTGACGGTTTGCGTAGCTCACTCACGTCCACCTCCCACGCCGTCGCGGGCGCGCGCCTGGCAGCCCTCCCACTCGCCGCCGCCACGCTGGGCTCGCCGATGCGGCCGGTAGGAGGCCTCGCCGCAGCAGATTGCGTGCGTACTTGCAGCGATGGACTGATTGGCGTCGCGCATGCTGCCGCCGCTTCCGCCGCTGCCACATCTCCCCACGCCGCCTCCGCCTCCACCGCCTCAGCCTCCGCCGCCTCAGCCGTTTCGGCCGCCGCCTCCTCCGCTGGCGCCCCGCGCACTGGCCAGCCGCCACGGGCGGCGGTAGCGGAGGAGCCACCATGGTTCGCCACCGGCGGCGGTAGCGTCACTGCCGCTTCGTCCTCCAACGCCGTCAGTGGCTCCTCGCGAGCATCATGCAGACCAAAGCGCGCGGCAGCGGCGGAGGACAAGGCGCGCTCGTATGGCGGCGGCGCCTCCTCGTGCACGTCGAAGCCGCGTGCCGGCCCCGCGCCCGTCGCGCTGTTCACAAAATGGCCGCCGAGCGTCGTGCTTAGGAACCTCTGGGCTATGGCAAGCGCCGCTGCCGCCTCCTTCTCGGCGGCACTCGGCTTAGCGCTCGGCCCGACCGCGGGATGCCATCGACCCAACTCGGCGGCGCGTGGTGGCGGGACCGTCGCGATCGGCGCCTCGTCCGGGTGCGCGCCTGCCACCACCGCTTCGAGCCGCCGGCGCCGCGCCGACGCGAGCTGGTTGCGGTAGGCCACGTCGCGGCGCAACCGCTCACCCACGCGCGAGGTGGCGGGCGCGGCGATGGGTTTCGTGCGCCGCATGCACGCCATCAGCGGCGAGTGCACGGTCGGCAAGCGGCCCGACGGCGTCTGCGTGGTCGCGGTCGCCATCGCCGGGGCTGGCGGCGGCGGCGGCGGCGGCTCAGGTTGCCAGACTGGCGATGGCGCTGGCGGTGCCGGAGCATAAGGGAGATCGACGACGTACGCCGGAGGGCCCGGTGGGGTAGGAAGGGTAGGAGCGCCGGTGGCGGGCTTAGGACTCTCGGTCCACCACGCTGGGTAGCGCGCAGGCCACGTAGAGGCTGGGGGCGCCGGCTCGAGTGGCACGTCGGCGACAACGACGCCTGGAGAGAGCAGGTCGCGCGTGCGCCGAGCCTGCAGCGGGTGGTGGTGGCTATCGGTTCCACCTTCTTGCGCAGGCCAGCCGTCGTACAGCAGGTAGCCTGCCCGCCACGCCGAGGAGGGCTTGGCCAGGGGCGGCTGAGCGGCCGCTGGCATAGACAACATCCCTATCAGAACATGCGATTTCCCGCGCGCCTCATCGCTCAGACTTTTTCCATGTGTGTACATGTACATGTACCCTTTCGAAAAGAACCAACTCTCAGTATCAAATTGGGTGCGGCAGAGTTTTCATGTAACAGCCAATTCACACGGGCATCTTTCACGATGTGCGGCCTTTGCCGCCACGAGGGATTGCCGAGCAAACGCCGCTCGGATGCTTTCACAGCTCCGTGTACAAGCGCGGCGGCGCTACCAGTGGCCGTTCTCGTGGCATCCGACGGCAGCCGCTACGATGCACCGCGGCACACGCTTTCAAGCTGTGCAACGGTCGCAGCAGCTGTCAAGGCAGCGGCCGTCAAAGAGGTGCTGCCGAGCATTACGTTGCCAGGTGTGACCGCGTGCGCTCTATGCACTGCGCTACGATTCTGCCAGCGCGTGCACAATGTCGGCAACCGCGCTGCATCGGTCCGCCTCGCGTGGAGCAAGGGCTTCCTACCGAATCTGACGAGCATGCAGCTCTTCGAGCTCGTACGAGCGGCGCGGGCGCTCGACGCGACTCCGTTGCGTCGGCTTGCGTGCTCTGCAGCGGCCGACTTGCTTCGGAACCATTACCTTGGCGACGAAAGCAGCGAGGGCTGCAACGAGCCGCCGCCAACGCTGCCGGCCGATGCGGCAGCCGCACTAGGCGGCATCGAGGCACTCACCGAGGTGCTCGCACTGGTCGCGGGTGGTGCGGAGATAGACGCGGGCGGGCGGTGTGAAGCTGCCAATGACGGCCGTTGCCAAAGCACCAGGAGCGCAGACGGTTGGCTGCAGGCGGCCGAGGCTCTGGACGATTCTGAGTGGCGCGAGGCTGCCGCGCGCGTGCGTTGCCTCGGGCTCGGAAGTTCTCTCACTCTGGGACTGGTCCTCGGAGAGCTTCCACGGGTCAGTCCAACAAGTAGCGATTGAATCGATACACTCTCAGTTCGTGTGCTGGTGCTTGTGGTTTACGAGAGGTCTGTTTTGGTACGCGGAAGCTTCTCCATCAGAATAGAACGACACTACACACCCTTCCCGCAGCGCACCTCGAGTCCTGACTGTGTTACCCGACTGTGAGCCTCGTCGCTCCACCCGACGCCTCGCGCCTGAACCGCTACCACGCAACGCCCCTGAATGAGCACCCTGCTGAGCTTACGTGGTCTCGACGTCCATGATCAGCGCAACGCCCGCGAGAATCCACTTGTTGACGCTCTGCTTCGTCTTCAATCCGGCCGTGAAGATGTAACCACCCGTAGGCTTGCCATCGACAGGGTTGCGCGTGAGCGTCTTGTATGAGGGGCACTCGTACACGTCACGCTGGCCCTTGTCCGCGAGCGCCGCCTTCATGAGCACGACAGGCATCGGGCAGTAGAGCTGCTTGAGGATTGAGTCGTCCATCATGCCCGTCGCCACGTCCCAGCGCGCGCCCTCGAGGAAGAAGCCGTTTACATACGCGCCGTCGCGAGTGGCTCCCTCAATCTCGTCGGGGTTCATCTTCTTGGTCACGTCGCACACGGTCGTCATGCGGTCGAGCGGCAGCTCGTTCTTGCGCGCGAGCACTTGCATCACCGCGGTGAGGAAGGCCTGCGGGTTGAAGAGGCCCGCAATCCACGTCACCTTGGGCGTCGCCAGGTCGGCCGTCCACGCCTCAAGCTGGCGCTGGCGCTGGAGCATGTCAAGCAACCACGAGGCGAGGCCGCGCATCGACGGGTACGCGACCTTAGCCCAGGAGGCGGGCACCTTGTTGTCGTACAGGGAGTTCATGAGCGCCTCCATCGACTCCGTCATGCCAAGGTCACCCTTGAGCCCGAGGTCGAGCTCAACGAGCGAGCGCTTCACCTCGAAGAGCAGCCGGTTCATGCGCTCGCACTCCTGCAGGAAGACGGAGGTGTACGGCGTGCGCTCGTCGGGCGGCGTGCGCTCGTCGAGCTCGGCTAGCGGGAAGAGCTCCGGCATGCGCTCCATGATGTCGTCCAGGATTCGCTTGACCTTCTCCTGCAACGTCATGCCACCCGCGCCGCCACCGCCGCGCGGCGCGAGCTCGCCGCAATTCTTGAAGAGAGCGAGCGACTGCGCCGTCATGAAGTTGATCTCGGCGTTCGGGTGCAGCCCGTAGCACATGGGCCCCTCGTTGATGAGGTTCTCGTCGATGTACTCGACAAACTGCTTGTGCGAGCCGGTGGGCGGCGGCACCTCAAACTTAGGGTAGAGCTGATAGCCGTCGAGCAGCGCATCGGTCATGTACACCGAGAGGTAAGAGGCGCACAGCCGACGGTCGAGGTCGTCGGTGATGTGGCCTCCATACATGACCTCGCCAAAGATGTACTGCAAGTCGGCCCACGGCACCTTGGGCGCGTCGTTGAGGAAGTTGGTCGCGACGATGATGCACGCGCTCAGGTCGCCCGGCGCGAAGGGGTACGGCCGCTGCCAGCCGATGGCGCCGAACTGGCGGCGCTCGCACACAATCGAGTGGAAGAAGCCGAGTGCAAAGATGATCGCCTTGAGCTCGGACTGCTTCGGGCAAGCCTCCCACACGGTGTCGTTGAAGGTGTTGAAGGCGCGGATCATGTTGGGGCGCAGCCCACTGGGCGGCTCGTTCGTGAGCTTGATCGAGTTTTGCAGGATCTGCACGGGGATCACATTCTGCGGCAGCGAGGAGAGGAAGACGCGGAAGCCGGGGTTGGCGCCTTCAATGAGCGCCTCGAGCTTCTTCTCGAGCTTGGGCAGCCAACGGGCGACGAGCTCGACATTCTGCAGCATCACCCAGCCGCCGGACACCTGCATGCGATCGAGCGCCTTCTCGGCGACGGGCTCCTGGCCCTGGCCGAGCGAGACGCTGAAGAAGAGCCCGTTGGCCTCCGTCTTGTCCGCCGGCCCGCCAATTTGGCGCACCGCGAGCAGCGGGTCGACGCCAGGCGAGAGCAGGAAGAAAACGGGCGTCGCGGGCGACGTGTCCTCGAATGACGAGGGCAGGTCGAAGGGGATGGCGTTGTAGTACTCGACGCCCATCTCATCGCGCACCCAGTACTTCATCGCGAGCACCATCCGGTCCGGCCGGAGCGCGCGCATCACGAGCAGCCGCTGGAAGCCGCTCACCCGGTTGAACTCGCCCGGCAGCTTCTCATTCTCAGGTTGCTCATTATCGAAAAACTCCTTCCAGCGCTTGTTCGAGCCCTCCAAATCGGCCGGCAGGGAACTGAAGACTTCGGGCAGGTTCTCGGCGAGCGCCTGCACGGTCGCCCAGCACTGCTCGGGCAGCCACTGCAGCGCCTCGGAGCGCTCGGCACCGTCCATCACACGCGGCGCCTTAATCAAAAAGTCCTGCTCGTCGACGGGCAGCTCGCCACGCCGGTTCATGATCCGCGTGCACAGCTGCGACGAGAAGAGGATCCGATCCCTCTCGAAGAGACCGCGCGTCACGTACGCAAATATGACGAAGGAGATGGTCGCCATCAGGTTCTTGAAGCGGTCATCAATGTCGTTCGACTTCTTCGTCTTCGAGATCGCCTTGAGGAACATGTAGTTGAACGTGTCGAGTGAGAATTGGTACATGTGCGAGATGACAAAGAGCTGGTTGACGAGGAAGAACATGAGCGCACCGCGCTCGCCAAGTGGGCGGTAGATCTCTCGCGCCTTGGCGATGATCACCTCGGTCTCCTTGGCGATGGCCACCTTGGCGGTGATCTCCTGCGAGGTCTCCTTGGCCGCCTCGAGCGACTCGATGAGCGCTTCGTTCTCGGTGATGTCGCCCTCAGCGTTCGCGAGCATCTCGAGCAAGCCGTCCTCGAGCGCTTTGAGACGGATGGTGAAGTCGTTCTGCTGCGCCACGAGGGCCGCGCGCTGCTCCTCGAGATCGGGCCGCTCGCACTTGACCACCTTTGCAAGCAGCTGCTCCTCGAGGCCACGCTCAGTCACAGTGAAGTTGATGATCGTGCACTGCGCCTGCACCTCGGGGATGTAGTGCGGGTTGGGCAGCTTGCTCTGCAGGTAGAGCCGGAAGAGGGGTCCCCCAAGCGGCATGCCCGTCTCGGGGTCGGGGTTGCAGCGCATGTCCACCTCCTTATCGCCGAGCTTGAGGATGAGCTTGCGCCCCTTGGCGATGGTCGCGCGTGCGAGCACGTTCTCCATGACGGCGTCGAAGGCCTGGCCACACTTCTCGAGGAGCATGGGGATGCCCTCTTCCATCGCCTTGGCCATCATGCCGAGGTAGCCTCCGAAGCTCTGCTGGCACGAGACGAGGCCGTTGGGCGTCTCGCGCCCGCGGATCCAGTTGATGCCCTGCAGCTGCGGGTCGATGATCAGCGGGTAGCGCGCGCAGCGCACAATGATGGCCGCGTTCTCGAGAGAGAGCCGATCGGACGGCAAACCCTCGGACATCCAGATAGCCTGCGTGGCCACGTCGGAGAGCAGCTTGAGCGGGTCAAGCACCTCGGCGGACGGGAGCTGGCGGCCGCGCAGATCGGGTACCCACGTCTGCTCCCACAGCTTGTACCGGAACTCGGAGTTGAACGGCCCAATGTACGCAATGAAGGGCGCGGCGACCATCATGTTGCCCACGAGCATCGCCTTCTCCTCACCGAGGAGCTCCACGTTGGCGGCCCAGCGGACGCCCTCGTCCTTGAGGCCGTTGACGAGACGCTCGGCGAGGGAGAGCTTCTTAGCGGTGGCCGCTGCCTTGGCGATCAGCGCGTTCTTCTCCTCAGTCGCCTGCATCAGCTGGTTCTGCAGCGCCGCCTTGCGCGCGTTGAGCGCGTCCACGTGCTCGGTGACTGCGGCGAGCTTCTTGTTCGCTTCGCCGAGCTTGTTCATCGCCTCCTGCAGCAATCCGCGCTTGGGCGCCACATCGAGGTAGATGTCGTGGTAGATGAGGATGTTGACTACCCAGTCGCAGAGGCCGGCCGCCGCCATCGAGATGCGCTTCACGTTCGTGTAGTTGAACTCGGGGTTGGGCGCCTCCGGAGTGCCTGTGCACTTGGCACGCACCTCGGCCTTGTTCTCGAGCAGCAGGTTGTCCTTGTCGAAGTTGATGAGTGATTTGAGGAACTCGTCGACAGACGCCATCATTTTCTTCGCCTCGCCCCATGCCGTCTTGACCTTCTTGACCTGCCCCTTGGGCGCCATCATGTACTGCACCGCGTTGCACACCTGCAGCACCACGGGCGAGGGCGTCGACATCGACTTGAGCTCGGTGAGCGACGCCTTGTCGAGCGAGTTCAGCGCCTCGGCCGCCGCCGCGATGGCGGGCTCGGCCGCCAGCAAGTCCGCATTGCACTGCGCGGCAAAGGCCGAGACCTCCTGCTGGATGACGGCCACCTTCTCGGCCTCGATGGCGCCGAGGGCCGCCTGCTCGTCCGCGACGGTCGACTCCTGGCCCACCTGCACAAGGAGCACGTCCGTGTCCGCCTTCTTCTGCTCCACGATAACGGACTCATCCTTGAGCACGATCTGCATCTCGGCCACCTGCGTCGAGGCGCCGCGCAGCTTGACGAGGCCGCTCTCGAGGCGTATCTTCATGGCATCCACGCGGTCGCACTGGGCCTTGTAGAGCGTTTGGTAGAGCTGGATGAGCTCGAGGTAGCTCTTGGGGGTCGTGTACACGTTGCGCCGCTCCGCGGCTAAGTAAGTGGTGCAGCACTCCTCGACGGATTGGTGCACGAAGCTCATGTGGTGCGCCACATTCTCCTTGAGCTCGTCCGTCGAGATGTCGACGTCCTGGAGGAAGCGCATCGCCACCGAGATGAGCGCCTCGCTCGGCCACGGGTGGAACCAGTCGATGACCGTGGCCGAGATGAGCGCGGGGAACTTGCGGCACCGGTTGCGGAAGGCGTTGCCCACAGGCGACATGCAGAGCACCACGTGCAGGTTCTTGCGCACGCGGTCAAGGAAAAAGTTCCAGCAAATGTCGGGTGAGTCCATGAGGCCCGCCGCCTTGACCTCGGGGCGGATGCCGTTCAAGACGTTATCCTTGTCGTCCTGCGTGTACAGGTCGGGGATAAAGCCGCTCGAAAGCAGGTCGTTGAAGTAGATGAGCATGCGCTCGTTAATGATCTGCTGGTCGGTGAAGAGCCACACGATCGAGTTGCCCTTCAGACCCGTGGACGCGTAGAGCGCGGCGATATCTGCCTTGAAGTCGATCATACCGTAAGCCGAAGTGAGCTTAATCTGGAAGACGGTGAAGCCCGAGATGAAAGCGGCGAGCCGCGTGAGCGACTGCTTGCCGCTGCCGCCCACGCCCACGAGCAGCGCGTTGCCTCGTGGTGTGTCGATGATGCGCGAAATGCGGGACACGTGCTCCATCGCCTGCACGAAAAGTACAAGGTCCATGCGCGCAAATGTCTCGTTGTACTCGGTGAGTTTCTGCGTGAGGATCTTGGAGAGCTTCACCTCGTCAGGCACCTGGAAGTAGGGCTTGATGTCCTCGTCCGTCTGCACCGCAAAGTAGGTGAAGACAATCGGCCGCTTCATCAGCGCGTCCTGGTCGAAGTCCTCAAAGAAGCTCTTGGCGGCGCGGTTGATCATGTCCTCGAAGCGCGTCGCGTCGGCGACGTCGACGAGCCGATCGCTGTAGACGCGGTACGACTCGTGCAGCCAGAGGCGCGCGAGGTACATGGGCTCCGTGTAGTAGTCGGGCGTGCACTTGAGAATGCCCTGGAAGACGCGGCTCATCTCGCGCAGGTTCCACGCGTAGTGGAAGGCGACGGCCGTCGGCATGAATGCGTCGGCCACGAGCTTGTGCAGCATGAGCGCCGCGCTGCACACACGGTCGCCCACTTTCCTCATCTCCTGCGAGTAGCCGTTGGATAGGTGGCCGTCGAGGATTGAGCCGTAGATTGTGCGCAGCACCTCTGCCTCGGGCGCGAGAGTCGCGAAGGTGGCAAAGTGGCGCTGCATGCGATCCTGAATGAAGAAGGAGCCCGCAGTCGGGTTCATCGAGCTCAGGTACTGCACACCGCGGATCTCCTTCATGGTGAGCTTCTTGAGGTCGTAGAAGCCGCCATACTCAAGCTGCTGGTTCAGTAGGGCGATAGCGGACTGCGTGCTGTATTTGTCGGGCGTGGGCATGTTCATGTCGTCCACAAAGTAGATGAGTTTCTTGGTGCCCGGCGGCGCAAACATAGTGCCAGTCTTCTTCTCGAGCGGCTGCTCGAGGATAGCCTGAAGTGTGCTCGCGATGGTGAAGGAGTTGAGGTTGATGTTGAAGTAGATGATCTCCTCGGGCAGCCGGCCGAGCTTGTCCTGGATGATGGTCGTCTTGGCCGTGCCCGCGCCGCCCACGAGCATCACGGGCTTCGCACGCGTCGCGAGATCGTCGATCAGGAAGGTGAGGCGCGTCGTGTCGAGCGTAGGCACCACGATGGACGAGAAGGAGGCGCCCTCGCCTGACACGTGCGTGTACTTGGGGATCACATCGCGCCAGTGCTTGCCCTTCTTGTCGACATCGTCGATGAAGTAGTCGAAGACCAGGCCCTCGTCGGGGAACTTGAAGTTCATCTTGCCCCACTCCATGCGCCACCACTCGGAGAAGAGTTTGCGGAAGTCGTTGGCCTTGTCCGCGCCAAACGCGCCACCAAAGGCCCAGATGGCCGCAAACTGGAAGTAGGCTTCGTACACGTCCTTGTCCGTGCCCTGCGGCACGTTCTTCGCGGTGAGCACGCCCTCGAGGATCGAGCAGAGCGTGGACACCATGCCGAAGTTCATGAGCGGCGTGAGGTGCATCCATTTGTTCTTGCGCATGTTGTCAAGCGTGGGCGGCACGTACTGCTGCACGAGCGCCTCGAGCCACGCCTGCTCCTTGGTGTCGATGTGGGCGTTCTTGGCGCACAGGTTGTCCACCCACGACTGGAAGTAGGCCCCCCAGCCCACGTCGGTCTCGTTGAGGAAGAGGACGCCGGCACGGCTGACGGTCGCGGGTGAGCCGTTCTTGAGGTTCGAGATCTCGAAGATGAGGCGCATCGAGCGCGAGAGCGGGATGCGCTCATTCGAGACAAGTGTGAGCACCTTGTTGTCGTCCATGACGGTGTTCATCGACTCGATCCACTCGGCATCGATGTCGCCGTCGAGCATCACCCACTTGGGCACGTTGAGCTGCGCGCCTGACGCGTTCTTGAAGTCGCGCATGATCTTGGCAATGATGCCGTCAAAGGGCTCCTTAGTCACCGGGTGCACGAAGCCGTAGAGGTCGTCCGAGGTGACCGCCTTCGGGTTGAGCGCGTTGACGAGTGTGGGGCCGTCGCCGACTGCTGGTGTGCGCGTTGCCGGGTTTATGGCGAGGTGGGTCTGCGCCGCCTGGAGCGTCTTCCACACGCACGTCTTGCCCGAGCCGGCGCAGCCGAGCGCGAAGACGCAGTGGCGAATGCCGAGAAGCTCAGCCAGGTCGACCGTCTTGCCGACAAAGATGTCCTCGGGCTGGAGTTGAAGCCCCTCCTGGTACCCGTTCTTGATGAAGACCTTGTTCTCCTTGAGCACATCCCTAACGGCTTTAGTCATGATCGGGTCGGCCTGCTTGGTCGCGTCTTGCATCTTGGGGAAGATGTCGTTGACGAGGCCGAGGAAGATACCCACGTCCGCGTTGACAAACTTGGTCACGTTCGAGTCGCGCAATGCACGCATCATGATCTCAAGCTCGGTGCGCTCCGGGTTGGCACGCTTGGCGCCACCAGCGATGCGCAGGATGCCCTTGATCGCGCGCAGGCCCCAGTCGTAGTGGTCCTGCTTCGAGAGCAGCTCCATGTTGAGCTGGAAGAGGCGAATGAACTTGATCGAGAGCACCTTGGCCGTCTCGAAGCCCTCGGCCGAGAGCTCGATCTCAATGATGGCCGCAAAGTCGGGCGTGCACATAGCGACGCCGCGGAAGAGCGCCTTGAGGTTCTCGGGCAGCTCGGTGCGCCCTGCGTAGCCCGGGTTCATCGTAATGAAGGCACCCACAGTGCGCTTGAGGGCAATCTTCTCCTCCTCGAAGATGATGTCGTCTGCAACGGCCTTGATGCCGTCGAGAAGAGCGCCGTACTGGCCGGCGACCACCGAGAGCACCTCGACAGGGATGCGGTTGAACTCGTCGAAGCAGCCCCACGCGCCCGTCTGAGAAAGCCCCATGAAGATGTTTGCCATCGTCTTGTAGTTCATTTGGTCGGAGCAGTTCATCACGATGACCCAGATGGCGAGGCCGCGCCCGAGATCCTTGGTCGTTTCGGTCTTGCCCGTACCCGCAGGGCCCGCGGGTGCGCCGCCAAGGCAGAGGCGGAGCGCTTGCGTGAGCGTGATGTAGCAGCGGTCGGTGAGGCCGGTGATCACTAGGCGGCCCGGGTTGCCCACGTACTCGTACGAGTACTGGAACTCGGCGTCCGAGATGTTGATCATGCAGTGGCTCTTC
>Ga0164294_10002184_pt1 | contig 17833 bp, 20 predicted proteins | sample GEODES005metaG_FD_111479 | JGI IMG/M metagenome (GOLD analysis project Ga0164294, IMG submission 111479) | Oligotrophic lake water microbial communities from Sparkling Lake, Wisconsin, USA - GEODES005 metaG | ecosystem: Environmental > Aquatic > Freshwater > Lake | place: USA: Sparkling Lake...
AACCAACGCGGTCAGTCACCAGAACCGGCGGCGACGCGCCGGGATCGCCTTCCGCACATCCGCGGCGACAGGGTGGATCATTGACAGATGGCCGGCAGCACCGCGGCTCTATTCGCCGTAGACGAGGGCAACCAGGTCCCCGCCCTCGGAGCCGCGCCCAGCGTCACCAAGGCCACTGATTCGATCATCGGGTGGAGCACATGAACATAGAACCGGAAGTTCGCGATTGGCTTGCTGCGTTGGAACTCGCCGAGGCCGTAGCCGAACGCAACACCGCGAAAGTGGCGGCGGTCTATACCGACGCGATGTCCAGTGATCCGCCGCGAATGGTCCAGCTCCTGCAGGCATTCGTCAATGTCGCCGCACCGGACCCGGATCGCATCGCCGAACTCCGACGCAAAGTCGATCTGGTGGTCTTCGAGCAGATCACCGAGGGCTTGAACCACTGATCTTTCGCAGGGTGGTGTGCATACCGTTCATTGGTTGCACCTGTCCGAGAATCGCCTTGGGCACCTTGCACACCACGGTGTAGTTGGTGTCGACGACATTGGCGATCGGCGTCAGCGCCGTTTGTGAAACCAGTTGATAGGCATCGATTACCGACTGCCCCGTCAGTTCGGCAACCCACAGGACCATCTGCTGATGCGCAATCCGGAAAGCGTCCTCCAGTGGCCGAGCTGAGCCCGTCGTCATGATGAACTCATCGCTCTCCAGACGCGGCCACGCGGTGGGTGTGGCCGGAATCAGATCGAGAACCAGCGTCGTGTCCATGGCGCACTCCACGGCGACCCCGCAGGTCTCGCCCTCACCCTGGCGGGCGTGGCCGTCACCGAGGCTGAACATGGCGCCTTCGACATTGACGCCGAGGTAACACGTCACGCCGGCGCGCATCTCCGGGGTGTCCATATTGCCGCCCCAGTCCCCCGGCGTGAGGGACGATCGCACTTCACCGAGTGCGGGGGCGACGCCGACGGTGCCGTGCATCGGATCCAACGGAAGATCGGCGGTGAAGTCGGTGTCGGCGGCGGCGTATCGGACCACCGAATCTGCGCGATCGATCTCGTAGATCCACGTGCGTTCCAACAGCGACTCATGCAGCATCGCGGTGGTGGGGGTAGAAGTCAGTGAGCCGAAGAACGGCACGGTGCTGCTCACACCCCAGGCCTCCCGGGGTTGGATCGAGATGAAGTGCACCGCGAGGGTGTCCCCGGGCCGGGCACCTTCGATGTAAAAGGGACCGGACTGCGGATTGAGCATCCGCGGGTCGCACACCTGGCTGGCCATATCCGTGGTCGACCGAACTCGCCCGCCGAAGCAGTCGAACGTCCACGTGGACAGGACAGTCCCGGGCCGCACCGAGGCGACGGGAGCCACGCCCCCGAAGGTGTAGGTGTAGGTGGCGGGGTCGGCATCGGGGTCCGGTTCCCAGCTCAGGTGTTCGGTCATAAGTCGATCAGACGCGTTCGTGCGCCTCCGCAACGGTGGTTCGACCGATCTCCGCGTAGAGATCGGGTGCCTTGGCCCGCACGACGAGCGCGTAGATGATGCCGATGGCGAAGATGCCGATCACGTAATACGGCATCAACTGGAAGACCTGACTATCCGCGGCCAGGCCCGCTGCGAAGTTGCGGTTGGACCACAGCAGGTACAGGGCGTAGATCATGCCGACCGCGCCGATGATCGGGGCGATCAGCGACGTGATGACGTTGCCCTGGTGGACCTTCTTGACCCAGAAGTACCAGATCACCGCGAAGCACGTGATGGTCTGCACGATCAGAACCATCGCGGTGCCGATGAGCGCCAGCAGTCCGTAGACGTTGACGTAGGGAATCAGCTCCGGCGTGGCCACCGGGGTGCCACTGTCATCGGGCACATAAACGTTGGTGAAGAAGGCGAACAGGGTCATCAGCACGACGGTGACCATGGTCTGCACCAACGAGGCGTTGGCGGGAGAGCCGTGCTTGGCATTGACGGCGCCGAGTGACGATCGCACGAAGGGCGTCATGCTCTCCCGGCCCATCGCGTAGATGTAACGGCTGGCAGCGTTGTGGAACGCCATGGCACACGCAAAGGATCCGATGACAACCAGCAGCTTGTAGACGTTCTCCAGCAGCCCGCCCAGGTTCGCGTTGACGAGGTTCAGCCACAGGTCGATCGGAGTGGTGCCGGCAGAGACCGTGACAGACTGCTGAAAACCATTGCCTACCACAACCATCCACGACATGAATGTGTAGAACAGACCGAGACCCACTACGGCGATGATCGTGGCTCGGGGTACGTTGCGCTTCGGGTTCTTCGACTCCTCGCCATACACGGCGGTGGTCTCGTAGCCGATCCAGGACCAGAAGGCGAAGAAGATGCCGATGGCGGCGACGCCTGCGGTGACGCCACTGCCGAACGCATTCTCCGGAAGATTACTGAAGCCCGCTGCCGGGTTCACCGTCTTGCCGGCGGCGAAGCCATCGGGGCCACCCTTGAAGAGCACCGACACGCCTAAGGCGAAGAGCAACAGCACCTCTGCCACCAGGGTGACGCTGAGCAAACCGGCGGCCAGGGTGATTGAGTAGTAGGTCAAAAGCGCGATGATGACAGCCGCGACAATCCCAATGATCAGCCAGTTGACCGTTATCCCCAGAGGCTGGAAGACGTACTGCGCCGCGAAGTAGGCGAAGCCGCCGATTAACGATGCCTCAAAGATGACGTAGGCGACGGTGGCCAGTAAGCCTGAGGCCATGCCCCAGATCTGGCCGAGACCCTGAGAGATGAACCCGTAGAAGGCGCCGGCCGTGGTGACGTGGCGTGCCATCGCCACGAAGCCGAGGGTGAAGATCGTCAGGACGATCGTGGCGAACAGATAGCCGCCGGAGACGGCGATGCCGTTGCCGTAGCCGACGGCGATCGGGACGTTGAAGCTCATCGCCGTGATGGGTGCCGCATTAGCCACCGCCATGAACAGCACGCCGAATAAGCCGACGGCGCCGGCCTTCAACTTCGCGCTGTCGCGCTCCGTGGGCCGGTGGTCACCGGGGACGGCACCCGGGCTGTCCTCGAGATTGCTGCTCATCCATACCTCCTGAGGGATACCTGCACGGCGATCACAACACTTCTGCGTGTTTCTGCTGCGGTGATCGTAATCGCTGTAGCCCCGGCTAGCATCCGTTAATGAGTTACCCCGAACCCGTGTACCTCGGCGACACCGGTGAGGCCAGCGCCGTGCTTCACCCCGCCACCGCTGAGGCGAACATCGTCATGGAAAGCGGAGTCCGAGTTTCCTACCTCACAACGGCCGCACAGTCAGCCGGGGAATTCGGGCTGTACCGCTGGGATTTCGGCGATCAGGCGACGGGTCCCGCACCGCACTTCCACCGCTCGATCTCGGAGTCATTCTTCGTGCTGTCCGGGATCGTCACCCTGTTCGACGGGGCCAAGGAACACGAAACGGGGCCGGGTGACTTCCTGTTCGTGCCCAAGGGCGGCATCCACAGCTTCCGCAACGACCACGGCCCGGCGTCGATGCTCATTCTGTTCACCCCCGGCGCACCTCGGGAGGACTATTTCGAACTCCTCGGCGAACTCGCGGCGGGCCGACTGTCCTTCACCCCCGAGGAGTGGGTTGCGATCTGTAAAGACAACGACCAGTTCTATCCCGGTACCGCCCCCTGATGGGGCTGGCTAGCTAGGTCGCGCGCAGGATCACGATCGACTTGTCGATTTTTTTGAAGGATTCGAAGGTCTCAGCGGGAACACCGAAGACGGCTGACAACACCCTGGGTGGAAGTCTGCTCAGAGATTCACCGATGCCGATGTTGTCTCTGTCTTCGGGGGCACTGGTGTTCTGGATGATCACGATCTTCATGTCGGCCGGGCCGCGGTTCTCGAAATAGTGGAATGAACCCTGCGGCGCGAATACGACGTCGCCGACATGTTGGTCGAAGCTCTCATGGTTGCCGTTCCCATCGATCACGACCCAGGCCGCAACGCCGCTGGTGACGATGTTGAGCTCCCAGGCACTGGGATGCCAGTGCGGCTCGCGGATTCCGCCGGGCTGCAACGTGAGCAACACGATGCTGGCCTCCTGGCCCTTCAGGATCGGGAAATTGTCCTGGGAGGCCTGCTGAAACGAGCCCCCGTCGTGCCTTTCGGGAGGCTCGGCCCCGAGATGGAACAGGTGGGACTGCGAGGTGATCGTCTCGGCCGGAATGCGCGGATTCGCAAAGCGTGCCGCGTCGTCGGCGAGGGACTCTCCCGTACCGGTGCGATAGCCCTCGGAGCTGCCGATGAGTAGCCGGTCGATACCGGCTCCGGTAGCAGCGGCCGCACCTACGACACCCGCTCCACCCAGTACCTTGCGACGATTGATCGACATTCGTGGAGATACCCTCTCGCTCAGGTTGATCGCACGATGACGACGGCGTCGTTGATGTTCTTCAACGCGGTGAACGTCTCGGCGGAAACACCGAACACGGCCGACAACACCCGCGGTGGGATCTTGCTCAGGGATTGACCAATGCCGATGTTGTCCTTGTCCTCAGGCGCACTGGTGTTTTGGATGATCAGAACGTTGAGGTCTTCGGTGCCGCGGTTCTCGAAGTAGTGGAACGAACCCTGCGGCGCGAACACGACATCATCGACGCTGGCTTCGAAACTCTCGTTGTTGCCATTGCCGTCGATGAGAACCCAGGTGGCGACTCCACCGGTGACCAGATTGATCTCCCACGCGCTGGGATGCCAGTGCGGCTCCCGAATACCTCCGGGCTGCAAAGTGATTAACTGAATGCTGGCTTCCTGGCCCTTGAGGATCGGGAAGTTGTCCTCGTGTGCTTGCTGCAACGAACCGCCGTCATAGATGGTCGCGGGCACGGCGCTGAGATGAAACAGGTGCGACTGAGAGGTGATCGTCTCAGCCGGAATCCGGGGATCGCCAAAGCGTGCCGCATCATCGGTCATCCGCGCGTCCTTTCGGTGGGTGAAGAAGTTACCGCGACCGACAAATCCTGCCGGGGTCAGTCCTCGGTCCAGAGGCAGTCGCCGGAGAGTTCGACGTAGAACAGCTTCGGCAGCATCTCCACCGACAGCGGCTGGCCCGGCTCGCCCTGGAACACCTGCGGCGGCGCCAGCACCCCGGCTGCGACCACGGTCTGCTGCTGGGCGCGGCAAATGGTCTGAGGATCCTGAGGTGTGGCGGTCCATTGACCTGAGGACAGATTGGGGTTGCGCATTGCCTGGCCGTGCAGATTGATTCCCGGCCCGTAACTGAGCCACCTGGTGTTCGGCTCGAACGGCACTGGCGCCGCCTGCCAGGCGAAACCGGAGCCGAACTCCTCCTGGCAGACCACATAGGTCTGCCCATCCGGCAGCAGTGTCATGGTGCCGGCCAGATCAGCCGAGCATGGAACCTCCAGCTCGGGCGTGATCACGTCCGCGTAGGCGACCCCGGGCGAAAGCACGACCCCAACGGCGACAAAGACCGACACCACGGTGCGATACCGCTTCATCCCGCACTCCCCAACTGTCACGCCAACCTCGTGCGTATCAACAGTACGATGCCGACGCCAGGACCGGAAGTCTCCGGGCAGAGCTAGGCGTAGAGCTTGTCGATGCTGTCGTGGAAGTTGTCCACGACGGACTTGCGCTTGAGCTTCAGGCTCGGCGTCAGGTCGCCGGCCTCGACCGTCAGCTCCCGGTCGATGATCGAGAACTTCTTGACCTGCTCCCAGCGGTTGAGGTGCTTGTTGAGCTGCTCGACATAGCCGTCGACCATCTCGCGGGTCTTCTCGTCATGCGCGATCTCGCTGAACGACTTGCCGCCCAGTCCATTGTCGGCAGCCCACTCCTGAATCGCCTCGGCCTCCAGGCTGACCAGCGCGACGCAGTACGGCTTGCCCTCGCCGTAGACGATGATCTCGCTGGCGTACGGGCAGACGGCCTTGAAGTTCGCCGAGATGGCCGACGGGGCGACGTACTTACCCTGCGAGGTCTTGAACATGTCCTTCTTGCGGTCGGTAATCCGCAGGAACCCCTCGGCATCAAGCTCGCCGATGTCACCGGTGTGGAACCAGCCTTGAGCGTCGATGGCCTCGGCGGTTGCCTCCGGCAGGTCGTGGTAGCCGTTCATCACGCCGGGACCCTTCAACAAGATCTCGCCGTCCTCGGCGATCTTGACGTCGGTCTGCGGGAGCGTCCACCCGACGGTGCCGAATCGGTAGGCGGCGGGCCGGTTGATCGTGGAGGCGGCCGACGTCTCGGTCAAACCGTAGCCCTCGAGCACGATGACGCCGACGGCGTCGAACCATTGGGCGATCTCTCGGTCGAGTGCGGCCGATCCGGAGATGAAGAACCGCATCCGACCGCCGAATCGATCCCGGATCGTCGACAACACCAGTCGATCGGCAAGTTTGTGCTGCGCCATCAGCAATGGCGACGGACGCTCACCGGCCTGTTTGACCCGTGACATCTGCACGCCCACACCGGTTGCCCAGTCGAAGAGGCGTTTCTTGACACCACCCTCCTTGGCCACCATCTCGTTGATCCGGCCATGCACCTTCTCAAAGATGCGCGGCACCGCGCCCATGATGGTCGGCTTGATGACGGTGAGGTTCTCGATGATCTTGTCCACCCGGCCGTCGATGACGGTGGTGAATCCGATCGCCAACGGCAACGACAGCATGACTTTGCCGAAGGCATGCGCCAGTGGCAGCCACAGGTAGTTCAGGTCTTTATCGGAGAGCACCCCGAGCGCATCCATGGCGGCTGCGGTGTAGGTCCAGGAGTCCTGGGTCAGCCGCACACCCTTGGGTTTTCCGGTGGTCCCAGAGGTGTAGATCAGGGTGGCCAGCTGATCGGGGCGAATCGCGGCGATGCGATCGGTCACCACCGACGGTGAGTCGGCGAGCAATTGCCTGCCTCGCTGCTCAAGCTCATCAAGGGTGATCACCCAGTCACCGTCACCGGAACCGTCGATCACCACGACCTTATCCACGGCGGGCAACTCGGCGCGGTGGGCGATGAGCTTATCGACCTGCTTCTGATCCTCCGCAACGACGATCCGGCTGCCCGAGTTGGCCACGATGAACGAGACGTCCTCGGCGTGGGTGGTCGGGTACACGGTCGTGGTCGCCGCTCCGGCCGCCAGGATGCCGAAGTCGACGACCACCCACTCGTACCGGGTGCCCGAGGCCAGCGCGACCCGCTCCTCGGGGTTGATACCCAGTGCGATCAGGCCCGCGGCAATCAGCTCGACCCGGTCGCCGACCTGCTGCCAGCTGACGCTGGTCCACCCGCCGTTCTCGGGATACCGGAACGCCTCGGCGGCCGGGGTGGCCGCGACACGATCAAGGAACATGCGGGGAACCGACGACGCCCGGCTATCGATCGTGCCGGTGTCGAGCCGTTCTTGGGATTTGCGCAGGCCTGCCATGGTTGGAGTCTATGAAACCCGAGCAGGGTCGGTACGGCGGATTGCCAAACGGGGGCTCGTCGTCAGGGAAGCGGTGGTGGCGGTAGACCCGGAGCGGCCACACACGTGCGCGTCAGCGCGTCGATCAGCATCCCAGGCGGGCAGGACGATATGCACTGGAAGCCCGGGGTGGAGGCATCCTCGACCTGCCCGACGGGGCAGGTCTGGCCGGCGCGAACCGGAGCCGCCGGGCCACCGACGAGGAGTGCTCCCGCGCCGAGGGCCGCACCGCACATGGCCACCCAGAATCTGCCGTGGCTCTGCATCCTCATCATCCCTCCGATCTGATAGCTGAGCTGCACCGTAACGTCGCTGAACACGGTTTTCCGGCAGCCGCGCCGAAGGGTGATTCAACCGATACATACCGTTTGACCTGGTCCTATCGACCCCACCATGATGGGGACAGGAGGGCATATGCCGATGCGGGTCGACGTCGCCGTGAGCACCGACGCTGCCGCATTGGCCGACGTCGCTGCAATCACCTTTCCGCTGGCCTGCCCCGCGTCGGTGGTCGCCGGCGATATCGAGGCCTTCATCACCGCCAACCTCTCGCCACAGTGCTTCGGTGAATATCTGGCCGACCCCGATCGTCTGGTGCTCACCGCCGTCGACGAGGGGCGCATCATCGGCTACGCCATGCTGGTTCGCGGTCTCGGCAACGATCCGGTCATCGCCGGCTGCAGCGGGCAGCAGTCCGCGGCGGAGGTGTCCAAGATGTACGTGCTGCCCGACTGGCATCGCCGCGGCGCGGCCGGGGACCTGATGGAAGCCGGGATCTCCTGGGCCTCCGCGCAGCACATGGGAGCCCTGTGGCTGGGGGTCAACCAGAACAACCCTCGCGCACAACGCTTTTATCGCAAGCATGGTTTCGAAGTCACCGGCACACGTACGTTCCGGGTGGGCGCGACATTGGAGAACGACTTCGTCATGGTGCGCGCGATCTAGTTCACATTCGTCAGGGCCAACAATCTCGAGGTGGCCCGGAGGTATTTCTTGCGGTATCCGCCCGCCAGCATGTCCGCCGAGAAGATCGTGTCGAGTTTGGCTCCGGAGGACACCACCGGGATGCCGGCGTCATAGAGCCGATCAGTCAGCGAGACCAGTCGCAGCGCGACGTTCTGGTCATCAATCGGATGCACACCGGTGATATGCACAACGGACACCCCTTCGATCAGAGTCAGATACCGCGACGGATGCATGGTGGCCAGGTGGGCGCACAAAGCGTCGAAGTCGTCGAGAGTCGCACCGGGGACCTGCGCGGCCCGCGATCGCACCTCGTCATCGGACAACGGCTCGGGTGACGGGGGCAGGTCGCGATGCCGGTAGTCCGGGCCTTCGATCCGAACAGTGGTGAAAATGCTTGCCAGCGTGTTGATTTCACGCAGGAAGTCCTGTGCGGCGAACCGGCCCTCGCCGAGTTGTTCGGGCAGGGTGTTCGACGTCGCGACGATCGAAACACCGCGCTGCACCAGTTGAGACAGCAGCCGCGAGATCAGCGTGGTGTTGCCCGGATCGTCGAGTTCGAATTCGTCGATACACACCATGGTGTAGTCGGCCAGCAACTCGATGCACTCGGCGAATCCGAAAACCCCTGCCAGTTGGGTCAGTTCACCGAAGGTGGCGAACGCCTTGAGGTGGGAGGCGGGAAGGCTGCGGTAGGCCGACGCCAGCAGGTGCGTTTTTCCGACCCCGAATCCGCCGTCGAGATACAGACCGACTCCGGGCAGTGTCTCGCGGCGGCCGAACAGCTTCTGGCGGCCGGCCCGGCGAAGGATCGCATCCGCGCAGAAGGCGCGGCAGGACGCCAGTGCCGCGGCCTGGGTGGGTTCGGCGGGATCGGGCTGGTAGCTGGCGAAGCTGACGTCGATGAAAGTCGGTGGCGGCACGAGTTGGGCGATCAGCCGCTCCGGCGACACCGTGGGGTGACGGTCCACCAGATGGCCAGTCTCCGGCGACGTCATAGCTGGCACTGTATCGACGCGACTCGCGAGGACGTGCTGCAATCATCGGCATGGATGACGCCGACGGGACACGCTTCACGCTGCTGGGTGACGGTGCACCGGTGGATGACGAGCGGCTGTATCAGCTGTACGCCTACCCCGAGTCACACCAATCGCTGGTGCGCGGCAACGCGATCAGCAGCCTCGACGGCGGCGCCACCACCGACGGCACCTCCGGCGGTCTCGGCGGGGCCGGTGATCGGCGCCTGTTCGCGGTGCAGCGCGAACTGGCCGACGTGATCGTGGTCGGGGCCGGTACCGCCAGAGCGGAGAACTACGGCGGAGCGCGGATGACCGCACCCCAGCGTCAGCGACGGCAACGCCGCGGCCAATCGGAGGTCCCTCCCATCGCGCTGGTTACCCGCTCCGGTGTTGTTGAACACGATCTAGCGGTACTGACCCTGTCCGAGGTTCCGCCGTTGGTCCTCACCTGTGCCGGCAATGCGGGCAATGCTCGCGCGCGACTGGGGTCCGCCGCCCAGGTCATCGAGTGCTCCGGTGCCGACCCGCATCGGGTCGACCTGGCCGTCGCCCTGGCCAGGCTGGCTGAGCTAGGCCTGCGGCGGGTGCTCAACGAGGGTGGACCGACTCTGCTTGGCGCCTTCGTCGAGGCGGATCTCCTCGATGAGATGTGCCTGACGTCGGCTCCGATGGTCGTGGGCGGGGGTGCGGTGCGCATCACCGCCGGAGCCGCCAACGTGCTCGTGCGCATGCGCCGCGCACATGTCATCGCCGACGCCGACGGTTATCTGTACACGCGCTACATCCGCGCCAACTGAGCGCGTATGCCGGGTCGCTACTGTGTTGGTCATGCGTCGGCATCGTCGGGTCAGGGCCGCGGTTGCCGTAGGCACCGTGATGTCGGGTTTGCTGAGCGGATGCGCGCCATGGCTGGCGGCCAATCCACAGTTCGCCAGTGATTCGGCCCGAAACCCCGATGCCGGTCCCACCACCAGCACGGGGGCCGGTGGGCCAACCCAGATCGTCGCGCCCAAAAACGATCTGGTGTGGAAGGACTGCACCGCCAAGGAATTCGGGGATGCCGGCACCCCGGCGATCCCCGGGGTCGCGCTGGAGTGCGCCCAGTACGACGCCGACCTGGACCCGGTCAGTGGGGCGACCGGCACGCTGAGCATCGGTGTCGTGCGGGCCCGGTCGGTGCAGACGCCTGCGGATGCGGGCCCACTGGTGTTCACCACCGGTTCCGATCTGCCGTCATCACTGCAGCTGCCCATATGGCTGTCGCGTTCGGGCGCCGACGTTCTCAAAACCCGGCCCATCGTGGCGGTGGACCGACGCGGGATGGGGATGTCGAGTCCGATCGATTGCCGAGATGAATTCGACCGCCAGGAGATGCGCGAACAGGCGCAGTTCACCTCCGGCGACGACCCGGTGGCCAGCCTCGGCGCGATCACGACGACTGCCACCACCGGGTGCACCGATGTGATCGCCCCCGGCGACTCGGCGTATGACAACGCCCGCGCCGCCGAGGACCTCGAGAGGTTGCGTAGCACCTGGGACGTGCCCGGGCTGGCGCTGATGGGTGTCGGTAACGGCGCGCAGGTGGCGTTGGCCTATGCCGGCTCGCACCCTGAGAAGGTCGCGCGACTGGTGCTCGACTCCCCCATTCCGCCCGGGGTCGCGGCCGAAGCCGCTGCGGAGGAGCAGGCGAAGGCCCAGCAGGGGGCCTTGGATGCCTTCGCCGTCCAATGCGTCGCGATCAATTGTGCGCTCGGACCCGACCCGAAGGGCGCCGTCGACGCGCTGCTGAACAGCGCGCGCGCCGGCCGCGGTCCGGCAGGCGCATCGGTTGCGGTCCTGGCCAATGCCATCATCACCGCGCTGGGCTACCCGAGTGGTGATCGCGTCGGTAGCACCGTCAAGCTGGCCAACACCCTTGCCGCCGCCCGCACCGGTGACACCAACCAGCTCAACAGCCTGATCAACCAGGCCGACGCCATCCGCGGTACAGACGGACAGTTCGTGAACACCTGCAGCGACGCGCTCAGCCGCCCCACCCCGGATCGAGTGCGCGAGCTCGTCGTCGCCTGGGGCAAGCTCTACCCGCAGTTCGGCACCGTCGCCGCGCTGAACATGGTCAAGTGCCTCAACTGGCCGAGTGGCTCCCCGCCCAAGGACCCCAAGGGCCTCAAAGTCGACGTGCTGCTGCTCGGCGTGCAAAACGATCCCATCGTGGGCGCACAGGGGGTACCGGCGACAGCGGCCACCGTCATCAACGCCGGTGCGACCAGCAAGCGGGTCATGTGGCAGGGAATCGGCCACGGCGCCAGCATCTACTCGGCGTGTGCGCTGCCGCCGGTTCTGGGTTATTTGGAGGCCGGCAAGCTCCCGCCAACCGACACCTTCTGCCCTGCCTGAGCGCCTCACGGACCGAACGATCCAACCGGTGTACCGTGCGGTCGTGGCAGTGCCCTCTCGTCTGCTGACCGCGTTTCGTCCGCGAACCAGCCCCCCCAGCACAGCGACTGTCGTACGCACAGCGCTCTGGCCGATCGCGATCATGTCGATCATTCACCGTAGTTATGTGCTGACGTCCAACGGCTATATCACCGACGACTGGGCACCGGTCTACCGCGCCGCCCGCAACTTCCGGGCCGGCGTTGCGATCTACAACGAGCATTTCGACCAGGTCGACCCGCACTACCTGTACCCACCGGGCGGCACCCTGCTGATGGCGCCGTTCGGCTACATCGACAGCGAGTTCGCCGCACGCAACTGGTTCATCCTCATCAACACCCTGGCCATCATCCTGGCAGCCTGCCTGCTGGTGCGGCTGGTTCAGTTTCCGCTGACCTCGGTGGCACTCCCGGCCCTGCTGGTGGCGATGTTCTGCACCGAGTCGGTCACCAACACCCTCGTATTCACCAATATCAACGGGTGCATCCTGCTGGCGGAGGTGCTGTTCCTGCGCTGGATGCTGGACGGCCGGGTGAGCCGACAATGGTTGGCGGGCATCGCGATTGGTCTCTCGTTGGTGGTCAAGCCGGTACTGGCGGTGCTGTTGCTGCTCCCCCTGCTCAACCGGCAGTGGCGCACCCTGATCGCAGCCGTCGGGGTGCCGGTGGCATTCAACGTGGTGGCCTGGCCGCTGGTGAGCGACCGGATGAACTTCATCCATCGGACCCTGCCCTACATCCTGTCCACCCGCGACTACTTCAATAGCTCGGTGTTGGGCAACGGCGTGTACTACGGGCTGCCGATGTGGCTCATCACCGCACTGCGGGTCGGCTTCGTCGTGCTGGCCGCGCTCAGCCTCTGGCTACTCACTCGGTACTACCGCACCCGCGATCCGCTGTTCTGGATGCTGACCGCATCGGGGGTGTTGCTGATCGCCTCATGGCTGGTGCTGTCGCTGGCTCAGGGCTACTACTCGATGATGCTGTTTCCGTTCCTGATGACGGTGGTGCTGAGAAACTCGGTGCTGCGGAACTGGCCGGCCTGGCTGGCGACCTATGGATTTCTCACCATGGACCGCTGGCTGATGTGGCGCTGGCCCACCACCGGACGGTTCCTGGAGTACATGAAGATCACGTATGGCTGGTCGCTGATGCTGATCGTGGTGTTCTGCGTGCTGTACTTCCGCTATCTCGACGCCAAGGAAGACGGGCGTCTTGACGACGGTATCGACCCGGAGTGGATGACGCCGAAGTCCGGCCGCGCTACCGTGGACGCATGAGTTCGACTCCTCATCCCAAGCTCCAATTGACCGACGACGAATGGCGCACGCGGCTCAATGCCGAGGAATATCAGGTGCTGCGCAAAGCGGGCACCGAACGTGCCTTCACCGGTGAGTACACCGACACCAAGACCGAGGGTGTGTACGAGTGCCGTGGCTGCGGTACCGAGCTGTTCCGCAGCACCGAAAAATTCGAATCACACTGCGGCTGGCCGTCGTTCTTCGACCCGGCGGACTCCGACGCGGTGATTCTGCGGACCGACGACACACTGGGTATGCGGCGCGTCGAGGTGATCTGCGCGAACTGCCACGGCCACCTCGGTCACGTCTTCACCGGAGAGGGTTACCCCACACCCACCGACCAGCGGTACTGCATCAACTCGATCTCGTTGAAGCTGGTTCCTGCTAGCCCCTAACACTGCTGCAATCAGGGCAGGCTGGTGACGAGTTCCTCGACGCTGACCCGCGGGCCGGTGAAGAACGGGATCTCCTCGCGGACGTGCAGGCGGGCCTCGGTGGCCCGCAGATCGCGCATCAGGTCCACGATGCGGTGTAACTCCTGGGCCTCGAAGGCCAAGATCCACTCGTAGTCGCCCAGCGCGAAGGCGGGCACGGTGTTGGCGCGGACGTCCTTGTAGCTGCGGGCCGCCATGCCGTGGTCGGCCAGCATCTTGCGGCGGTCCTTGTCGGGCAGCAGGTACCACTCCAGCGAGCGCACGAACGGGTAGACGCAGACATAGTTTCCCGGCTCCTCGCCCGCCAGGAACGCCGGAACGTGGCTCTTGTTGAACTCGGCCGGCCGATGCAGGGCGACGCTGCTCCAGACCGGTGTGGCGGCCCGCCCCAGCGTGGTGGTGCGCCGGAAGTCGCTGTAGGTCGCCTGCAGTGCCTCGAGATGCTCGGCGTGGGTCCAGATCATGAAGTCGGCATCGGCCCGCATCCCGGCCACGTCGTACAGACCCCGGACCACCACACCGTTGTCCTCCTGCTGTTTGAGGAATGTGGCGGTTTCGTCGATCACCGCGGCCCGGGCACCCTCGTCGTAGCCCAGTACACCGGGCTGCACCGCAAACGCCGAGAACATGACGTAGCGGATCGTGGCGTTGAGTGTGTCGTAGTCCAGTTTCGCCATGGTCTTCATGGTGCCACGGGCGATCGCCGCCGGTCCTATGCGGTGGCGGCCACCACCGCCGCGGCTGCCCGACCTGCCGCGGCCACACACGCGGGTACCCCGACGCCGTCGAGGAAATTGCCCGCGATTGCAAGGGTGGGTGGCATGTCGGCCCGTATCTCGGCAACTAATTCGCCATGGCCTGGGGCGTACTGTGGCAATGCGTCGATCCAGCGGTGTACGAGAACGTCGACAGGGTCGACGGTGATACCAAACACCGTCGCCAAGTCTTCAACCGCCCATGCCTGCAGGTCGTGATCTGACGTGGCGCGAGCGATATCGTCGCCGAACCGGCCAAAGGACATCCGCACCAGTTCAGCGTCGCCGCGTCCGCCCCACTTACGGGTCGACAGTGTGATCGCCTTGGCGCGCAGGCTTTCTCCGGTCGCCACCAGCACGCCGGACTGTGATGGAAAGGGGGTTGCAGCCCCGACGGCCATCGCCAACACCGCGGCGGAGGCGACCCGGATGCGTGCCGCCGCCGACGCCGCCTGCGGTGCCGGATCGCCGAGTAATGCGGCCGCCTGCGGTGCCGGTACCGCGAGCACAACCGCATCGGCCTGCCAGGTTTGGCCGGTGTCATCCGCGAGATTCCAGCCCGAGCCCTCCGCGATGATGCGGCAGACCGGTGCCTGGACCCACCGCGCGCCGGTGCGGACAACGAGTTCGTCGAGCAGCACCTGATAGCCGTCGGCGATGGCGCCGAAAACCGGCCCGGCGCCGGCGCCCGGCATCACCCGCCGGACTGCCTCGGTCACGCTTGTCGCTCCGGCATCCAGGGCGGCGGCCAGGGTGGGTACCGCCGAACGGGTGCCGATGCCGGCTGCCGACCCGGCGTACACCCCGGTCACCAGCGGATCGACCGAGCGGGCCACCACCTGCTCGCCGAAGCGGTCGGCCACAAGTGCACCGAGTGCCGGGTCCGCGCCGGGTCGCCAGCGCAGCGGACGGTCTGGCTCAGCGGCGATCTGGGCGCAGGTGGCCTCATCGACCAGACCGGCCATCGTGGCCGCCGAGGTGGGGATGCCATTGAAGGTGCCTGCCGGCAGCGGATGCAACCGGGCCTGGCTGTAGATCGTGGTCTGCACCCCGGTGGTGCCGATCTGCCGGTCTGCCAGACCGAGTTCGGCGAGCAGAGCGGGCACTTCGGGCCGGCGGGCGATGAACGCCTCGGCGCCGATATCGACCGGCACGCCGGCGAGTTTTTCGGTGCGCAGGACCCCGCCCAGCCGGTCGGCCGGATCGAAGACGGTGATATCGGCACCATCGCCGAGCGCACTCCGAATCCGATGGGCGGCCACGAGGCCTGATATTCCCCCGCCCACAACGCAATAGCGCAGCGTTGACCCCTGCCCGCCAGACCTCACAACGAATGCACCAAAGCCACCAGGTCGGTCAGCAGTTCAGGGTCTGTCGCCGGGAGCACGCCGTGACCCAGATTGAAGATATGCCCGCCGGCACCGGCACTCACGGCGCAACGACCGTCATCGACCACGGATCGCGCGGCCTTCTCGACAGCGGCCCATCCGGCCAGCAGGACGACTGGATCGAGATTGCCCTGCAACGCTTTTCCAGCACCAACCCGCCCGGTCGCGTCGGCCAGCGAGGTGCGCCAGTCGACGCCGACGACAGCCGGAGCGCCGTGGCCCGAAACCGCTTCAGCCATCGCACCCAGCAGTTCGGCGGTGCCGACCCCGAAATGCGTCATCGGCACACCGAAGCCGGCCAGTGCGGCGAACACGCGCGTGCTGTGCGGCAACACGTAGGTCCGGTAGTCGGCAAGCGACAAGGTTCCCGCCCAGGAATCGAACAGTTGGACGGCATCCACTCCGGCATCCAACTGGACCCGCAGGAATTCGATGGTCACATCGGTCAGCGCCTGCATCAACGAGTGCCACATTGAAGGCTCGGCGAGCATCATCGTCTTGGTGCGCTCATGCAGCTTGCTCGGTCCGCCCTCCACCAGGTAGGAGGCCAGGGTGAACGGTGCGCCGGCGAAGCCGATGAGGGGAATCTCGCCCAATTCCGCGACAAGCATCCGCACGGCATCCGCGACGGCGCTGATCCGCTGCGGGTCAAGGGTTTTGATGGACTTGATGTCTGCCTCGGAGCGAATCGGATGGGTGATCACCGGCCCCACATCGGGGACGATATCCAGATCAATGCCCGCTCCACGCAGTGGGACGACGATGTCGGAGAACAGTATCGCCGCATCGACACCGTGCCGACGAACCGGCTGCAGGGTGATCTCGCAGATCAAGTCCGCGTCGAAACACGCCTCCATCATGGTGTTCTTCGCCCGTAGCGCGCGGTACTCCGGCAATGACCGGCCGGCCTGGCGCATGAACCAGACCGGGACCCGAGTGGGTGCCTGGCCGGTGGCGGCGGCCAGGTAGGGCGCCTCGGGCAGATGGCGGCGGGTACTCACTGCGACAATGCTGCCACGGCCCCGTCGGCCGGTTCACCACCCACGGCGCGCCTGCCTGCGCCCTCACCCGGAGGGGGCTAGCGTCAATCGGCGTGACCAGTGCGGAGCCGACACAGTTCCGCGAAGCGGTGGCGGCGATGAACGCCGCCGAGGTCCGGTCAGAGATCGAGCTCGGCCCGATCCGCCCGCCTCAGCGCCTCGCGCCATTCAGCTACGCGCTGGGCGCGGAGGTCCGCCGGCCCGAGGGCGAGATCGTGCCGGAAAGCTCCGAAGGGGACGCGTTCGGCCGCCTGATCCTGCTGCACGACCCCGACGGTGCCGAAGCCTGGGACGGCACCATGCGATTGGTCGCCTTCATCCAGGCGGACCTGGACCCGGCGGAAGCCGTCGACCCCCTGCTGCCCGAGGTCGCCTGGAGCTGGCTGGTTGACGCCCTGGAATCACGCGCCGAACACGTCACCGCACTGGGCGGAACGGTCACCGCCACCACATCGGTGCGTTATGGCGATCTCTCCGGGCCACCGCGCGCCCATCAGCTGGAGATGCGGGCCTCGTGGACTGCCACCACGCTGGCGTTGGGGATCCATGTCGAGGCGTTCTGCGAGGTTCTCGAACACGCGGCGGGGCTGCCGCCGACCGGGGTGACCGATCTGAGCTCCCGCTCACGCGCCTGAAATGTCCGAACGCGACGATCCCGACATCGCAATCGATGAGGGAGTACCGGCTGAACCCGAACCCACCCCACTGGCCAGCCCTTCTGAGGGCGTGCCGGCGGTGTCGGTCAGTGCTATCGAGATCGCAAGGGCCGCAGAGAAATTGGAGGCGGGCACCGGCCCGTTCGCTGTGGACGCCGAACGGGCTTCCGGTTTCCGGTATTCCAACCGCGCGTACCTGATACAGATCCGGCGCGCCGGTTCGGGAACGGTGCTGATCGACCCGGTCAACCACGGCGGCAGCCCGCTTGATGTCCTCAGACCGTTGGCCGATGTGCTGGCAACAGACGAGTGGATCCTGCACGCCGCCGACCAGGACCTGCCCTGCCTCGCTGAAGTCGGCCTGCACCCACCCGCGCTCTACGACA
>Ga0164294_10002185_pt1 | contig 17828 bp, 19 predicted proteins | sample GEODES005metaG_FD_111479 | JGI IMG/M metagenome (GOLD analysis project Ga0164294, IMG submission 111479) | Oligotrophic lake water microbial communities from Sparkling Lake, Wisconsin, USA - GEODES005 metaG | ecosystem: Environmental > Aquatic > Freshwater > Lake | place: USA: Sparkling Lake...
ACGGTTCCAGTTGCTGGATCGGTGTAATCACCAAAATGAGAGAGCAAGCTTTCGGTATCAAATGGCGCATCGGCGAAATTGATGTTGTCCAACGAAATACTTGTTTCCAACAAACCCGTGCCTGCGACAACCGTATCTTCCCCTTCTGGTGAATCTGCGGGGATGATGAAATCCATTTGCGTGATGTGGTGTCCGCCCGTATCGGTCACTGTGATCGTTGTGGGATCGGCTGCAGAAGGCTTGAGGTCAATTCGATCAATATCAAAGGAAGACCAACCTTGCGTTGCCAATTGGTTTTGCAGGGTGATTTTCAAGTCTTGGGCATAGTTATTGATATTGACGGTCTCCAACTTGGATACATCAAGATCCACTTGTGTGCCACCAATTTGCATGACCAAGCGTCCAGGTGGTTTGGTCGCAATATCAATCGAGCCAGACTGGTATTTTTGGACGATGGTCTCGGGCGAACCTGCACTCACAGGACTCAGATTCAAATCAGAGACTTGATTGCCAGACGCATCGTTGACACGAATCTCATTGCCATTTTGAACGTTGACCGTCACCTTGCCGGCTTCTTCTGCTGTGTAGCCCAGGCGTTGTTGCAAGTCAAACTGGATACCCGTTTGCAAAGCAGCCACCAAGTCTTCCATGGGCTTGGTGCTTAAAGGCGACTTCAGAGGAATTTCACCTGAGAGTACCTTGCCACCAATGGTGAAACTGTAGCCTTTGAATTCACCGGCAGTGGGTGCCGAACTGAAATTGACATTGGACAAAACATCACTGCTGCCATTGAGTTGGCTGTTGATCTTGTCGACCACTTGCTCGTACGTCATGTTGGAAGAGTCCAACTGAATGGTGCGGTTTTCAGTGAAGTTGCCATCGGCACTGGTCACTGCAACTTGGAAATTTTGTTGCCCTGCGAAATTGAAATAACGTTCATCGCCAAATTTTCTGTTTAATACATTGGTCAATTCCTTGGCGATTTCAGAACCAGATAGCTTTAAATTCTTACCCGCTAAATGTTCCAACCCAACTTGAACGGGAACGCCGGTGTTGTCGACATCAATGCTGAATAAATTGGCGAGTTGCGATTTAGGCAAGCTGCTGAAATCAATCCCTGCCAATGTGCTCAAGTTTGGTGCTTTGCCACCAATCACCGCAGCCGGGTCTGAGAACCGTTTATCCGTCAATTGATTCAAAGAAAACTTTTGTGTTTTCGCATTCACCAACAAATCACCCACTTCGCTTTCAGGTTTGAGTTGGCCGTATTTATTGACGTACATTTTGTCGCCAGATGTCGGATCGGTGGCTTGTTGCAACGCGGCTGCCACCAAGGTGTCACCGACATACACATAGGTTTGCCATTTGTTGTTGGGGTCGGCTTGGCTGGCATTTTGTGTCTTAGCGTAGTAAATGGTCGCCAAGTACCCATTGCCACCTTTGTCATAAACCGTCAAGGCGGTGGTTTTGTTGTAAGAAGCGGGATCGTTACGGTTGAATGCCTTGGACACAACGCCCGCATCGGCTGGGAAATTCAAACCAAGCTGCACTTTGGAAGTTTCTTTGGCCATGCCGGTTGTTTTTTGCGGGATGCTCAAAATATTCATATCGTTCAAATTGGCTTTGCCGGTGGAGTCCACTGATGCCGCCATCAAACGTTGTCCAGCTGAATTCACGACGTTGTATTGATCATTCATCATGAACGAACCATTGCGCGTGAAAATGTCTTGAAAACCATCAGCCGATTTCAAAGGAAAGAAACCATCGCCGGAGATGGCCAAGTCCAAGGTGTTGGACGAGAAGTTCATATTCCCTTGACCAAATTCTTGCGTGACCCGCTTGAGCGTCACGCCCTGACCAATCGTCGATGTTGCTTTTTGCAAAGGTGATGTGGCGAAGATGTCGCCAAAGTCGGCCCGACTGCGCTTGAAGCCAACGGTACTCGCATTGGCAATGTTGTTGGATGTGACGCCCAACTGTGCAGTCGCTGCATTCAAACCGGTGAGTGAGGTGAAAAATGACATGGTTTAGTTGCTCCGTTGTATTTCGTTGTGCTGCGGTATCAATAGGCGATGCGTTTGACATCCGTGAGACTGACGCTCTTGCCGCCGTCAACTTCAAGTAGCCAAGTGTTGTCACCTGTGCCCGCATTGCTGACACTGCGCACCGTGGCCAAGGTGTTGACGACGGGTTGAATCGCTTTGCCTTGGGCATTGACCAAGACTTGCATGGTGTAGGTTCCATCGGGCATGCTGGCACCGCTGTCGTTCATGCCGTCCCAAGACAGTTTCATGGGGCCAACCATTTGGGCGCCGAAAATTTGTTTGCGAATCACTTGCCCTTTTTGGTCCATGATTTGCATTTGCACGCCATCTGCACCGGTGGGCAAATCGACGGTGGCATCGATGGGTTGACCACCCAACAACACCAAGGGGCCATTGGGTACAGCCACTTTGCGACCAATCATGGCCGCACCCGCCAACATCTTGTCGCCTTGCAAACTCTCCACCATGGCTTGCATGCTGGTCTTCATGGAGTTGGTGGCTTCTAATTGAGAGAATTGGGCCAACTGCGCCACGAAGGCCTCGTTCTTCACGGGATCTAAGGGGTTTTGGTTTTTGAGTTGAGTCGTGAACAAGGTCAAAAAGGCGCCTTGGTCCATGGCGTTTGATATCGGTTTGACTTTGTTTTTGGCGATGTAATCTTCGTAGCTCACGATGCCACTGGGCAAAGGTGCTTTGGATGCGGAAGCGGTGGCCATGTCAATCAACTTTCAATGTTCAGGATTTGGTTATTTCAATGGTGCGCATCATCAATTGACGAGCGGTATTCACCACTTCAACGTTGTTCTGGTAAGAGCGCGAGGCGGCCATCATCTCGACCATTTCTTGCATCTCATTCACGTTCGACAAATACACATAGCCGTTTTCATCAGCCGAAGGATTGCCGGGATCAAAGATGCTGCGAATCGGTGTTGGGTCATCCACCACCTGGTCCACTTTCACGCCGCCTTGGTACTGAAAGCCTGCATTGGTCATCTCTTCTTTCACCAACGCTTTGAAAACAGTACGCTTGGCGCGAAAGGCTTCGCCTTCGGACTTCGCGACGGTGGTTGCATTGGCCAAATTCGAAGCCGTGGTGTTTAAGCGCACGGTTTGCGCATTCATAGCCGTGCCTGCAATACCAAATACGCTATCGAGGGTTCTCATGTGTTATTCCCCTTTCAATGCTTTGCGGATTCCGCCAATGCGGTTTTCCAAAAAATTCAAAGTGGTTTGGTAATCGGCTGCGGCCTGACCAAACTGCGCTTGTTCCACGTTGATTTCAACCGTGTTGCCATCGAATGAGCTGTTGAAAGGCACGCGATAGCGCTGGCCGTTGTCAGGCTGTTCTTCTATGGCCGCGTAATGTTTGGCGTTGGTGGCGGTCAAATACTCGCGGGTGGTTTCTTTCAGCATGGCTTTGAAGTCCAGCTCTTCCGCTTTGTAATTCGGTGTGTCGGCATTGGCGATATTGCGTGACAACACTTCCAAGCGTTGACTGCGCACGCCGAGGGCACGCTCATGGATGCCAAATGCACCAGCTAATAAGTCCATCACACACCTCCTCGGTTGTTGTTCCCGCCGCTTTCACGACACTTGGCTCTCAAGTTGTTGAGCCTCCGGTCGATACATGCAAGTTGTGTGCCAGTTAAAGCTGAGTACTTAGCGTTGCGCTAAATCTGAACTGAGCGGCAAGCGCTGACCGCTGCCCTGAGCGGTCGGCCAATCTTTGCCGCTCAACGCAAATAATCTTGGTTCAAATAAGCACTGACGCGCAAGGCTTGGGCGCGGTTGGCTTGTGCCGTGTTGCTGCCTTGGTTGGTATTGGCCTGCGCCAAGCTTTGGGAATGCTCGTATTTGCTCAACCGCTCAAGGGCGTTTTGATATAGCCCTTGCATGATCGAGTTGCGTGTGATGGGCGCACCCTTGTCACGGTTGACATACAACTGTTTGGCTTGAGAACCTGCAATGTTCAAGTTGGCATCTGGCGACTTGATGCTGCGCGCCGATGGCGTGAGCACGGTTAAATACAAGTCATCCAAACTGGTGGGGCCCATGCTCTTGAGGCCGGTTTCATCGAAATACTTGGCCACCATATCGAGTTGCTGCAAGACGCTGTGACCCAAAATGGCTTTGGGGTTGTTGCCAAAGCCCGCACTTGCCGCGCCTCGGTCTGGGCCATCGCAGAATTGAATGATGCCGTGGCAGCGGTTGTTGCTGGCTTTGGGGTTCATGCCGTCGCTTTCCATCAAGGTCATGCGGGCAAAGTCATCGGGCGCGAACTGGTAGGTGCGCGACATATGGACAATCTTTTCGAACACTTGGTTGCGCTCTTGGGGCGGTATAAAGCCCTTGGCCACCGCTCGGTCCAGTGTTTTTTCCAAAACGGGATGGCTGCCTGCGACCAAGGTTTGTCGCGGTATGGATTGAGTTCGCGCTTGCGCCAGCGCATTCATGGCCAAAGCGGCATTGGCTACAGGAGGTTGATTTGCATTCTTTTGAATCGATTCAAGCTGCGTCAGTCCATTCAAAGAACTCATATTCAGTCGCTGCCCGGGGTAGATGCGGTCTGGATTGCTGATGCCATTGTTTTTTGCCAAGTGTTGAGACAAGCGCATGGCCTCGGTGTTGCTCACCGGTCGGCCGATGGCTTCCATGTGGTTTTTCACAATGCTGCTCAAAGTGTCACCGTCTTGCACCGCCACACTGGGCACCTGCGGGTTCAAAAACGTCGATGAATTGACACCAGGCTTGTTTTGCAACTGTGCCAAGGTTTGTGCAAAACCCACGCGACCAGGCAAGGGATTGGTCTGGGCACGTACAGCATTTTTTCCATCATTTGGACTGACAAATGCGGTTTTTACGAGTGCCTTGGAATCAATATTGAAGTTCATTTTGCGCTCGGCGGTGATCAAAAGTAGGTTGGCATCAAAGTTGCATCGGGTATGGTCATGACGCTCAAAACGTCAAAACATTCACACCCTTGGAGACTGTCTTGCAAATGCTGTGCCGAACCTCTAAAAGAATGCATAACCCGGATTTCAAACACCTGGTTGCCGCAGGCGTGCTGCTGTGCAGCTTCTGGAGTGCAGCCCTGGCCCAAAGCACGCCAGTCAATCCTGGATGGAGCGCTGTCGAGCAAGGTGCCAAGCAATTTGTGGTCGACACCCACAAGGTTGAAGCACCCATGGTGCAAATCATGCCCATGGACAGCCGCATCAAAATACAAGCCTGCGCGGAAAACATTGTTTTCGACCAACCCTTTGGCAACAAACAAAGCGTTCGTGCGCGTTGCGCCCAACCGGTTTGGCAGCATTTCGTCATGGTTCAAGTGCGTTCGGGCATTGGCGGTCAACTGGCGGCCGCCACCCAAAACAACGCTGTGACCCGCATGGTTTGGGTGTCCACGCAAGCCTTAAAGCGCGGCACCACCTTGCAGCCCGGCTTGTTCAAACCCATGGAACAAAGCGTTTCTGCCCATGAAACCCGCTATGTCAATGACGAACGTGAACTGGTGAACACCGAGCTGTTGCGCGATTTACCGGCCAATACCCCCCTGAAACTGCAAGATTTGAAGGCCAGTACCATGGTCAAACGCGGTCAACAAGTCACCGTGGCTGTCGGCGAAGGCAAAGGATTTCTCATCACGGTAAAGGCAGAAGCCCAACAAGATGGACTTTTAGGTGACCAAATCCGCTTGAAAAATCCTGAATCCGGTCGATCTTTAACTGCTGTGGTCACGGGTGTGAACATGGCACGTGGATTGTGAAAATGTATTCAAAATGATGCATTTAAAGATTGAAAATTTTCTGGTTTTGCCCCTCAAGTCTCCAGACTTGGGGTCGATACTGACGATGACGCAACAAAAATTGCAAACAGTGCCCTGTCAAAAAAGGACTCAACATGGCTGATCCCATCTCAACCTCCCAAGCCCGCGTGGCCCACGCTGTAGCGGCCAATCGCTCTACCCTGGACAAATTGGGCAAAAAGCCTGATGTGGCCATCAAATCTGAACAGCCCACCGAGGCCAAAGCCCAGGCCAAGCCTCAAGGAGCCGATTCCGTGAACCTCAGCAATGTGAAACAACGCATCGATGACCAGCCTGGCTTTGACCGGGCCAAAGTGGATGCCATCAAAGCAGCCATTCAAAGCGGCAACTATCCCGTCAATCCGCGCCGGATTGCGGAGAACTTTGTCTCTTTGGAAAAAATCATCCAAGGCTGAGCCAACACATGATGCCAACGACTGTTTTGGAAAATCCGCAGGCTGTGGACGAAGCCCAAGCGTTGGTTGATCGTTTGGAAGAATTGCTCGATCAAGAGTTCGAGGCGCTGAAGCTTCAAGACCTGGATCAATTCGAAACCTTGCTAGAGGAAAAAAACCATCTGCTTGGCGAATTGAGCCGCCTGACGGGGGTGCGCCAGCCTGAAGATGCGGACAAATTGGGATCGCACTGGAATGATTTTCGTGCGCGCATGATGAATTGCCGCGATATGCATCGCCGCAATGAAATCCTCATCATGCGCAAACTCGACGCCATCCGTGGTGCTTTAGAGAGTTTGAATGTGAACGACCCCACCAGCCCGGTGGAAGTCTATGACCGCCTGGGTCAAATCAAGCGACTGCGTCGCTTAAGAGGTTTTACCGAAGCCTGATGCTGCGGGCGTTACGCCGTCCGCCATTTTCTTTTCATCGCCTGGCTGCATGCCCTTGAGCCAATACACCCACGACAAAATAACCGCCACCGCGGTATACATGTCTTGGGTGATTTCATCGCCGACATCGAGTTTGCTGAGCAATGCCAAAAGCTGCGGATCTTCTGCCACGTAAATACCTTGCTTTTTGGCCTCGTTGATGATGCGCATGGCCAACGCTGACTGCCCCTTGGCCACCACTTTGGGGGTTTTCAACGGCCCGTATTCGAGGGCGATGGCTTCCAGTGGTTGCTTCATGGTCTTGGCCTTTTATACATGGGTGTCGATCACCGAGCCACGGGTTCCGGACGCTTCACTGGCGCGCACCAAGGGCCTGGGCGCATTGAAGATTTGAAAGGAATTCAATTGCAAACCTGCCGTGCCCAATTCCAGCCCCAATTCAACCGAGCGCTGCCGGGCTAATTCGGCTACATCGCCACGCAACGCCCACATCACCAAGTCCACACTGGTGGTTTGCGAAATCACCGTGTTGAGCCAGATTTCACCCAGCAAGCGGCTGCGTGAATGAATATCCACGCTCAGGAGTGGCTCTTTTTGTCCGGGTTTTTTGGCGGGCCGTTGAAAATGCAAATCAACGGGCTCGGCATCGACGAACGGCAACACCACATGCAATGAAAGTTCACCAGCCAACCATTTCTGGGCGCTTTGCGCTTGGGCGGATTCCAACTCACGAACCGCTGCTTCGAGCTCACGGACCTGCTCTTTATCAACGCCAGCGGCCGCGCCTTCGCTCAATAAGGCCATCATTTTGTGCATCACGGTTTTAGGGTCATCGGCAGGTTCTTGCGCCTGCAGCAAGATATTTTCAATGCTTCGGGCTTGGCCCATGACTGCTTTTTTCAGCATGATCGGGTTCATTTGCGCCAAGGTGCTGCGCTGTTGCAGCAATCGTTTCACCAAATCCAACATCGTCCCTTGCCCACCCCACATGCCAAGACCCATGTCGTTGAGTAACTTGGAGAAGGTTGCGAAGCCGGTTGGTTGGGTCAACAGCATGCCCAAGGATGTCGCGTTGCGCGGCTCTAATGGAAGGACACCGGGCTGCTGTTGCAAACCAAAACTGGCCGCAGCGGGTGTGGCTGAGGAAGTTTGGCCAGGTGGGAAAGACTGGATTAAAAATCCCCAACCGGTGGCGGTATGGGTGGCGCGTAAAAACGGTTTGTCACCGTCTTTCAGGACCCAGCCATTGGGCAGTTCAAAAAAGAAATCCTTGACCCACAGTCGCACCCGTTGATCGCGCACCTCAGCCACGCCTTGCACGATTTGACCATCGCGCAAACCCAATTGCTGGGCAACTTGGGTTTGCACCCACATTGGGCGCGTCTCCGGGTGGATCGGCGTGACCCGATTGGCAGAAGAAACGATGTCGGCACCGAGCATGCAAGCTGTCCTTTGGCGCCGCGAATGGCCACCCTATGTCAAGGGAACCGCACCCAATGGCGTTTATTGATGTCTGAACCGGGATTGTGCCCTGCTTGATGCGCTGCGGCGCCACCTTGCGGCGCAGCATGGGCAGGAGATGCCGATACCGGCATCGCCTGCGCCGTGGCAGGACCCGGGTTTGAGGCTGATTGGTTGTCGGCCACCAAGGTCGGCATGAGTTTCTTCACCAATTCAGCGGGCTCTGGCAACATCAAGCTGGCACCAGCCAACAAGGATTTGGGGTTGCCTTTGACAAAGGCTTGGGGGTTGTTTTGCACCAAGGCTTGACGCAAGACTTCCGTGCGCAAAGGCGTGCTGGCATAAAACTTCTGAATGATGCGCTCCACGGTGTCACCGGCCTTCACTTTGTACTGCCCCATCTCGGCGGCCACCACCATGTCATTGGTGGGCTCCGCAAGCGCCTGTGGCTTGGATTTTTTGACGACGGCCGCTTTGGGCTTTTCCTTGTCCTCTGCTTTGGGCGCTTCAGACTTCAAGCCCTCAGGTTTGAGCAAATCCAGTTGCGCCATGCTTTTGGGCATGTCCAAAGGGGGCTGCTTGGATGGTTCCTGCGCCCAAGCCGTTGACAGCAAACCCTGCAACACCAAGGCGACGGGAACAGCAAAACGAGCATGGTTGATCTTCATCGGAAACTCCTCGAAATTCAGGGTGTGTGGGGGATGGCGACCCAATGGGCATGTCCAGCCATTTTGTGGGCGGTCTTGACTTTGAGTTCTGCGTAGTAATCGGTCACAGCAACCACTTCGGCCAAAGCCAAACTGTCAAACGCTTTGGGCTCCAGGGCGCGTGAGGGCAATTGTTGTCGATCTGTCAACACCATCTGCGTGCCCACCTTCAAACCACTGGAAGCGCCTCCGGCAATGCGCACCGCATCGCTACGGACCTTGACCACCTCAAATTGAGGCACCCGGCATGACAACTCGCGCTCCATACCTTGCACAAAACCTTGCACGGCGGCTTGCACTTGCGCCAACACCACAGGCGACAAAGGTCGCGAGGACGTGGGCACTTGTTGGGGTTGGTCAATATTGATTTTTTGATCGCCGACAAACACGCTGTTGCCTTGCCCTTTGGCACTCAGCTCCCAGCGGACGTCGTAAGCGCTGACGCTGGGCAAACCCGCTGCCGAGCTTGGGGCAATGCTGAACTTGAGCAACCAAGGGATGTGTTGTTCACCTTGACCGACCAATAACTGTTCGTAGTTGTCAGATGGATTTTTGCGGTCACTTAATCGCCACAGACTCGCCAGCTGTGCGGTGCGAAACGCTTGTTGCTTGAATTGTTGAGCCAATTGCTGCGCTTCAAATTGCAAGGCCACCGGCAAGTTCGGCGAATAAGTCAACTGCCAAACCATGTGATGCCATGCAGCAGATTTGGCCGGTGTTTTACAGCCGCCCAAGGGCAATGGTTTGCTGTCCATTCGCACATCGTCCAAGTCGCGGCCGTAAGCCATCACACGAATGCCACGCACTTCCATGCCCGTGACAAAGCTGCTGGCTTCACGCAAAACCCCTGTGCCGTCAATGAACGCCGCAGAACGTACCTCGGTGGGACCTTCCATGGCACGTGTTACCAGAGATTGACGAATCGCCTCTAAGCGGTCCTCCGAACTCAGTGGATCGGCGTGAACGCTCAGTTGGACAGCCAAGACCAACCCGAGCAGTGGCCACAATCGATCGGAACGCAAGCACATGATTCAGCAATCTTTTATTGGATCAATTCAACGGGTGGTGCGCGCAGCAATCTGTGTCAAATACAGCATGCGCAGATCCTGTACCGAATTGCGGTCCAACGACAAAGTGGTTTCGTAGGTGTCGTCGCCAACCGGTGTGATGCTGACCAATTGAGCGCCATAAATCACGCCTTCAACACGGGTACGGAAGGTGTCGTTCAACACCGTCATGTCAGCCACAGTCGTGTTGGCGTCCAATTGTTGTCCATAGACCTGTTCCGTCAAGGCGCGGTAGGCATCCAGTTTGGATGCGCGGATGGCGAGCAAACGTTGCTGCGCTGGATTTTTATGGTTTTGTACGCTGATGACAGCGTAACCAGTTGCCACGTAGGTTTCGCGCTTGTCCATCATCGGTGTGATCATGGAGGCCGGTGCGGCTTCAGTGGCATTGCTGGGCGCAGCCTTGTTGACGGCGACGGGTTGAGGTGCAGCGATGGCCACAACAGGGGCAGGCGCAGCAGCATAGGGACGCATGGCTTCACATGCAGTCAAAGAACCCAATGCCAGGGCAGACAGAATAAAACGGTGCATCATGGTGATTTCCTCTCGGTGCGAAGCATTGGCATTCAGCTCATCCAAACACGCATTGCTTCTTGGGGTACATGCCAAGAATCGACCACTGGGCCAACTTCTTTAAGCCTAAACACGACAGCAGTCGAATACTTTTGACGACTTGCCGATTTAGGCCCTTCAGCGACAATGCATCGAGCATGAAATCGCCTTCTTTTTTCATTGGTACCAGCCCGATTGCGCAAGCATTGCGTCGTTTGGTCACAACCATTTCCAACTCCAACGCCACGGTCCTGATTACGGGTGAAAGCGGGACGGGTAAGGAGTTGTTAGCGCGCTCATTGCATGAACAATCTGATCGCGTTGGCGGCGCTTTCGTACCCATTAATTGCTCAGCCATCCCCAAAGAATTACTCGAAAGTGAACTTTTCGGTCACCGAAAAGGATCGTTCACTGGCGCTGTGGCCGACCGCATCGGTCGCTTCGAGTTGGCCCATGGCGGCACCATCTTTTTGGACGAAATTGGTGACATGTCCTTGGACATGCAGGTCAAGTTGTTAAGGGTGCTGCAAGAGCGGGTGATCGACCCGGTCGGCTCGACGCGACAAATCCCCATCGATGTTCGTGTCATTGCCGCCACACACCGGGATTTAGAGACTGAAATTCAAGCCGGTCGTTTCCGAGAAGATTTGTACTATCGGCTTAACGTGTTGCCGGTGGTGACGCCCCCGCTTCGCGAGCGTCCTGAAGACATTGCCGAATTGCTTCGTTTTTACGCGGAGCAATACAAAATGCCCAAAGGCCAAGCCGTTCGGTTTGCACCCGATTTTTTAGAAGCCATGGTGACCTATCCATGGCCCGGTAATGTGCGTGAACTGTGCAATTTAATGGACCGTTTCAGCACTCTTTACGCCGGACAAATGCTGGACTTGCGCGCTATTCCCGCCAATTTGTTGCCCAAGGGTTTGGTCCCAATTCAAGCCGAGATGTTGTCACGCAGTGGCCCGGTGGTGTTTTCGCAAGAAATGACGCCACCGCCCGAAGTATTGGCAGAAATGGCTGCATCGGGTTCGGTGTCTGCTGACATGTTGCCCGACCAGCCCGAGCCACAAGACAATGAAATTGAGAGCATCATCATGTTGGCGCAAGGCATGCCCCATTTGCCGCCAGAGGGCATGTCATTGAAAGACCGTCTGGCTGAGATTGAACGCAACATCATCGAGCAGGCGCTCGAGCGTTCGCAAGGCAATGTGTCACGCACTGCGAAGTTACTCAACTTGCAACGCACCACCTTGATCGAAAAGATCAATAAATACGAGCTGCGAACGGCCTGATCCTTATTTCGGATCTTGGTTGAGCACCGTGATGCTCATGCGGCGATTGCGCGGATCTAATTTGTCTTTCGGGTTGAACGGATCCGTATCCGCCACACCCTCAATACGACTGAAGCGCTCTTCCTTGATGCCTTTTCTTTGCAACACTTGGCGTGTGGCTTCGGCGCGCTCTGCCGACAACGACCAGTTGTTGCGCCCTTCGGCATTTTGGAATGGCACGGAATCGGTATGTCCGCGAATCGCCACTTTATTGGGCATGTCGGCCAAGGAAGCCGCCACTTCACCAATCAGGGCCGCAGCCTTTCCTTGCATACCAGCCGCACCACTTGGGAACATCGCAAAGTCTGCTTTGTCGATGATTTCAATGCGCAACCCTTCTTTGTCACGGCTGATGGCGACTTTGTCTTTCAAGGACTCGAACTTTTTGTTCTCCGTCAGCTTTTCTTTGATCTCTTTTTCAAGTTTTTCAAAGTTTTCTTTGTCTTCTTGCTCGGCAATGGCTTTGCGCTCGGCCTTGCTTAATTTGTCGGGGTCACCACCGCCCTCGCCTTTGCCACCGGCACCGGCACCAGCCCCCTCACCCTGGCCTCCCGTGGTGGGGTCTTTGGCCTCGTTTTCGTTTTCCGGGCCTGGATCAGTATCGGGATTGGGACCACCCTCGGACCTAGGCGTCAAACGCTCTAAGAGTCCAGTCTGACGCGCGGCGTAAGGAAAGGCATCGGGGTCGATGATGGATCGTCCACCCAACACACCGTTGGAGCCAGCCAATTGACCGACAGGGGTCAAGCTGTGTGAAGTGGGTTTGAAATAGTCTGCAATGCTTTTGCGTTGGTCGGCATTGGATGCACCCAACAACCACATCAACAAGAAGAACGCCATCATGGCGGTCATCATGTCGGCCAGCGCAATCTTCCAAGCGCCACCGTGGGCACCGCCATGACCATCTTCAATTTTCTTGATGATGATGACGGGTGCAAGACCTTCAGCGGCTGGCGCTTCAGCCGCCGGTGCTGCTGCCGCTTCGGGCGCGGCTTCCGGTGCAGCGTCGTCAGATGCTGTTTCGTCTGCTTTGGCTTTTTCTTCAGCCATGGTTATTTGCCTCGCATGCCGTCAAAGATTTCGCCAAACGAGGGTTTGTTATGGTGGTTGATCACAGACCTGGCAGCTTCAATCACGAGGGGCATGGGATGGCCATGCAAGTTGGCAACGATCAGTTGTTGCACGCATTTCAGCATTTCACCGTCTTCATCAATGACTTGACCAATCCGGATGGCGAATGGACCCGCCACACCATAGGCCAACAACACACCCATGAAGGTACCCACCAGCGCTGAACCAATCAAAGCACCCAAGACAGGTGGTGGTTGGTCAATCGCGCCCATGGTTTTCACCACACCCAACACACAAGCCACAATCCCCAGCGCAGGCAACGCGCCTTCCATGCCAGACCAGAAGGCCTGGTTCATCATTTCATGGTGATGGTGATTCTTGATGGACGCTGTCATCACATCTTCCACCGCATAAGGGCTCAAATTGCCTGAAGACACCACCATCAATCGGATCGTGTCACAAATCATGTCAAGCAAGGCGTGATCATGAAGGATCGGTGGATATTCAGCAAAGATCGCACTGGACTCGGGATTCTCAATGTGCGGCTCCAAAGCCACGGCACCCTCGGCCTTGAGCGTTTTCAAAATCTTCGACACCACCAAGATCACCGAGAGGAAGTCTTCCTTGTGGTACTTGGGGCCTTTAAAAACTTTGCTCACAGCGCCGAAGCCGGCACCAACGCCAGCTTTGCTGTTACCAATCATGGCAGCCGCCACAGCTGCACCGAAAATTTGGGCAAATTCCCAAGGTGCAGCCTTGATCACAGGTGTCATGTCACCACCGTGGGCGACGAACACACCGAACACGGCGATCATCAATACAACCAGACCAATTGCTGCCATTTCAAACTCCAAGTGTTAAAGCATGCGGCATCCAAAACACCCCATGTTTTCAAACATCCCGGCGTCACTAATACCAGGCCTTATTCAAGGCCCTTCAATCAGTTGACGGCTGCTGAAGCCGTCGCGGGACGCGGGATCAAAGCAGGCACAGTTTCCCATGCACTGCGAATTTCTGTCATCAAGCCGTGGATTTCTTCCAAGGCAACCAAATCATTACGTGCATTGACGTGTAACAAACGTCGCGTCACGTAGTTATAAAGTTCATTCAAGTTGGCGGCCAAATCGCCACCCTTCTCAAAATCCAAAGCACCCTGAAGACCCAAAACAATCCGGCTAGCGCGGACAATGGCCTTGGATTTTTCAGTCACATTGTGATGCTGGATATGTCCTTTGGCGGCCGACAGGCTTTCAATCAAACCATCAAAAAGCATTTGAATCAGTTCGACGTTGTTCGACTGGGAAGCGCCGGTACTGACTTTGACTTGTCCATAACTATCAATGGCTCGGTGGTTGGCTCGCATGATCAAAGGCTCCTGAAATTAATCGTTGACCTTGATTGATTCGGCGTGATAGGCGTGAACTTGAGAAAATCCATGGGGACCACATCCAATTAAGCCGGCACCGCTTTGGCTTCATCAGCCTTGCTATTTGAGGCGTACGCTGATTCATTGTTGGGCACAGGAGCTGGCGCCTGAAGACTCGACAGATCGGGTTGTAAGGCCGAGGTTGAATTGTCAGTTGCAGTGGTTTGCGCCAACGGCACTTGAGCAGATGAGACGGAAGCAGCACCAGCGGCTTGGACGGCAGACGCCATGACAGGCAGCGCTGGCAGCGCGTCTTCTGACGGTGGCAACAGTGCATCTTCAGTATCTTCTTCAGGATGGATCAACAGGGTCGCGGAATAAGCTTCTGTCAAATCCAAACCAAGTCGCGCATAAATCATGGAGGTGACTTGGTCCAAGGACTGTTGAATACGCAATTCATCGTCTGGATTTCTTCCAGCAAAGTCCACACCGACTTGGTAAATACTGGCCAAATGGTGCATGGGTAACCAAGACTCCAACGAGCCGCGAGGCGTGGGAATGATGCGATTGTTGGTGGGTACGCCAGCTGTGCCAGCGCGGCCATGTGAATACCCTTCCATGAAGACTTGCTCAATATGCTGACGCAAAACAGGCTCATAGTGCGGCTTTAAGCTACTGACCAATTTGGCATCTGATCCTGCAACAGGAATGCCACTCATGGCATCCCATAATGTTTTTCCCGTCAATTCACCAAACAGACCATCGTTAAAGGTTTTCGGCAGATCGGGCTTGGCGTAGCCTGAGTAAATCACATTGACTTTATCAACCACATAAAGTACCAAGACGAAGACCATCAAGAGTCCCCATGCCATGAAAAGTTGAAAAAAACTACTCATGCGGCCCTCCTTGTTGCTTTCTGAAATGATTCAGGATCGACCTGCAGTTGCCCACGAAGCTTCTTCACCACGGCGGACAATATTTGACTGATGCGGGATTCACTGACTTCCAAGACTTCGCCAATCTCTTTCAGGTTCAGTTCTTCCACGTAATAAAGCTGCATGACCAACTGTTCTCGCTCGGGCAAGTCGGCGATGGCATCCGTCACCGCTTGCATGAACTCAGCCTCTTCCACCATCACATCCGGCTGTCTGGAGGAGTCGTCAGCAATGCTCATGACTTCTTCTGTCACCACTTCCAATGAATATGTTTCAAAACGACGGGCTTTGCCACGCTCTTTTTGAAAGTCTTCCAAGTCTTTGCCCATGTGCTCGGCCATTTCCGCCTGCGTCGGGGCACGACCCAATTCAGATGACAAGGCATGCAAGGTTTCGTTATGGGTTTTGTTGAAGGCCACCGCTGATCGAGGCAAAAACGACAGACGCCTGACCTCATCCAGCATGGAACCACGGACCCGGCTGTGGGCAAAATTCTCAAAATCCACGCCTTTGCTGGCATCAAATACGCGCGAGGCTTCCAACAAGCCCATCATGCCCACTTGAATCAACTCATCCAATTCCATATAGGCTGGTACGCGCGCTTTCAAATGCAATGCGACCCGCTTGACTAAGCCCAAATGGGCCAATACCAATTCCTCGCCTTGCGGCCGGGCTTGCTGGTACATCTTCATGGGTGAAAGTGGTCTCATGCTTCATCCGATTTGCTTTGCAGCAATCGCTCCATGAAAAATTGCAAACCACCGGAAGGATGGTCGATGGGTCTGAGTTGGGTACACAACTCGGCTAAGCGACGGAAATCGCGGGCCGCTGCGGTACCAGGGGCCAATTCCATGACGGATTGGTATTTCTTCAAAGCAGCCAAAACCATTTCGTCGCGCTCGATGGCGGTGAGGTAATGGATGGACTCATTCAGGAATCGAATACACACATCGTTCAGGCGCTGGTATAGCTTCCAACCCTGTGTTTGGGTTTCCACCATATTGGGCAGCAAATAAATTTCATCCAAGTGCATCTCTTGCGACAACACTTTGATCGTGCCGTAGGCGTCAGCAATGGATGAAGGATCGTCTTGCACCACAATAAAGCGGCGTTGACAGGCCCCCAAGAAAGCCAAGACCGATGGCGAAATACCGGCAGCCACATCGACAATCAAATAATCGATGTCTTTGCTTAATTCACTGAAGGCTTGCACGATGCTGGCGGCCTGCACTTGACTCAATGCAGCCAACTCTTGCATGCCCGAAGCACCTGGAATGAGTTGAATACCTTGACGGGTTTTCAGGGTGATTTCTGGGAGGGTTTTTTGCCCCGCCAGAAAATGGCTGAGGTTGTATTCGGCTCGCGCGCCCAAGGCAATTTGTGCGTTGGCCAGGCCCAAGTCGGCATCAAACAACATGACGTCATGGCCGCGCTGCGCGAGCGCCACCGCCAGGTTGATGGACACGGTGGTTTTACCCACGCCGCCCTTGCCGCTGGCAATGCCGATTACTTCGGTGATTTTTTGCTTAGTCATTTGTTGCCCCTGTTGTTTGGGATGCCAAACGAGTCATTCTGGCTGATGTCATGGCCATGGTGCTGCGCATGTCTTCATGGGCCGCATCGCCCGTACCCAGCGATAAATTGCCCAGTGCCAAATTGACCAATTCTTCCATTTGCAATTGGCGACTCCATTCGCCCAGGCGTTCACCTCGGCTGGCGCCACTGACACCCACATGACCTTCGGTCAGGACTTGAATCAGGGACCATGGTTGGCAAGACTCATCGAGTTTGCTGATCATGAGGCTTTGCCATTGGATCTGCGGTGTCGAGAGCAAGCGGCGCAAGGAAGACTGTGATGCATCTGCAGGCACCACCACATGGAATTGTGCTTCTGAAGACATGCTGGAAATTTCAGCCACACGCTCAACCATCTGCACCCCTGGGGTGTCTATGAGGATGAATTTTCGCTGCGCATGCTCTTCCAGCAGGAGTTTCAAGGTGGTCGCATTGGTGGCGCGATAGCAATCCACGCCAGACTGTGCGCTCAACAGTTGGGTTTGGTTCCAGGCGCCTGCGCGTTGATCGCTGTAACTGATGACAGCGACTTGTTCTGCGCCCAATTTCACACTGGCTTGTTGCGCCAAACGGGACACCATCAAGGATTTACCTGCGCCCGAAGGTCCTGCCAAGACGTGCACGCCAGTCTCTGGCATCCCCACGCTGGTGTGCTGCATCGAATGCACCAACTGGCGTCGAATTTCTTCAATAGCCGGTTCGACATCTTCAAAACTTTGGATGCTGTCCATCAACAGTGCACGCAATGCGGCTGGGATGGCCGCTTCTTGCAATGCGTTGCGTAATGGGTGCAGGCTGCGCGACAAACCAGCACCTTGCCAAGCCAATTGTTGGCTGAGCTTGAATTCTTTTCGCAAGCTGGCGAGTTCTTCGCGCACCAGTTCGACGATTTCACGACCACGCAAACTGTCACGCTCTTCTTGGGCTGCTTGAACGGCCACAAGATTCACAGCCGATGGTGCAGGTGCAGAAGCGACTTCAACCGTGGCAGCAACTTCAGCAGGCAACTCGTTTTTGGCTTTGGATTTCAAAGCAGCCGCCGGTACAAAACCCTCTGTAAAAGTTG
>Ga0164294_10002187_pt1 | contig 17824 bp, 17 predicted proteins | sample GEODES005metaG_FD_111479 | JGI IMG/M metagenome (GOLD analysis project Ga0164294, IMG submission 111479) | Oligotrophic lake water microbial communities from Sparkling Lake, Wisconsin, USA - GEODES005 metaG | ecosystem: Environmental > Aquatic > Freshwater > Lake | place: USA: Sparkling Lake...
GGGCGTCATGCGCGACATCTCCGGCATGCTCAAAACCGTGTACCACGCCCACTCCACCGTGTTGGTGCCCGGCAGCGGCACCTTTGGCATGGAAGCGGTTGCGCGCCAATTTGCCACCGGCAAGCATGTGCTGGTCATCCGTAACGGCTGGTTCAGCTACCGCTGGACGCAGATTTTTGACATGGGCAATATCCCGGCCAGCAGCACCGTACTCAAGGCCCGGCGCACCAGCCAGGACAGCCAGGCACCTTGGGTGCCCTGCCCCATAGAGCAAGTCGTCGCCACCATCCTCGCCGAAAAGCCGGCGGTGGTCTTTGCACCGCACGTGGAAACTTCGGCGGGAATGATCCTGCCGGACGGCTACCTGCGCGCTGTCGCCGACGCCGTGCACCAGGTCGGTGGCTTGTTTGTGCTGGATTGCATCGCCTCCGGCACGATTTGGGTGGACATGGAGGCCACCGGTGTCGACGTGCTGGTCACCGCGCCGCAAAAAGGCTGGAGCGGCTCGCCCTGCTGCGCCATGGTGATGCTCAGCGCGCGCGCCCGTACCGCCATCGACGGCACCACGAGCAGCAGCTTTGCCTGCGACCTCAAAAAATGGCTGCAGGTCATGGAAGCCTATGAAAACGGCACCCACATGTACCACACCACCATGCCCACGGACGCGCTGACGCGCCTGCAAGAGGTGATGCACGAGACACAGAACTACGGCTTCGACAAGGTCTGCGCGGAACAATGGGAGCTCGGCACCAAAGTGCGCGCCCTGATGGAAGCCCGCGGCATCCGCAGCGTGGCAGCCCCCGGCTTCCAGGCCCCGGGCGTGGTGGTGAGCTACACCACGGACCCCGGACTGCAAAGCAGCAAAAAATTCGGGGCACTGGGCTTGCAAACTGCGGCCGGCGTGCCCTTGCAGTGCGACGAGCCCGCAGACTTCATGACCTTTCGTATTGGGCTATTTGGTCTGGACAAACTGCACAACGCGGACCGCAGCGTGCGGCAGTTGGGGGCGGCGTTGGATGAGATGGGGTTTAGGTTGGCGAAGGCTGCTTAAGTTACTTAAGGCGCTGCGCCCACTCATTGCGCAGCCATTTCCCAACGTTGTACTTTCGCTTGGAGCCCATGAATGGGTACTGCAAGCTCAGCCAGACCAACCCCCTCCAGGTATCAAGCCTGGGCGCGTTCGAAGGTATAGCGTCACACCGCACCGAAATCCGGTCGCTGCCCGCATCATTGGTGCGATGAATCACATCCGCCCGCATGATGAGCAAGTCACCTACCTCTAGCTCTGGCACCACTTTGTGTGCCTCTAAATCTATATTGAGCTTAAAGCCCGGGCTTGCATCGTCGTAGTCATCAATGGCAAACCAATCGCCAACTTTGATCGATTGATCAGGAAAACGTAACTTAAACCATTCCAGGGTGTCAGCCTCGGCACATCTGAAGCGCATCGCACCGCGACCTTCTATTTGTTGGTGCAGATGCGGGGCATGATGCTTGACCACGTCTTTGGGAACGATCGCTAAATTAGCCAGGTGCCTTGCCGGTTTGAATATGGGCACGTAGCAGATCAACCAATTGGTGTGATCCCTATTAAGGTAGTAGCTGTAATGGTCTAAGTGCCAATTCAGTACCCCCCCCGGAGCAACTTTGGGGTCTTGGTGAAAGTTAAAGGGTTTTCTCAATACTGGCGCGGACGACGATTGGTCGATACGGATAGCACAGTAGCCGAAACGGCTTAATGCGATGCTTAATCTCAACTCTTCAGCAAGGCCAGGAATTATGTCCTCAATTCGTTGGCGAATCGAACACATTTGTTCACTTGGAATCGATTTGATAACACCATCAGAAAACTTCACTGCACCAGACAGAGACTGAATTAAGCGAGAATGAATATCCGTTTGTGCAAGAAAGTCCTTAACGACTACGAAACCTTGCTGGCTTATCTTATCGGCAATTTTTTTATAAAACATATTAATCGCAGGTTTTAATGTCAATTACATTATATATTAATATAAATAAGCATTTTAAAATTACTATATATCTCTAATTTAAAAAAATTTAGGTCGTATGATCGAATATTAAGACGCGATGTTTTCAAAAACTGAAAAATAATAAATTTGCTAATTACTTCTGATGTAATACATATAAAATTTTGAACTAAGTCGGCAATTTACTGCTAACATCAAATTTAGAGATTAAAAAAACAAAACATGGATGAATTAACTCTCAAGAGCATTATTTGTGTTCCCGATTTATTGAGGTCAACGCGTAGATTTCCCCACGGCATCTTTGATTTGATTCGCGAGCCTATCAAGCAGGGCACCGGCATAAATATAAATCATCCGCCCGATAGTAAATATGAAAATGGGTTAACCAATGGTTTAACTTATCCAAGTTTCTCAGGTTAGCAGAGAATACAAGTTGGTCTCAAAGCTATTATGATATGAGCGATGCTGCAGTAGATTATTTGCTCAACTGCATCCCGCCTGAAACACTTGTCATCAGTTTTGAAATACCTCCATGGCTAGCGAAAGCTTTAACTTTAAGAGGCATCCAATTTATTAACTTATGGATCCCGCCACTGCGGTTTGGCAGAGATCTTTAGATTGCAATACGATGCTCTAATGCCGAAATTTCTAAACGCATCAATCTTCATAGCGTCGTAGAAGAAGAAATTCGCTTGGAAGCTTCACTTCTATCAGCGAATATAAATATACATCGTATGGGCTTGGTTGAAAGCAGAAATTACACTTTCGATGATATCGATGATGCAATCATTTACATCGGTCAAGCACCCTTTGATGCATCCCTTCTAACTCACGACCAAAAAACATTGCGTTGCAGCGACTTTGCTGATCGAATACAAAAACTATCCATGAACAAGCGACTACTGTACAAAACCCACCCATTTTCTCATGAATTCGGAACTGAAGAGCGTGAGGCTTTGGAAAGTATTACCGGCAATATCGTTAATAACTGTAATTTCAACGCCTATCAGATACTCAGCGCTCAGGAAAACGTAGAGCTGATAGGTATATCGTCTGGTATGCTACAGGAGGCCAAATGGTTTAATAAGAGGGCGCACACATTGTTTAAACCATTTGTGCCCCTGAGTGACCCTCAAGACGTAACGATTAATAATTATCAACAGATAAACTTCAAAACAATCTTAGCCCCAATATTTTGGCAACAAATACTAAGTCCTAACCATCCTACCCCAAGACTTACTGCTCTGCCAAGTATCGCGGCCAATCAAGGGCGGGAAACTCTTGATCAATGGTGGGGTTATTCGAAGGCTTTGCTCTGCAAGCGCTCGTTTTAGGTTGAGGCGCATGCGCGTTCAGGAGGCGGGACTTTGCACTCGAGAGTCACCGCATTAGAGAAGCTGTTTAACATTTAAAGGGATTACCCTTTCTAAGAAATTTAAGAAATTAACCCAATTTATTTTTCCAAAAATCATCTATTGACCAACCGCCTTGGAGTCTAGCCAGAGCTCTTTTATATTCAGCATCATAATTGAGTGATAAGTTACGCCACCAGTTGAGGTCGGGAGAAAAACCATTATCGTAGTCAAGATTAAATATGGGTATATGTTTTAACGAGAATGTTGCGACGGCAGGCTCTAAAGGGATTAAGTTTGCTCGCATGAATGAGTAGTAATCATCCAAAGTATCCGTGGGAAAACCGATAGATTTTGCATAATTTGACCAAAGATACGGCTCGTTATTAATTTTATAAAAATCGGCAAATTGGGACTGTGAAAGTGGCGGATTCATATCATTAATGTGAGCCTCCCAATCCGAATTAGACCTAGGGTCTTCGGGAACACTCCAAAGTTTTAACATATCGCTTGACCTAGCAATCATGAGAGCATCGGAGATGTGGAAAAGTGAGTTCTTCCAGCCCGTAGCCATGTAAAAACCGATTTTTCCTTTATTTAAGTCACCCATTCCATAATTGTCAAATATGAATTTTGATACATTACCTTTCACAACACAACCGCTCCTAACTCTCACAGCATAATTTACATTTTTTTTCAAAATATTTGCCGCTCCAAACCTTGCGGACCGTATCATCCTATTTCTATTCAAAAAACCGGGATTAGACAAATCATCAATTAAAATAACATCATTTACCCATTTGGAACACCTATCGATAAGATATTGGTCCTGGTTAGTGTATGTGACTAGGCAGTGATAATCAAAAGGAAATTTTATACAATTAAAGGCTAAGCAAATTTCAGTATGGGGAGATATAGGGCCTTGAGTGAAAAAACCTATATTTCCGGTATATGATAATTTAGGCAATGGTTTATCTATGTTAGTGAAAACAGATTGTAAATCTTCATATACATCAAAGTCTTTAGTTCCAAACTGAAAGCATGGTGCACACATAAAATCACCGAGCGCCCTAATTTGGTTAGTTATTTCATTAGATGCAGCAGCTAAAATAAGAATGAATGTAGTCGCAGGGTCCTCTTTCAGTAAAGTTTCAATCGGCAAGACATCAATACCATTTATATTAGTTCCGTGATTTTCATGCCTAGGGCATACCGTGTAGCTTATCGGAAAATTAACATGGGGATAATAATCACGAAACCACTGCCCCGCACCCCATCCAACAAATTTTAATTTAGAAATATCAACGTTAGGATATTTAAAAAGTATCCTATCTATGCTTCCATATCGAATAGACATAATTTACCTTTTAATGATCGAATTCGGGTGCCAGTTTCACCTTTAATCAACTGGTGTTATGACGGGTTAGGATTTACAGCATTAAGGATAACATGACCTGCGAGTCAACGATGCCCAATGAAGTAAAAATACATCTACTAAATTTTAAGGCGCCAGTCTGCAAGCTTTATGAAACCTATTTTCAATAGCCATAAAGTACTTGATTGCATTGCTCTTCGTCATACTACAGAATAAATCTCGTTGAAGGGTTTATTATTTTTATTTGAGAAACTATCTCGCTGGTGAATGTGCCAGCTCGAATTATGACAATTGGATTTACCCTGTTTTTTAGAACTTCAGGCCCACTAACAAGCTTATCGGTCCCGTAAAGACGTTTACCGTGCTTTTTTGAATCGTTATCCAATATGGCTTTGATTTTTGATGTATTCAGTCCAAAACCCATCAAATATTGGGCTTGAACATGTGCGCCGAATAGAAAAATATCATCATCTTTTTCTTTTAATTCAACATTGATTTTAGCAACCAATTCTTCATGGAACTTAACGTAATTTTGATAGAGGGACTTATTTTTTTCATAAAGTGTCGGCGCTAGCTTTGTTGCCGCTACACCATTATCACGAACGGCGGCATAAAAAATACTGTGATCGTTTAAATAAAACTTTTTTTCCAATATTCTAAAACCATGCCTGGTCAATAGATGTTCAGCATATGTGTCTGAAAGATATATAGTATGTTCAAAATTTAAACAATTGGTAAATTTTCTTTCCAACATGATGCGCATATTTGGAATTGAAAATATCAATTTACCACCAAGTTCTAAAAATTCAGAAATATTCCTTATAAAGAGATTTGGGTCATAAATGTGTTCAAAAAGATGGGAGTGCACTATCGCATCGACTTTACTTGGATACTGAAAATTCTCATCAAAAAAGCCACCAATTATTTCCGCCTTACATTCTGGTATTGGAGTGGGATTAGGTTCTAATATTGTCCATGGAATGGATTTTATTTTCCGATAATTAGTCGCTAGAATGCCGTGTCCACCACCTACTTCAAGAACAGAGGCAGGATTAAATCTATCAATAAATTCGGCAAGCGCTTGATGATGCTTTGCCCAAAGATTTCCGACCATACCTGCACCATGCGCTTCAGGGTAAAGTACATCTAACGGCAATAGCGGATTAATTTGGATCATTCCGCTTTTGGGACTAATCCAAAAACTCATATCTGCAATGACATCTTCATGCTGCGGTGCTGAAGTGCACCCCATGAAGACAGGGAAGTTACGAAATCTATACAATAATTCAAGGTCTTCTGAGCCTGATATTACATCTGCATTACGATCAATTTTCATTTTTCATTTTCATTTGCTCGTGACAACATTTCTTTACCTAGCCCGTAGAGTAGCAAACTATACGGATGATGATGTAAAGCCGCAATATTCAAAAAAATCAAAGAAGTTAATACCCAAACCCTCTTTTTATCGTAACCGTGCGTCACTAGCCAAGCGCCAAAGTGGCGTTCACACTCCACTAGGACTTGCTTACGAAGAAAGTCAAAGTTGATATTACCAGCCGTCCATTCAACTTGGAACAAGTCTTTGGCAATTAGGTCATGACATATGATCAATCCGTGAAGCAGTTTGGCAAAGTCGTAGTAGATATCGCCTGTAGACAGGTCACCGCCAAAATCTTGACGCCAGTCCAGAAAGGTGAATTGTTTTTTTTCCGAACGCCAGAGAATATTTTCAAAGTGGAAGTCACCATGGAATCGCCCTGCTAGGCCATCAGATAGCCATTGCCAATCAATCGAATTCAGTACCTTATCGAGCTTTTGCATTGGCACGCCATTGATGGACTCGGTGCCATCTTTGCGGTCAAAATTCTTGTAAAACAGAGCTACTCGCTCAAGTGTTTTGTCACGGTAAAACTTCATGCACGTTGTTTTGAAGTTTTTGGCTTCGGCTGGCATTAACGTCTTCTCGGACCAGAACCGCTGGCAGTGCTCCAGCAATTCTTCAAACAAAGGCAGTGTTACAACCTCTGACATGACCTTGCCTTGCACCTTGGGGTAGCGGTACATGTGAGCTCTGGCACCAGCCACGTTGGGCACAAAACCTTGCAGTTCCTCTACACGTTTGACGCGGTTGGCAATGAACTTTTGGTCATCTGAGAACTTGATTACTTGATTGCCAACAAACCAGATCGCTTCATTGACTTTTTCAAGAATGTTAGGTGCATTAGCCTCCTGGTAAACAGCCCTTGCACGTTCTAAGCCGGAAGGGTTGCCAGTGTCGTACCAGGTAAAGCCATGCGCCTGGATCTTGCGTGATAGCAGGGCACGCATGCCATACGCCTCACCTGTTTCAATGGCTTCAGCACCACCATCTTGCATGGCCGCCCAAAACGACTGATAGTTTTGTATGCCTGCCAAGCCGATGTAGGCTTTGTGGGTGACATTCCTGCCCACGCCTTTTTCACAAACAGCTGCCACATGTTCACCTTGGATTGCCAGGGTGCGGTATGGCAGAAGGTCAGTCACCTCTGAGAACGCCATCCAGTTATTTTCGGGTGCAGGTATAATTTCCTTGACCAGTGTGTCGCACGAAGTAAATACAAAGGGCTGCTGAAGGTATTGCTTACAGGCCAACAGACTCAAACCCAAGCCAGAGCCCAGCCCATCAAATGGTTCGACCTCTGCAAAGAAGAATTGACGCTCCGGGTAGGCCAACTCAACAAACTCGCGGACGAGATGTCCTTTGTGTCCCAGAGTAATTACAAATTCGACATCTGCCGGAAACTGCTCAATCAGATGAGAAAGGGTTGGTCGGTTGGCAATGCCGACGAGCGACTTATTGATGAATTTTGTCAGGTCGCCAAGTCTGGAGCCGGTGCCGGCCGTGGGGATACAGACCCGATAGCTCATTGGGGTGCGCGCTTGTAGTCGTCAACCAACCTGACCACATCCTCCATCTCTGGCGTTGACGCTTCAAGGTAAGTGCAGTCCTCAATACTTTCCATGCGGTGGATAAGCCCTGGCGGGAGGGTGATGGTGTCACCCGCGCGGTAATGTTTATTAACCAATGTGTCCTGCGTTGTACCCTGGATAATATTAAGTACACCAGAAAGGACGTAAATGGTTTCTTTTTTGATGTTGTGGTACTGCAAGCTGCAACGGTGGCCGGCCAACATGGTGAGCTTTTTAACCATGTATTTTTCATTGATCTCGATCACTTCCTCTCGGCCCCAAGGCTTTTCGATAATTTGATTTGTGCTCATGTCTAATCCAATCAGACTTTTTATTGACTGTATTCAGGATGAAATTCAAAAAACTTGTCGTAGAAGCTCTTGACGTATTGCTGCATTGACCAATGGCTATTAAAACCGTACTTCTTACGCATCCACTGCCGACCTTCAGAAATGTTGAGTTGTAGGTTTTCTTGATAGCCTTGTGTTTTTATCTGGTCAGCATGATCGCGCAGATGTGACTCATTTTCGCTGGCGCAAATATTGGTCGTGATAGCTGCAGCCCACTGGTTGACACAGGCTTTAGCAATTAGTTCATTCTCACAACCATAGCCTCGAAAATTAGTACCATCAAGCAGAAAGTCAATTATTTCTGGATGCTCCTTGTCACAAATCACTTCAACAAATTCAAGCCTTAATAAATAAGCATTATTGTGGATAAACCAGAAATATTTAGTATGTTCTTTTTCAAGAAGTAGTCGCTCACCCCACCGTTCAAAGCAAGGCGAAAGAATGTCAACACTGGGATGTTTGTCTAGCCGATCGACCAAGGGTTCGAGAGTTGGACCAGCTTTGAACTCAGTGTCGTTCGTGAGCAAAAAATGCGTCATATTGCTCGAACTTGCCTCCCTCCAGTATTTGAATTTGTCCAAAGTTCATCCCCCTGCCGTAGCGCAGGCCATCTTGCATAATTTTAGGCGTATTGGCATGCCATGTGGCGTATTTGCTCAGTTTGTGGGCATCTGAACCTGCTTCAACGATATAAATATCAGTTAAATCACCATCGAATTTGGACAAATGCGCATAAAGCTGAACGGTAACCTCAGGAAGATTACGATTAAGAATAATGGTGGCTATTCGCTTCATACGGTTCTCGTCAGACGGAAGTTGCGGAAATACCTCAAGATGCTTTGCTTGAGTTGTTCTTTAAGATGCATTTCTAGGTCCAAGCCTTTTTTAGCAAGTTCTCTGGCAGCTTCAATCTTGAGTTCTTTGCAAACGGGAGTAGAGAATACATAGTGACCAGCAATTAGCGATCTGTCACGGTCAGTGGCTGTCGTGTTGTCAAGCATCCACTTGTCCCACTTATTTGAGTCATATGCGATTTCTAAGAATCGGTCAGCAATGTGTCGCAACCCGTTGGTTTCTAATATATTGACCAGCGCCTTACTTTCTGCAACACCAAATTCAGGTGCCACATTGGCTGCGTGAATGCCTAAACGAGGGTGCCATTGCAGTGCATCATCGGAAAGGTAATCTGTGTTGTGTACTTTCGTCAAAATACCGTGGCGATTACAAATTTCGATCATTTTTGGTAATTGAATTTTGGCAGGTATTTCATCAGCTACACGAATAGGTGAATCAAATGAGCCAACATTGCGCATTTCCATAACCCGGGTACCACATTGGACAACAAGAAAAGTGGGTTGCGGTATCTTGTTTTGGACGCAGAATTCCTTGATGGCATTCAAAGTATAGCCCAACTCTTCTTGAGAATTAGTGCTGCCACTTTGTTCTTCGGTGCCAACTTCAAAAATAATTTCTTGACGTAATTGCTGCGCTTGCATCCAACAAAAATCATAGAGATCAAAAACACGGTCAAGAACTTCATCAATATCGGGCTGCCCATGGATATCAACACTTGGGTCAATGTGTAAAACCTGAAACCCTGCGGCTATATCAGCCCTGTAAGAGGATTTGGCGGATTCCATTGCACGCCGCAGACCAAGCTTTTCATCCTTTTCTTTGATGCTCTGCCATGGCCCACCATGATCACGCGCCAGAAGAATCTTGCCCTTTTTGTCTTTATCGGTCACGTAACGGGCAAATTCTTGCGTTGACCAGTTGTTAACGTAACCACCACCAAACTCTTCGGAGTCAATCTGGCGACGACTAGCAATCATCAAAATTGGTACTTCATGCTCGTTGGCCAACTCGATCGTTGCGTCAACGCAATTAACGCTCATGGGGCCGACACCTAATAAAGTGCAGTGTCGCTTTTGCAAGAACGACTGCAGACTTTGATGAATCATACTGTCCACTCACCTGGAAGTTTATGCTGGGCGTTGGGTAACTCAGCCGGGTCAAAAGGAGTAAAGAACTTCTCCATGATATGAAGGCAAGCCTCTGCAACTGCGCGGTCACCGCCCTGACGCTCTGTAACAAAGTCGGCGTGTTGCTTGGCAAGTTTGTCTGCATTGGCTGGTGCAATTGCATACCCAACCTCACGCATAACATAATGGTCAAAAATACCATCACCCATATATATCACGTTTTCTAGCGGGTAGCGTCTTTTAATCCAATCAACGCGTCGAATGGTGCTGACAATATCTAATTCATATTTCATGTCGTCAACAATGCGCCTCTTTGAAATTGGAAATCCCTTTTTATCACCAGTTATAAAACGTATTTCAATATTACTTTTAAGTAATGAAAGTCCATCGTTATCATCAGGGCCAAATATCTTAATTACCTTACCCTCAACCGTATACAGAAAATGTCCTGTGGTTAGAACACCATCCACATCTAAAATGAAGCAAGTAGGATTTATTTGTGAAGACATAGGCTATCCAGTATTTCATTGCTAAGATTTTTTACAATCAAATTTTCTAAATTAGTACCTTCCTGGTCAACATATTTTTAGTAAGTGGCGATATTTAGCAAGTAAGACTTCCTGACCTCTAAATAGAATTTCCCTGATGAATAACAAAACGTCAGCCATATTGCAAGATATCAGATTGCAAGGCTTATCGAAGACAGGCAGGGCATTTCACTGAATATCGTTTATATCGAACGCAATAAATCCGTAATTAAACTCGGGCAGTGGCAACCGCTGATGCTGGAGAATACCACTTAATTAGGCAATTTCGTCAATCGCAGTATATTTCGCATTCTGCTATAAGTGAACGCTAGAGTAAAGAGCCCCATTGACAAACTTTCCGATGAAAAAATAATTAACCTTTAAAACGTATGGACAGAATATTTTGTCACTAACCACCCCCTGTTCTATCTCGACTTCGGATCTGCGTTAGAGATCCTCTATCGGAGATCTATGTCCGATTAACAGGTGAGTCCTTGGAGGATAAATTTCATCATAAAGAAGTGGTTTTTCCAAACAGCAAAAATCGCCGACAAAAGAACTATGTATGACCGCACGGTTGCCGATGTAGCAGTGCTCCCCGACTTTGCAATTTGAAGAAATTTGTACGTCCTCTCCAATAGATGAAAAACTACCTACGCGCGCATCGACGCCGATAGTAGATCCATTATCTATCATAACGCAATTCTCTAAACTCGCTCCGTCTTTCACGTTGACGGACCGTCCCAAATATAGATTAGTGCCAATTTGAACGCCAGCGGAAACAACGCAAGACCTGCTAATTATATTAATCAGCTGTACACCGTGCAATCGAGCTTCTTTAAATATATATTTAACAGGCAGCCCTAAAAAAGACTTCTTAAAAGCAATGAAACAAATACCTCCAGCATATTGTTTCAAACTAAACGACTCAAGGTTATTAATATCCTGCTCCACTTGGGTTACATCATAACCTATTTCTGACGCTACAGTTATAATATTTGAGACATTTTCACCAAAACTGATCAAGATAAGCTTAGGCATATTTAATAAAAAATTGTCGAAATCGATAAATGTTATCTTCATATATGCCTGGATTAGTACCCTTGGCATAATTATTAGATGTTTTTTGTAATTTTTCTGCAATCGCAATGTCCTCGAGATAAACTCTCAAGCCCTGCCTCATAGACTCCAGGTGTATCACAGGGAAATATGGATATTCTGATTTTCTGCGGGCAGTTGTAAATACATATTGGATTAAAGTTTTATCATAAGCAACTGGAAAAAAGGCTTCGTAAGAAAAACTGAATCCACCATCAGGGGTGACCAAATGTAGATTTGGAAATATAACTATGTCGATATAGACGTCATTGCCACCCCACCGATTAACGTGATTGCGCCAAGGATATAGATTTACCGGGTCTCTCGGGGTTTCAGATACCCCCGATAACTCCTTGATATTCGGTTTTGGATTTAAGAAATTTTTCTTCGTGATTTTTGCGGGCTTGAAGGGCCGCAACTTATTCAAAGTTTGATGGTGCACAAACGGAACATGAAGAGGATCTATTGTTATCTCATAAAGTAATTTCCAATTACAAGCAGCTTCAAAAGTGGTTGAGCTTTTGTATGAATCAAAATAGTTTGAAATGTCGTCTAAAATGTTAACAATTGAAGTATCAAACTGATCAGAAATCGGTGGTGGATGCAGGGTGTAATTTACGAATATAAATTGACCAATCAACGCTACGCTGTACCGGTGTAGCTGTAAACATTCTCTTTCTTCGAACTTGTAATAATTTTCGAAAGGTATTGAAGAAATCGCACCTTCATCGTTGAAGGTCCAACCATGGAACGGACATTTTAAATTAGAGTTTCCTTGCTCTTCTAAAAACAAAGGAGCGCCTCGGTGTGTACACCGATTATTAAATGCACTAATTTTCCCAGCGACGTTTCTAACAATCATTTCATTGGAGTATATTTTTTTTATAAAGAAATCTCCGTTGTTCGCAATCTGACTCTTGAGACCGACAAAAAACCAAACCCCATCCAATGCATCTCGCGATTCGACTTCGAATGATGGCGTATCCACGTGCATAACTTTATTCTAATTAGAAGCCGCCGAGTATGCCCGATGAAAATGCTTTACGCGATCCTCTAGACCAACACCAAAGATTGGAAATCGTGAGGCCTGTACGAGGCCTGCCTGGATTTCCTGACATATGTCGCCGTCCTCGCCAAAGATCTTGCGCGTAAAAATATGACCGTCCAAATATATTTTTTCAATCATTTTGTCGCCAATGGTAGAGGTCCCTTGAAAATTTACTCCAACCGTTTGGCTTCTGATTTTTGTCTTCTTAACGGTTGCTGGTTGAAACACCTGAATATGAAAGCTATAGCCCATGAAGGATGTTATCGTGAGATTAGGGAATATAAGGTGATGGGTATAGTGTTCAAAGCGCCATGGCCATTCGCCAATCTGCTTTTCAATCCTCTGAAAACGGCGTACCCAATCCGCATTAGCGCTGTGGGTCAAACTGCTGTGTAAGGGATTTCGCAGTGCAAATGAAGGTGCACTATCGCTTTTGTCCATTCCATCCGCCTGCATAAAGGTTTTGTTGTGTACAGCAGGTACGTGATAACCCTCTAATGAGTTCTCAATAACAATTTTCCAATTGGCATCAACAGTGTCTTCAAAAGAATCCTCTATTTTATTTAGAGAATGGCTGCATTTGATAAGGAAATCGTATTCCTCACCCAGATACTCCTTAAGTGATGCTCCACAGGAAGATATTCTGACGAAAATAAATTGTCCGGCAAATTCACATGAAATTTCTTGTAGTTTAAAGTTATGCGGGTGTGCCGCTACTTCAGGAAACGCTTCTTTAATCGGTATTCCAACAGGAATCCCTTGCCGGTCATATACCCAGCCGTGATACGGACATCTGATTGCGCCGCTGTGAACCCCCTCCTTACACAAGCGGGATGACCGATGTGAACACACGTTTTTAAATGCACGAGGATTTCCATCAGCATCCAATTGAATGACGAGCTCGTGTTCCCCGACTCGCCGTCCAGCATGGCTAAGGCCAGCTAGCTCTAGTTTCAGCCCAACAAATATCCAACATGTACTGAATATGCTATTCAGTTCAGCTTGGTAAATAGAGGGTGAATGATAATTAAGCGGAGGAATCATTTAGAAGGCGAACCGACGAGCGGGATTTCCTAATACTGTAAGACCTGACTTGATGCGACCGTAGACAACGCTACCCGGGGCGATGGTCACATTGTCTTCAATAACCGCACCATTTGATATTACACAATTCGGCCCGATTTGGACAAAGTTGCCTATGCGGCAGTTACCGGACAGCGTACAATGGCTATTGATTTGACACCAGTCGCCAATCACTGCGTCATGACCTATTACTGTGTACTCTTGGATATATGTAAATTCACCAATTTTTACATCAACAGAAATTCCCGCCCGAGGGCCAATAATAACCCCTTTACCGATACTGGACCTATTGCTTAGGTGGGCCATGGGATGAACCATTTGGCCAAAGTCAACGTCCAAGTCGCGAAGGTGCTGCGTATACCTGTGCCGGGCATGGGGGTCGCCAATAGCCGCCAGAAAGACTTGATTGGGGGCTGGAATGAATGCGTCTGGTGTTCCGATCACGCCGGGGCTTCGGGGTGTTTTATCAAGAATGCTAGCGCGATCGTCTAAAAAGCCTTTGAATGTGAATATAGGGTTATCTGACTCAATATAGCCGAGTAACTCTCGGCCAAGACCTCCGGCGCCAACAATGATCAAGTCCTTCATGGTCAACTAATAGTTAAACCGCCATCCATAACAAGCGTAGTGCCTGTAATCCAACGGCTTGCTTTTGAAAGAAAAAAAATACAAGCATTAGCCACATCTTCGGGCTCTCCAAATCCAAGCGGATAATTCTTTTCCTCTTGCTCCAGAGAACCTACTAGATAAGCCTGCTCTAGTAAGGGGCTGTTTACCATAGCGGGGGATAAACAATTGACCCGGATTTTCCTTTTGATTACTTCCATGGCTAGACACCTCATCATTCCAATGAGTGCGGCTTTGGATCCAGAGTAACCCGCAACGCCTGCCACGCCAATGTGTGCGGCAATAGAGGAAATAAAAATAATGGAGCCACCACTTTGAATCTTTTGTTTTCTCATTAATCCTTGTGTCAACAGCATAGGTGCGTTGACATTGATAGCCATAATTTCTAACAAATGTGCCTCATTCATCATGCGAACTGGACTTAGACGTGAAATGCCTGCGCAATGAACAATACCTTCCAGCGGGTTATCAATTGCCGCCAAAACTGCATCACGACCTGACGCTTGCGTTAAATCAGCAGGAACTAACAAGTGACCATCGCCATACAAAAGGGTTTGGGTTTCGTCTAACTTAGAAATGTCTCTACCTGTCCCTACAACGATTGCACCCATTTGGCTGCAAGAGACTGCAATTTGACGGCCAATGCCTGATGAGGCGCCAGTTACCAAAATGCGTTTGCCGGCAAGGGAGAAGGGAGTGCTCATGCTTCAACCATTTCCGGTAGCACTGCTCCATCGATATCCAAGATGCAAGTGCCCCATGACAGCCCTATGCCAAAGCCGCACAACAGTAACTTTTTCTTCTCAGCTTGCATGGCATCACGTAGACGTGCCGTTAAGGTGACGGGGATAGAGGCGCCACTGGTATTGCCAAAGTCTTTAAGCGTGCTGGGAACCCTATCCTCTGTTAACCGCAATTTTTTCCGGATGGTGTCGTTAATCATGCGATTGGCTTGATGGAGCACAAAATAATTAACTTCGTCCATTTTTAAACCCGCATAGGCAACACTGCTTTCAACGGCGGGGGGCACCCTTTGCGTGGAGAAACTCAGCACGGCTGGACCATCCAGTATCAAGTCATTAGGCCAATGCATTTGGCCATGTTCATCCCTGCTGGGTATGCCGTGGTAGTAAGCGTAAGGTTCACGATGCCCGCCAACAGGCAGCATGATGGCCTTGTAGCCAGCGCCATCAGAATTGAGGTCGAAATACATTGGCGGTGCATCCGCGCTGTACTCTAAAGCGGTGGCGGTGCCAGCATCCGAAAACAAGGGGTCCCGAACGGTGGCGCATTTGTCCCCTACAAGCAGGAGTGCCTTTTTGATGGATCCGGCAGAGATCATGCTTCCCAGCAAGTGCAAGCCAAAAGGATACGCAGAGCAACCTAAGTTGACGTCGTAAGCAATGGTGGCATTACTCAGGCCCAGCCGGTCTTGAAGAATGATGGCGGTTGAGGGAATCAGGTAGTCGGGAGATTGGGTCACGACAATTAAGGCGTCAACCTCGGTGCGTTCCCATTTGAGGTCTGCCAGCAAGCGTTCAGCAGCAATAAAGGCAAGGTCGGAAAAGTATTGCCATTCCGGGCAAATGCGGCGTGTTTCGATGCCGATGTTGCGGACCAGCCGCGCACGCTCAGACTGGAGAGAGGGCGGGCAATCCTCGATGTTATTTAAAACGCGCTTTGGCACACAACTGGCCATGCCAGCAAAACGGACGTGGCGCAATGTGGACAGGCCCATATCAGCGGCTCAACAGGTTGAAAAGGTCTTGTATGGTGACGCTTCGTTTGAGGTCATCGCCAATGATCGTTTTACTGTATTCCATATCAAACATGACGATAACGCCCAGAGCTGCCAGGGAGTCCCACTCAGGCAAGTCAGTCAGGACTGTGGTGGCTGTTACCTCCACGGGGTTTTGAAAGTCCACCGCTGACAGAAATTGGTCTATGAAGTCTTGAATATTTGGCATTTGCTTTTTTCGTTAAAGGTTAGATTTAGTAAGCTTGGTAATGTTTTCAACGGGCCAGGAGAGATCTTTGCCTGGTGCGCGCAGTGTCTCCTCCAGCACCACAGTAACCACCCTATCAAATTGTTGGTCCGTCATGCCAAGAAAAAAGGGTAGTCCCAGCAAAGTTTTGGACAACCAGTCTGCATTAGGTGTGGGTAACAAATTTTCTAACCTGTTGATCATGGGTTGATTTTGCAAAAGCGGCAGATACCATCGGCGGGTCTGTATACCCCCCTCTGCACATGCTGCCTCCAAACGCGCACGCAGACCCGGGTCAGCAACCTGAAGGCACACCACACTTGGCGCGACAAGACCGGTGCTCTGCTGAAACCGAAGACTGCGTGCCAACTCAGGAAGCAATGCATCTTTAAATCTTTCCAACAAGGCCATCCTACCAGCCGCCTGCTCGGGCCAAATTGCCACATGGGCTAACCCGACGGCTGCATGGTATTCAGATAATTTGGCATTGGTGCCCAGTGCGGGAACCTGAAGCCCGATTCCAAAATTTGTCATAGCGCGCAATCGTTCGGCCAACTCCAAATTTTGGGTCACTATCAGGCCGCCCTCTCCGCAGCTCAGGGCCTTGGTCGCGTGGAGGCTGAAGACGAAAGTGATCCCATCACAAATTTCTTGGGCCCCGATCGCCGCAGCCGCATCCACAATCACGGGAATCGAATGGAGACGGCTCCAATCACGCCAGGCAAGTTCGTCTTGGGGCACACCAAAGGTGGCCACCGGCAGCACCGCACGGATACCGTGACGCTTGAGCAGCTCGGGGGGCAAGTGGCTGGGCATGAGAAGCCATGAATTCGGGTCTACGTCCACCGGCACTGGAACATGACCAGAGCGTTGAACGGCAGTGGCCGTAGCAGGGAAAGTCAAGGCTGGCACCGCGATCCGGCTCCCCGTTGGCAATCCCAGATTTGAGATAGCCAGCTCCAATCCGGCAGTCGCACTGCTAGTCAAAACACCGTGAATAGGTCCATCGTCGCTCGACCGCTGGAGCGCTAGAAGCTGCGCCAAAAACTCGTCGTGCAAAACCCCAAAATTGGTGTAATAACGGTTCGAGTCAATCCGCTCTAACCACGGAGTCAGTGCCCTTACATCGGGCAACTGGGGTCTAAGCAACGGAATAGTTATCAATTCAGTCTCAATCAGTTTATGCAATCCAGGCCTGATCGGTGACGGTTTACCGTCACCCCAGTAGCTCTGTGTTCGATTCGTCGATCAATTCCGCGATCGCAGAAGGGTCCCAAACCGTTAAACGCATTCTAGAATTTAAACGGATGTAGTGCGGGTTTTCCGGCTGCTCACTTAAATATCGATCTAAAAATTTTACAACCGATTGTTGAAAACTAACTTCCGATATGAGCTGATCTTTCCAAGCTCTGGCGGCGCTTGCCGGCCACCAAAACCGATGAAGCTGTCCAGACCTGTTA
>Ga0164294_10002189_pt1 | contig 17814 bp, 22 predicted proteins | sample GEODES005metaG_FD_111479 | JGI IMG/M metagenome (GOLD analysis project Ga0164294, IMG submission 111479) | Oligotrophic lake water microbial communities from Sparkling Lake, Wisconsin, USA - GEODES005 metaG | ecosystem: Environmental > Aquatic > Freshwater > Lake | place: USA: Sparkling Lake...
ACCGACTGCAGATGCGCTGACCCAATTCGCGGTCACGATGTTAAAATAGATTCATATATTAAACTGTTAAACATTAATCTAAATCATATGTATGTTAAAACATATAATACTGTGCATTTTAGTACTGTGCATTCTAATAATGTGTATATTTACATATAATCGGTTTACTAATTATCCATGTAGTCAAGAATTAACGGATGATGAATACATACACCATATGATAATGCATCACGAAGTTGCTGTTTATATGAGCGAACATCATTTACATAATACAAAAAATCCAATCATTCTTGATATATTGAGAAATTTAATTAGATTACAAAAATACGAAATCAATCTAATGAAAGATTCAAAAATAGTGAATACCATTGATGATATGAGTGATAAAAATATTAAAATGGATCATTCATATATATCCACACAAGGTGATTTTACAGCTCCAAATACTCCTTATTTGAGTAATACATTTTGCGACCCTGGGTTTTTTAAAATGACTCATACAAATATGCCGATGACAGATGAAATGTATATTCAACATATGATACCACATCATCAGGTTGCGGTTGATATGAGTAAGAAAATATTAAACACAACACATAATGACTTTATTATAGATTTGGCGTACACCATAATTCGTAATCAACAATTAGAAATTTCTACTCTTTATTCATTATCAACCTCAAAAAATATGTTTGAAAGTAATATTTTATAAGTGTTAGCTTTAATCCTAAAATAAACCGCCAACTGTATGGAGTTTTTAGTATACTTGACCTGCTTTTCTATTATCTTTATGGGGGCGGTATTTTATACGATTGCCTCTTATTATCATCTTAAATTTGGTAAGTGGTCTCTCACCACAGCTCTTATGTTTTCACTCCCGTTTGCTGCAATTGAATACGCGTTTTCACTTCAGGGAAACTATATGGCGTACAAACAATTAGGACTTGAACCGTCAAAAATCCTGATTGTTACCATTATTTTCAATTTCATTTGCATTTGGATATTTAATTATTTTGTCATGAACATAACATGGGATGTTCAAAAATTCATGAATGAGTTTTTGGCGTTTTTATTTATTCTAGCTGCTTTTTATACATCTAATATTGTACATTAGTATGAACAAATTTCTCGTATACTTTATTTCGATGACCTTTATTTTCATAGGAGCCATTTGTTATACAATTGCCTCCTTTTATCATCTCAAATTTAATAATGAATGGTCTTTCTCGAAAGCCCTCATGATTGCGATTCCTTTTGTATTGATTGAGTATACATTCACTTTACACGGAAACTATTTTGCCTATCAACATTTAGATATCAAACCATCTCAAATTCTTCTTTTTACATTTTGTTGCTATTTCATCTGTATTTGGATCTTTAATTATTTTGTCATGGAAATCAAATGGGATCCTCGTCATGCAACGACAGAATTGATCGCCTTTCTATTGATTTTGACTGCGTTTTATATATCGAATGTGGTGCATTAAGGTGTAGATTTATTCGTAAACCATTTTTTCATCAAACGGAATTGTCTCATGAAGGAGGGTTCGATGACCCTTAAAAAAATAGCCCTTTGAGTCGATTTCAGGTTGGGATTATAGGGAACCGCCTTTTTCCTTAACTTTTTTGTTTTCATACTATAGTAGGTTAAATTCCTAATTCATTATAATTTTCCGTATATTCTTCATTCGTAATGAGTTCATATTTTTTCAATATATCAAGCCGTTTATTAAAATTTTTATTTATATTTGTATCATGATGAATGAACGACTTGTAGATTAAATAGGTATCTCTATACGAAGGGTTAAACTCCCAATGACAATATATTTTTGTTATATCAAACGTAGTAACCTTTAACGTAGAATTGTTCAATAAATGGTGATTGATAACGTCTTGGTCCCATCCATGAATGTTCTTTAATTCCGTTAATACATTTTCAAAAAAAGTTAACGTGTCTATCGTACACTTAATTAATATAACACCAATATTGTAATACCCATTTCCATCATTATTTGCAAAACATAAGTCGTAATCTACATAGGTGTTAAAAAAATCGCCCAGTTCATGTGTATTGTTTGAATTAATAAATATCGTTGCATCGGTAAATATAATGGAATTCCCTATATTTTCTTTGATTTTTTGCACGATCAGTTCAATCTTAATAGAGACGCCTCCAAAAAATGTGTGTCCACTATTATTTTGTAGGTTATCAATTTTAATTGCTTCTACCTGAAAGACCGAATTAAGATTTTTATGAATATGTTTATTATAATATTCATAAAGGTCTGAATAAAAAAAGATAAACTTCATTTGTATATAAGTTTAAAATAAATTCCATTTTTTAAATAGTCTGTACTGTCTTACAAATGGAGGTTCTAATATCCGTGAAATCAGAGCGCGTCTTCCGTCAAATTTTTTACGACTTTTTTCTTCCGGTTTTAACAATTCAGCTTTTGACCTTAACTTTTTTGTTTTGGGCATAGTATACCAAAACAAAACTTTCTCGAAACCCTCTTGTATCTCTTTTTTTATAATGAAACAGTATGGAACCTTTAGGAAGAACGTTATATGTGGATTCAACTGCCTGTTGTACCGATCTATGTATTCTTGGTGCAAACATGAATACAGATAAAAGCCCATATGCGATGAATAGCGTATGTTGCAAACATCGAAAAGGGTATACCGCTGTGTACGAATTGCTTTTCTCCCCGTATAAACACTCCTCCATTCATTTTGCCGAAATAGGGATAGAAGCTGGGGCCAGTATATTGATGTGGAATAAATATTTTTCGGATAAATGTTCTATTTACGGGTTTGAGTTTCATGATGAAAAAATAGAACATGCTAAACAATTTAATTTAAACAACGTAAAGTTTGTTCATACAAATGTGGATGATGTACAGTATCTTGATGAATCATTTAAACATACAGGAGTCCTCTTTGATATCATTATTGATGATTCTACTCACCACGTTCATCATCAAAACAACATCATTCAAACCGTTCATAAATATTTAAAGCCTGGAGGAACACTCATTATTGAAGATATAGTTAGGCCTCAACCTATGAAGAGTTTTAACATCGATCCGTCGATATGGAGTTTTCACTCCTTCGTTGTATGTCACCATGACAATCGAGTATGTTTCAATAACGACAAATTATTATATTTAATTAAAAAATAAACCGATATTCGTCCTCGGGCGGTTTCGAACCGCCGACCTTGCGATTAACAGTCGCACGCTCTAACCAACTGAGCTACGAAGACTTCTCCCAAATGAGATTTGAACTCATGACCTGCGGATTTACAGTCCGTCGCTCTACCAACTGAGCTATTGGGAGAGTTTCACGTTATAGTAAGAATAAATGTCTTTATATGGTTTAAATGGAGATAAATTCGAAGACATTCATTTCAATTTCGACCAACGTAGGAGATGTATCATTCTGAGATATGAATGCATATAGGACACCTTCGATGATGTCGATTCCTATACAGTATTCGACCGCGGATTGAATGAAATAAAAAGGGAGTGTATACGCTTCGACTCGATACTGTGCGTTTAACTGAATCATCATATGGAAATATTTTCGGGGGATGTCTCCTACCACAATATGGGTCATGGTATACAACGACCCTTGGTACTTGACTACATTTGAGGATCCTGACACTCGATTGAATAAAAGGGGCATGTCTTGGGTAAAGTCGGTTATGAATTGGTTATCATGGACATGCCCTACTGTATACGGATTCCATTTATAAATACATTTATCTTGGAAAGGAATCCAATTCTTTTCACATGCAACATTCAACGGCGATTTTACTTGAATTGCATGTTCAAGTGTATGCGTGGTGATGTTGTAAACACCATGGGATACATGAATGGATGGATAATCCGGAATGGCTCCAAACCATCGTATTTCATCCCCATGTTGATAAAGCCGGATGTCTTCCACTCCATATTTACATGGAATCTCTTCCATCATTTCGGTCATCGAGATCGGCATAAAATGAGCATCGGTCAGGACACTAAAATTACGTGTATGTGTGTAAGGTATGGAGGGAGGATAGACATAATACCCTCCTTTGTCGAGTCGGTAATTGACATATCGAACATTCAACAGATACGTGGAATTCATCTTGAGTACGGAGATGGACGAGGGTGTATACTCCTTCAGAGGAGGATAAAGAAGGGGTCTTGTATGACGGGATCGAACTTTGGAAATATAAAAGGGGAGATTGCTCCAGATATGATCATTATAGGTATTGAGATAACATATCATTTCGTACAAGAAATCCTCTTTCGGATACACATAGTAATTCAGAATTGTTTTTTCATACGGGAATAAATAAGTATACACATTATTTTCTACAAAAAGTCCATCGGTTGGCTTCGGAGTATTCACTCCTAATTGATAATAATGCCACGCTTTAAAATAGTCTCCCCTTTCACGAAAGGTTTTTAATGCAACATAGATGTTTTCAACGCGTCGAGGATTCAAATCATACGCTTTAAGACACCAAAACTCCATTTCAGGAATCTTATTCAGTTTTGAATAAAGACATGTCATTTGATACAGGGAATACCATACTTCTTCGATCCATCCTCCCGCTTTGGACCTCTGTTTATACCGTTGTATGGCTTCCTTATGTTTTCCAAGATCACGCAACGTTTGTGCATAATAAAACATGTAGCGGGCATTATCCGGTTCATCTTCCAGTCCTTTTTTAAGAAGTTTCTCGTCTCTCGTAAACTTATCTTGTTTACAACCGCCATCTCCTTTGTCTTCGATGTAAATGCCGTGCAATAAAGTACCAATCTCCCCGTCCCAATATTCATGCGTTGCCCCTGTACATTTCCACGGATAAGAGAGTTTCAGGAATCGTAAATTACTGTATTCGATCGTGGGAGTCCTCTGTTGTAGAGAATACCCATTCCCCGTCAGATGGATTTCCGTCTCTACGTGAAGTATCATGTCGGCATCCATGACGAGTGCATATCCTGTCCATTCCATCTCGTTGGCCCATGATACAGCGGATTGAAAGGAATGGGTACGATTGATGCCAAAGTTGATCCATGGATCATGAACCATTTTGGTAGGAATCGAAAGTGTAGTAAAGAATTCGGTCAGTACTGCGATCGTATTGTCAGTGGATCCTGTATCCGAAATGAGGATGGCGTCGACGACCGGAAGTGCACTCTGTATACATCGAAGAATGATCTTCTCCTCATTCTTAATCATGAGGGTAAGAATAATCATGATTGTATAGGAAGGATACTCTTAATATATTAATCGATCAAACGATATTAACAATCCACTAGTAGTAGGAATTATGTGGTATTTTGGAATGCTTGCGCATTCGGTGCATTCTGTCATTCAAACGTGGCTGTACGACCATACATGGAGAACACGTCTTTATGTAGGCGTGAACGCTTTTCGAGCGATCTTCCCTGTCAAGGTAGTCGAACGAGAGTGTTTGACTACGTTTTCATCACCCCTCATCGACCGAACGTTGGCGACCTTTGCAGAACTTGCATTTGCAGAACATTTAGCGGCAAGTCTAGGACGACCGTCCCCCATCATGTTTTATGGTATGCTGGCTCAAGTATACTGCTGGTTGGGAACGTTGACCAAAAACAATCTGTATCATGTGACGGAGGAATCGTTGTGGTTCCTGATCGGTGTCTCGTATTATTATTACTCTCCGATTCCGATGGCGAAGACGGTAGCCGCTCTTTATTGTATGTACATGTTGACGGCAGACATTCCTGCTTACTTTTTTAGGGAAAGTCATGTTGTTCCATGGCAAGTGGGAATCTTGGATGTAAACGATTGCATGATTGTAGGCGAATCTACATGGGGATATGAAAAATTGTGGCGAACAGGATATTTTGTAGGAGCTTCTCGAATTTCGATGTACCTCGATGGAATATATTAAGGTATATTATGGGCGAACCGAAAAGGTTGTTTTCGAAAAAGGTGTTTAATGAAAACTATGATGAATGGGTACAAACCCTAACGCCAGAAAATAAACTAAAGCTAGATTTAATCCCAAGCAGAGCGAAAGAGATTTCTAAAAAATTGAGTCCTGAAAAACTGGATCAAATCATTATACAAGAATTCGTAGATCTTTGTACAGATTATAATTTTTTTGCCGACGACTTTAATAAAAAGTATGCACTACCTCTAATTAATATATATGCATTAAAAGCTTCAAACATTAAAAACGGTGTGAAGCTAGACGCGGGCTCTCGTATTGCACACGGACTAACATTACTGTTTGACAAAGGTTATGATGAAGAGAATGATCAATTTGAGCATATTATGGATGGTATTCTTATTTTTGAGGAATCTCTTGATGAGGATTTTGAGAAAAAAAAAGGGCAATTATCACTACCGCCACCATCAAAGCCGCCATCACAACAGCCTGTAGATCCTTCCGAAGTGAAGCTGGGTAGATTGGCGTATAGATTTGAGGCCTTAAAGAAAAGAACCAACCCATCCGGAGGAACACCTCGTAAACGTAAATCTCGTAAACGTAATACAAAGAAATATAAATAATTTTCACGGTATTTGATTATATGAGGGAATTCTCATGGATTCGAGAGAAACGGTTAGATAAGGTACGATTTCTTGATCGTCGAAGTAAGATCGAAGACGCCCTTCGTGCAGAATGGATCCCATGGAGACAACTTCATACCGAAGAGAGTGTCGTCTCCTTTTTACACCATCTGGATGAAATCAAATTATTTTCGGACGAACCTACTCCAACCCACCTGTCGGTAGACGAAGTTGATTTTTACTTTCATCTGTATACTGATTTGCGGGATGAAGATTATAAGGTGTGTTCACATCATATCATGCCATCGAACATCCACGATCTAAAAAAGTTTTTATGGTCAATTCCTTTTGTACGTCCATAGTATGGAGTATATAGAATCCTATTTATCGTATACTACCTATGTAGTTTACGATGCGGAACCCAAACCTCACCTCCTCGGAGAATACCTCGAATCCTTCTACGGATTGTTGGAATATTGTATTGCTCGAAAGATTCGAGTATACTGCTTGCCCTCGGCTCTAGACGCCTACTTTTCCTTGCCTGAGGACATGTACCTCAAGTCCACTCCTTGTATCTCCATTTCCAATCTCGATGAGATCGAGCATCCTTATGTATACTATAAAATAAAGTATCGAGGGAAAGCGTGTTGTCCTTATGATCTGTTTTCATTTTCAGAGAAGGTCCTGTCCTGTATACATAATCTCCTTCCAAAGTATGCAACTATCTACGTGTATACTGCTGGTTCGTGTTTGGAGTCATATCCCTACCGCGATTCTTCTATGGAGAACGAGCTCTTGGATTATGAGAAACGTTATTCGACGTACCTAAAATCCAAATTGCCGATCTTTTTAATTTCCGATAATTCAGTATACTTACTTCATCAAAAACAAAAGTATTCGCATTTGATGTTGATTGAACATCGAGATCCATGGATCCGAGCCTTAATCGAATTCCATCGGCTTTCAACGTCTGAAAAGGTGTACTGTCCTTTTCCTTCTGCACTTTGCCGAATGGCCGAACATAGGACGTTTTGTCGCAACACGAGTTAAACGCCTACGTTTTGTATTCGGTCGACGTTTACCACCACCTAAAAATGGGTCTTCTAAAGGGGGTCCTCCTACTGGAGGCAAAACGCGCAACGATGAAAACGGAAGACTTGGTACAGCATGAGATTGATATGCATCATGGCTTCCATCTATATTTCGAGAGCATCCAAACATAATTAATATAGTTATCATGTCAGGCGCAAGAGTAACCGTATTGAGTACCAGACCAGAATCCCATTTGAGTCTATTTTGTCCATTTCTACCTTTTACATCAAAAAAATTTTCATCTAAACGATACATACACTCACACTCATCATGAAGATATTTTAATTTAATATATTTATTTGGTTCAGGTACGCCGGGTACCCCATCTCTTTCCAATGTGGTTAAATAAGGATTATCGATACTTGTAGCAAACACCTGTTTTGAAAGAATAAATGCCCTCGTGTCTGGATCGGACTGGTTAGAAGCCTGAAGACGTTGTATAGCGTCTTGTTTCACCTCATTAAAATGAGGAAAGATAACTTGTAGTGATTGCAGAGTATCAAACGGTTTCTGTAATTTTGATAAGTCGCGAAGTACATCATTTGAAAATTTATCGGTTGCTCCGTCAAATACATAGGAGTATGTGTTGTTGGATTGTCCAAGTAAAAAATAGTTCCCATTCGTACGATCATTAAGGTTTATACCTGTATAAGCAGCACTATGACAATCTGCTACAATAATTGCTCCTACATGTTTTCCCCTCATAGTTTTGACGATATCTCTTAGAAAAGGACTATTTTTACTTGAAAAAACACCAGCTTTGACAGCTTTGTACACAAGACTCCAATGCTCACGGGCGACTTCTTGTTTGGATCGTTTAGATGATGGTTCATCTTCTATTTGGTATGATTGTGTATCTTCTTCTATCTTACATTTCTCTAAAAACGCATCCACATCCTCCTCATTATCCCAGTTAAGTGATCCAAAATCAATACTATCAAGGCTATCCAGTGCAGCCATAGTATATAGTTATATTTTAATGATCGTAAAAATTGAATCTAGTTGATTTAATGTCGATGTATAAAATATGACGTCCATCGTGTTCATTCTGACGAGCAATTTGGCAACGATGAACCGATTATCGATCCAAGGACAACTGAAGTCGATGTTCATTCAGTTATTTCAGGACAAGTACGGGGTGGTGGTTTCGTATGAAGATGATTATTTGAAACGAATTGATCTCATTCCGACCTATGCAACATTAACACTTTGTACAGTAACGAAAGAGATTCTACCTCTCTTGGCAACGATGATGGATGGACGAACGATTAAGCTGACGCACGAGACCTACGATTTTGAGTTGAAGATGCTTTAATGTGAGAGGTCCTTGTTTGTCCGACTCTTCGAGCGGAGCGACGGGTAATCCCACGCAAATTGGGAGGAGATAACTCTTCAAAATTTTTACCGGCATCGGAATACATTTGATAAAATGGTTGTGTACCTAAATAATATAATTTAGAGATAGGTTTATTCATGGGAACTTCGAAGAAATGCTCGACGTCTATCGCCGACAACTTATACTGTGGACCTCGAAAGTTTTTTAGAGAAATTACATCCAGTGCATTTCCCCATGAATTTTTAAAGGTCACCGATTGAGTAGGTTCATCATAATGAGAAATGATGATAGAATGTCCTTCCCCTAGTTTTTTGGAAAGAAGAGCACCCATATACAACTCCTGTTGGGTACACAATTTCATGAATAATCTAGCCCGATACCCTTCAATTCCATTCAAGATGGTTGGAAATCTACTCTTTTTTGGTGGGGGGAGAACTTTAAGTACATGAAAATGCATTTCAGGAAGGGTATCCAAGATAAAAAGAATATCTCGGGTATGGTCCCTTGAAAAGGGGAGGGGGATATATCGGTCATGAATACACCTTTTTAAAATCGTAAAATTTTCATAATCAAATGAACCATCGCATACTGCATGAGGTACGATGTCCAAGATACTGTGATAGGCGTATAAATACATCAGTGTACTGAAATATTTCCGTATCCCGCCACAACTTGCTGGTACCAGCGTGGTTAACTGGACTACGTCTTCCGTATCGAGTAAATAAGAACAATCGCTTGTAAATTCAGAGTCCGTATGAGGAGGAATGATTTTGTCTTGATATTCAAGAGGACATATATCCGGTCGAACAATATTATGAACGAATAACCGTGATATCATATGAAGCGAACATGTGCCTTCTTGTCCTTGGTTGGTTTCTGTAAAGGATGGAGCTCTCTTCATAGAGTATACTTCTAAAAAAGATGTATACTTTACACATTCGTTATGGTACAAGAATACCACAACGAATTTGACCCCATGCACGGCGACAGGTCTCCATCCTCTCAAGACCTCTTCCCACATCGGAATAGACCGTACAATTGGTCAAGATGTAATGCGTGTTATCATGACCCATGTAGGTTCCTCGAATATATCCACGAGGATGCGCAACCAGCGCTTCTCCTCCAATGACAGGATCCTTCTCCCTGAAGACAACACCTCCACAAACGATCGACATTTTGATGTCATTCATGAGGTCATTTGACTTCAATTTTTGTCCATTTTGCCCAAATACATTCGTGTTTATAGGTCCAGTGAATCGGTTTATAATGATGGGTGGTCCAAGGAACCACCCCCTTTCCATCGTCGTGATAAAAAAGACACTCTTTAAAACAGTATTCATCCGATGTATACGAATGAAGTATACCTACTAAAAATTGTCGGGGTCCAATATTCACCAAACATTTCCCTCCAAGAAAAGGCCATCCCTCATCTTCAAAAAGAATGTCTCCGATCTGAACTTCCTCCAATCGCATAATGAGTATACTACTTTTCTATTTAAATCAAACATTTGGGGGATTTTTGTTTGTATTCTGTCATTTTGGGATAGGTATCATGTCGCGATTCCATGATCGTATATCCCTGACTCAAATAGTAGGCACGACGTTTCTTCCACTGATTGATAAAGGTTGCATGAGGATCTACGATGTCCATGACAACCGGTTTCTCATGCTTGACCCGTAAGATTCGACCCACGGCCTGTGTCACATCTGTTTTTGGAGTGGCCAGAACGAGAGTCGAAAGTGTCTTGATGTCGAGCGCCTCTTCTGCCATGGCGTACGTCGCCACAATAATCTCTTTGTTTTCACTCTCTTTTAAATCCGCATTTTTCATACCTCCGACATAGTACCCTACTGTTCCTATCTTTCTCGAATCGATCGCATCATAGAGATACTTCAAGAGGTATTTCGTATGGGCCAAGATCATGATTTGTTTGGTCGTCGGGTCCGATCTCAGATGTGTCAGAAGAGAAAGGATGGCTTCGGTTCTCTGACCAAACTCACTAATCCGTTTGATCATACTCGTATAATTCGTATCCCCCTTGAAGTTGGTTATGACTTCATTAAATTCTACATCGGGCGTAGTATACGTTACCTTGTGGATAAATACCGTTGTCCGTTCCCGTTGAGCCGAGTAGACGATATCTCCCAAGAATAATTTGAAGACTTTCGAAAGTCCATCCTTTCGTTCCATCGTAGCCGATAAACCCAACATGTAAGGCGTGACAATCTTAAAGAGCGCATTACTGAATACATCCGCTGCAATATGATGCGTTTCATCCACAATCGTAAACCCAAATGTTCGAAAGGTGGCCGGCGGATACTCTTTCATCGAAAGCGACTGAAGCATCCCAATCACAATATCTTTGTTCGTATCGATCGTATCCCCCTGTATACGCCCTACCGTGGCCGTAGGAAGAAACTCATGAATACGTTCAATCCACTGTTCTAAGAGAAACTCTTTATGGACGATGACGAGCGTTCTTCTCTTGAGGGCGTGCACGAGATACAGCGCTAAAATGGTTTTCCCAAATCCACAAGGAAGTTCCAACAGACCACATTTGGTTTTCATAAAACAATCGACCGCTTTAATCTGTTCCCCTCGCAGCGTTCCATGAAAGGGAAGATCGATGGACGTTCCCTCGACCAATCTTGAGGGGAGTGTATGATTTCCATAAAAACGAGGACCATACAGCGTATGAGGGGATTCTCGATATGCATAAAACTTGGTCAAATCCACATATCCACCCATCATTTTAGGGGAAAAAGTAAGACGTTTCTTAAATTCTGCCTGTTCTGCCGCCGTCATCGTTTCTTTGGGAATGGTAAGACCTCGGTGTCCAAGATACATCCTTTCTCAAGAACGACTCCTTTTTTATCTTTCAATTTTAAAAATATTCATATACACTATGGATCTTGTACAAGGACTGATTCTTGTGGTTATGTGTATGATCATTTTAGCCGATGTTCGAGTTTCACCTTCATTTAGACGAATTGGAGTGGTTCCCCTTTCTCTTCTAGGCTTTGTTGTTCTTGTCTCTTTATTCATGAGTTCTCCCGTACTTGGAATTGTAGGGGCGGTCGCTCTCTATGTTCTCTTTCTGCCTCCGAAAGAACTCCCTGAAGTAGTTAAGGATGAATGCGAAGAACCGCAGCCAGATTTTAAGGAGACTTTAGAAGAAGAGATTGTCAAACAGGTGCCTGGTACTCAATTTAACTAAATCTACGGTTACAGTATGAAACGTGAAATCATATTCCTAGGACTGGTGTCCTTTTATATCTTGGATACGGCCAACGATGGAAAGTATACCAAGGAGATTTTAAAGTATAAAAAATATTTTAAAATTGCTTCTGCCGTCTTCGTCATGTTTTCGATGTACCTTTTTACTCAGAAGAACCCCGGAGAAACCGTCTCCATCATGAAACATTTGAACGGCATGGTTCATTTCTTGCCCATGGATAAAGATGCCAAAGACATGCTCGGCCCCCTTTTGCAACCCCGAGAAGAACGAATTCTTACTTCAGGAACAGAAGCCACATCGAGAAGTGTGAGCGGTACCAAAAAGAAATGGGTCGCTGCCAATCAAGGGTGGAAATGTAAGGAATGCCAAACTCAATTGGATGCATGGTTTGAAGTCGATCATCAGGTACGGCTCGCCGATGGAGGATCCAACCATGTAGATAATTTAGTCGCCCTCTGTAGAAATTGCCACGGGAAAAAAACTACATTAGAGAATTTATAACGGTACTATATGGTGCCTATATTTATTGTTATTTTATTCTGTCTCGTCTCCATCTTTTATACCATTACTTTAGTATACCTACAACAACAAAATGGTATCACGTTTGTTCAATCGATCATTTGGTTTATTGTATACGCTGCGGTCATCGTCGGCATCTTTTTGGGAATACCGTATTCTTACGATAAAGAAATTAAAGAGGCACAGGATGATTATAAACAACATAAGGATGAACCCGCTCTTTCAGATAAATTAAAAGATCGATGGGTAGATTCCGTGTCTTCTAAAAATAAATATTTTCTTAGCTGGTTTATTGCTCTCCTGTATGTTCCCATCCTGTTTCATTATAAATACCGATGCGAGATCAACCCTCTGGTCTACAATAATCTCTATGCCTTCTTTAAACAACAGTTTAAGTTCTTGGAGGATGATGGTATCCCCGTTCCCTTTGTGGAACCTGCAAGTGGTGTGTTGAATATCATTAAGGAAATTGATAAATTGAATATTTCTTACACGACGGAAGAAAAAGAATTGTTCGATAAAATCAAGAGCTCTATCGAACAGAAAGAAAATTTGAAACTGAATGATCAACAAATACTGGTTCTTAAGAAATTAAGGTATCATATCGAAAAGAATCGACTATGGACACGTTTCAAGAACATTTCACTTCCTACGGAATCCATTCAGGGAGTGAAGATTGATTCCACCGTGCTCTACGTGTTTAACGTATGTATCATTTCGATTGTCTGTGTCTACATCTTTATTTATGACTATAGCAAAATCTACTTCATTTTACCTCTCTTTACGGTGTGCGCATCGTTCGCAGTCTACTATCTACAATAATCATGTATCGACGAAATCCGTTATGGCACAAATGACAAAATCCGAGGTGGTCGATGACAAATGGCTCAGGACACCTTCAATCGAGTTCAGTCCAACCACTCCTTTGTAAAACGTGGGAGAAATCCCCAACTTATACGTACCCAGTTTTTTATTAATCTGAAGAATGTCATAAATACTGAAGAACATGTCTACGGTTGTCGCCTTTTTATACGTATGAATGATGAAATTGGTTATGTCCTTGACGTCGTCGTGCGATAGATTATCTCGTGCCTCTTCTGGTTCCGTCAACAACATCGTATAATAAGCCGCTTCTTCTAAATTATCCATCGCAAATTCTTTCAGTAAATTGTAAAAGATGTTTTTATCCATTTCGTTAAATTTCAAGACGAATCCAAAATCAATAATTCCGATGGAATCCTTATTAAATATAAGGTTTCCTACATGAAGATCCGAGTGAGTAAACCCATGTTTCATCGTACCATGAACAATAATTTGAGCGAGCCATTTGGTCGTCTGGATTTTTTCATCTTCCGTCAAGGTGTTGATAGGAATTCCCGTTAACTTTGTCATGACGATTTGATCTTCGTTGCACAACTCGGGATACAATTTCGGGACCTTTAGAAAGGTAAGATCTTTGTACAAATCAATAAAGAGTACATGATTATTAAACTCGGATTTAAAATCCAATTGGGTCTTAAAATTTTCACAGATATCCGTATACGCCTTGAGGAGGAGAGGACATGAACAAAGACAGTTTAACCGGCGAATCCATTTGTCCAACGTGTTCAGGGTCGTACAGACACGTCTTTCAATATCTTTTCGTTTGGTCTTGACCACGATAGGAACCCCGTCGATTTCACCTTCAAACACGATGGAAATGAGACCGGTTCCAAGAATCCCTGTTACAGGAATGTTTGGATATAAAAGTTCATCCTCGGTATAAGGAATGGTATGAATGTCCTCGGAAAAGTCGTAATGGACAGCAATTGCCTGAAAAAACTTTGCATAAATGACGTTCACTCGCATACATCTCTGCCAAAACGAATAGGTATCAAATGTACCTCGACACAAAAATCGACAACTTTCACTCAACCCAATTCCTATAATCTTGAAAAATTCCATAATAGTATAAAGATGTAATTTCTTTATACCGAATTATTCGCATTTTATTCTATTCCAATACTATAATGAGTATTGATTTGAACCTTCAAAACTATACCATACTTGATATTGAAAGACTTTTTGGTCTTCCCGCGGGATATACTTCGAATGAAATACTGCAGAAAGAGCAGGAATTATCCATCAAGCTTACAAAAACGAGCGCTAACCCCAAATTTAAAGAAGACATCTTTTCGTTTTTAAGAGCCGCTAAAGAAAAGCTCATAGGAACCACTCCCATTAACCCCATCCATCGATCGGAAATTAAGCGACTGTTATGTATTGACAGTATGTTTCGTCCGCATTATGATGCAACCAAATCGCACGACTTTATGTATTTTATGCCCGATTATGTCAAGAATGTGACCGCTCTCAAAATATTATCGGTAGAATTGCCTACTACATGGTACCATTTTTCTACCGAATCGTTAAACTCTACCTTTACGATTAAATTTGGAACTCATCCTCCTGAACTAATTACGATTCCGGACGGAAATTATACGGCGGATGGAATCATCAAGGTACTCAACGTATTGTTTACAGAGTTGAATACATTACTACCCTACACGATGGACCTAACGGCTGCGATGAACCCTTTTACTACAAAAATCGTTCTTCAATCCAGTTCGAATACACCCTTCATCCTTAATTTTGAAACCGATGGGGCATCGATTCGAAACACATGCGGAATCAATTTAGGATTTATGAAACAAGTCTATGACATCAAAAGCACGTATGCTTCCGTTGAAGCGGAAGTCATGTACGGATCCAACATCGATCATTATGTATTTATTGATATTGATGATTTTCAACGAAATTTTCTTTCCAACGCAGTCGTTTCTGTCGTTACAAGTCCAATCGGTGTAACCTCTTATATTGGGAACACCATCATGGCAAAAATTCCTCTTACCACGTATACGTATACGGTGTTTAATAACGGGAACGATTTATTGTTTAAAACAAGAAGTTATTTCGGACCTGTCAATCTTGAAAAAATGAGAATACGATTATTAAATCGATTTGGAAATTATCATAGTCTAGATAACTCAAATTATTCATTATCGATTGAAATCACAGAATTATATTAATTTATATAGTTAGGATATGTCGAATTGTCCAAACACTCCCATTTTTACAGTTCCATCGGGTAGTTTTAAAAATAATGTCATGAATGCTTTCGTTCTAGAGAATGAACCGTTGGATGCAGGGAATGGAACCATCTCTACTACAGGTTCAATCAACGCATCAAGTGTTATCTTAAATGATCTGTGTAGTGGAAGTACGAACACGATGACATTATCTTCGATTAACGGTATACATAAAATCATGTTAGGGTCGCAAAATGGAGTATCCGGACAAGTACTGACCTCAGGAGGGACGGGGAGTCTGTACTGGGGGGCTGGCGGTGGCGGTGGTGGCTCCGGAACCCAATCGTTAGCATCTGTATTGACGCAAGGTTCAACTGCAGACGCGAATCAAAACATAACCCTACGAGGCAATTATAACAGAGCACTACTCAACGAGACCTCTACTCATATCCTTTCCGGTGAAGGAATCAAGATTACCGGTTCAACGACGGGATTCACTTCCACGACCGATATCAACTATTTGAAAGTAGATATGAAACGTACCTCCGGAGGTACTACCCTTTCTACAGAAATTACACACAATTCCATTCAACTAAAAGATACGTCCAACCTCGTAAGTCTAAGCGGTAGTTCGATGACCTTTTCTCAGATTTCTGGTACACGAAACGTATCCCTCTCCTTTTCAGGAATGACATATCAAGGCACGACATCCTTCACGCTAGGGGGTTCCACCAATTATAATTTTACTATCACCCCTACGGCACCTACACCGGTTTCAACCTCAGCGGATACCACCGTCGCGACAACCGGCTATGTAGACACCTCCTATTTACGAAAGACGGATGCAACCTCTACGTATGGTAAAATTGCCGATCAAACATGGACAGGGACGCATGCCTTTTCTACCATAACTTCCCCCCGCATCGTTTCGGCAACACCTGGATCAACCGTAGGGTTATATACAACTCAGACGACAGGCAACATCGTCCTCGGAAGTAGTGGTGTAACTACCACGATCAACGGAACACTTGCCCTTGGAAACTCGACATCGATCACCCCTACTGCATTCACCACAAGTACCGATTATTTATTTAATGGAAACATTAAATTTAATAGTTCTCCCTCTGTACCTACCCCTCTATTAGGGCCCCATGCAACTACAAAAGAATATGTAGATACGGTGGTAGGAAATTATGGAGGGAACGGTCTAGCTCTTTATTTTAATGCACCTACGTCAGATCCTTCTACAGGAACCTTATCCAACCTATTAAATTCAAGTGCACAGGTCATCGTTACCAAAACGATCGTGGAAGGAGATAATTTGATTTCTACGTTTACAACCTCTAGTTATCCGAATACAACCCTCCTTCCCATCGGATTATGGACATCAACTCTCTATGGATCAAGTACCTCTTCTACAGGAACACTTCAGTATTTTTTTAAACTGTACAAGGTTGTTGGAGGTACACCTACTCTGATTGGAACCAGTGGATATTCTTATGACATTAATTCCATAACCACCAACCCCGGAAACTTTTACAGTACATTTGCCTTAACTACGGAGCAGAGCATGACCACGTCGGATTTGATACAAATTGAAATTTATTGTGCCGCGTCTGCAACTGTACCGGCAGGCACAGTACTAAGCACCTATTTTCAAGGATCCACTTATTCGTTCATAACGACTTCCTTAAATGGAGGCGTATCGTTATTGACAACTACGAATTCGTGGAGGGGAACCAATACGTTTTTGGTGTCTCCCGTAGCGCCTACACCCACTTCAACGTCGGCTGACACGACCGTGGCAACGACCTCTTATGTCGATACCTCCTATTTACGAAAGGCCGATGCAACCTCCACGTATGGTAGAATAGCCGGTCAAACATGGACAGGGACCCATGCATTTGGCACACTTACAGCAACAACTCCTGCTTCCACTTCAGCTGATACGACTGTTGCCACGACCTCTTATGTAGACACCTCTTATTTACGAAAGGCCGAT
>Ga0164294_10002191_pt1 | contig 17802 bp, 24 predicted proteins | sample GEODES005metaG_FD_111479 | JGI IMG/M metagenome (GOLD analysis project Ga0164294, IMG submission 111479) | Oligotrophic lake water microbial communities from Sparkling Lake, Wisconsin, USA - GEODES005 metaG | ecosystem: Environmental > Aquatic > Freshwater > Lake | place: USA: Sparkling Lake...
AGAATTTCTTAAATATATATATTTAAGAAATGTCGTCCCTTATTAGTTTCGATATCGGAATAAAAAATATGGCGTTTTGTATGTTTTCTTTTCCTTCTACGAACCCTTTTTTAATAGAACAATGGAATGTTTTAAATTTGATGGAAAAAGAAGAATCTACTGAAAAATGTACAAATTCTCTCAAATCCAAGATTCAAAAACCTAAAAAAATAAAGAAAACGGAAAAAGAAAAAAAGAAAAAGAAAAATATTATTTCTCTAGAGAATTTTATCATTGAGAGAAAAGAACCAGAACCAGAGTTTGAGATAAATCAAACAGAAACGCCGTGTAATAGAATTGCGAAATATAAGAAAGCAGGAATCTATTATTGCGAAAAGTGCGCGAAATCTCAGACCGAATATCTTGTTCCGAAAAAACAATATTTACCCTCTTCTCTCAAAAAAATGAAAATAGAACCTCTAGAATCTTTCGCAAAAACATTTCTCTCGGAAATCTCGGAAATTCCAAAAACAAAACGCGGAATTGTTGAATTATTAGTAGACTATTTCGAGAGAAAAGCATTAGAACCCGTTATAGAGAGAAAGACGAAATCTGCGGCAGAAACCGACCTTATTACTATCGGAAGAAATATGAAAGTATTATTAGATCAAGTTACCGATATTGACCAAGTAACGACCGTTATTATTGAGAATCAGATTTCGACAATTGCTACGCGGATGAAGAGTATCCAGGCAATGTTGGCGCAATATTTTATTATGCGTAATACAGAAGTACATATCGAATTCGTTTCATCTGCGAATAAATTAAAAGAATTTACAAAAGAAAATCGAGAGAATAAAGATAAAGATAAACAACAAGCTGCCAAACAAACATATAAACAACATAAGAAAGATAGCGTCCAATATACGGAAGAAATTATTCAAAAAAACGAATATCTATCGCGATGGCTACCCGAATTCACCGCCTCTAAAAAAAAGGACGATTTAGCAGATGCATTTTTACAAGGAATATGGTTTTTGAAAAAGACGGAAAAAATACAGATATCGCAATTTATAATCGAGAGATAAATATATAATATATGGTAATACGCACAGATTATTTATTTTCATATTGGATATTTGTATGGTTTATACTTTTTTATGCGACATCTCTCAAAAATCCAGTACCTTCTCCAAAACTTGCATTTATTGTCGCTATATTCGAAAATATTATTGAAATAATATTATTATCAAGAGTGAACAAAAATCCATGGCAAATCCTAAAATATTTTATAACTATTTTTTTATTCAAGATTCTTCCTATATATTTAATGTGGGATATTCCTGTCGTACTTCCGAGAGATATTTATATTTTAATCGGGGTTTTTCTAGTATATAATATTTATTTATATGCGATGGGAACAAGTCTATTCGAAGTTTATAAAGAAACAAATCAATCTCTCGAACAAAACCAGAATCAAACGCCATTTTACCGTTTTTTAGATTGGATTAAATCAAAATTCTAGACCTTCAACCCAATCCGATTCACAAGCTAATTTCAACAATTCTTTATATAATTGTCTAACATTTACAATGTAAAAAAATGTACGAACGTACATTTTTTTATTTTTTTTCTTTATACTCATTATTTTTTACGAAACGAATTATATACCTAGCTATTTCTATAAAACTACAAACGATCAACAAACAAACTTTATACGTATACAATATACTGTCTACCCTTATAGTCCATATTACCTGTTTTCCGATTGAACTTGAAGAACAAAGTCTCTTCGTCCCCGTAATCGATTTCTAAGTCATTCTCGATAGGAGCGTCATTGATATACTCTTTCTCAAAACGTTCGACTTCTTCTTTCTGTTTACGAAGACGGCGCTCCTCTTCTTCTTTCTGTTTACGAAGACGGCGCTCCTCTTCTTCTTTCTGTTTACGAAGACGGCGCTCCTCTTCTTCTTTCTGTTTACGAAGACGGCGCTCCTCTTCATGAAGACGATTTCGCTGTATATAATCAACCATATAGGCTCTACTTCCTAGATATGGAAAATTAACTGGTACGTCTAACCCTTTCTCAAACTGACCACGCATCTCTCTAGTCGTAGCCGTATTCCACTTCTCAAACTGAACAATTGCATAAGGGTTTTGACCCCTAATCCATTGCATATCAAGATTGTATATGATTCCAATGCGCATATACTTAAGCACTTGGAATAGTGCATCTGGAGTAGCACATAAATCAGGATCAATATCCTTAATGACAATCTCACTTGGATAGTATTCGCTTTTCTTAACGTTCATCATTTCGTTAGGCAATTAATGCTCTTCATAAATTCTAAAAAAAAAGATTTCAATTTTATCCACATATACACTGATTATATATGTATCTATTTTTATAAGTATATAGATGGATAAATAAACTTAAATATTATTATTATGGTATATACAGACTGATGAATATATTAATTACACCCAAGAAATTCGTTTTAAACGAAATCTTCTTTTTAGAAACAAAATATAATACCGTTATAGATGGTACTTTCATTAAAATTATATATTCAACGCCTTATTTTACATTAAATACTTTATTCTTAGATTTTCCATTTAATATTAATACGAATTCATTTAATGGAAATCAGTACTTGGTATTTAATTCTACACCCAATAATATAGAATTAGTGAACCATTTTAAAAAAATCGAATATGATATTTTACAACAATATGTAGAAATTAATCAATCGCATAATCTTGAACTAATAAATAAACGACCTAATTATACGATTCTTAAACAATTAAAAAATGGAATGATAAAATATTATCATTATTCGAATAATTCAATTCTAAAATATTATATGAAAATATCGGGAGTCTGGGAAACAGATAAAGAGTATGGATTAATGTTTAAAGTCATTCAATATTAATAATTGCATATACAAAACAAACTATCTAAAAATTATATTTTATATTTTAGATATCCTATACTATACAATAAAATGCCGACGATTACTAGAATTATCCATCAGATATGGATCGGTGATAAACCAATGCCGAGAGAATGGATACAAACATGGAAAAATAAAAATCCCGAATTCGAACATATTCTTTGGACTGAATCGGAATTCGTAAACCGCAAATTTATATTCAAGAACCAAGACAAAATCGACCTTTGCCAAGAAATCTGTGGAAAAACCGATATTATGCGACTAGAAATCCTGTATAAATACGGCGGCATTTTTATTGACGCAGACTCTATTTGTATAGAACCGATTGAATCACTCTTTGAGAATGAGGAAATCGGTGGATTCGCGACGTATGAAAATGAGAATGTTCGAAAATGGTTAATTGCGAACGGCAATATTGCGTTTATTCCAAAACATCCTCTACTATACGATATGATAGAATGGATACATAGCGATGAATCCGTCGAGCCGATAAAGACAATGAGAGCTTGGGGATCAGTAGGACCTGCGCTATTTACCCGGTTTTTGAATACGGGAAAATATCCAGATATACAGATTCTGCCGAGTTATACCTTTCTACCCATCCATTTTATGGGAACAAAATATGACGGACATCGGAAGGTATACGCCCATCAACTATGGGGGTCAAATTATGGTCTTTATGATAAACCGAATTATTCTCTCAAATTACCGAGAGAATTAGAATTGCCGGATGAAACGATTACGCTCTGTATTTTCTTAAACAATACCTTCAATGTCGATTCATTAAAATATGTGTTAAACTCGATAAAGTACCAGCGTGGATACTTTAACATCGAATGTATTTTTATTTTAGAAGAAGTTTTTATAAATCGAAAAACGGAATTCGAGAGATTTGAAAATCTCAGAATAACCTCCGAAAAAACCTCCCGATTTATCAAAATTCGAAATCTCTCAAAAACGAATTTTGAAAACTTGGAAAAAAAAGTAAAATATATAAATATTTTCCCCAATTGTATTTTATATCCGGACTCTCTAAAAAAAATAATAGAAGGAAATATCGTTACTGTACCTCTTTATAGTGTAGATAGTGGAAATAAGTGTATTATTTTAGACGAAACAGTTAGGATTCATTCGTATGAAACATACCAGGTAAATCCTCTATAGTTACGAAAAAGTTTAAAATATCTTTATCTATTTTTATTGCCGGAGACCAACTTGAACGATTCTCGCAATTATGATTCGCGATTTTCTCTCGATAATATTCGTCGAGTAATTGTTTCGGAGAATTATGGATTACGGATATGAGAGTCCATTCTGGATTACGGAATGGATAACTCGGGGGATATATAATCCTTGTTCGTATATCTATTTTATCTGTTAAGAAATCACTAATAATGCGGCTGATTTCTATAGGCAAGTTTTTGAATTCGATGAAATGTGTTTTTGAATAGTTGATAGATATATCTAAGATGGGCGCGGTTGTAGTTTTTTTCCTGATTTCGATAGATTCATCTAACCCCCAGAATTTCTCAAATGTTGTATCTTTTAAGGTAGACTCTAACTGTTCCATATAAAGATTTAGATAGTTCATTTTGGTATATATGTAATTTGTATGAGTGAATATATTTTCTATATATTCATTCAATTTTATACATTTTAGAGAGATATGTATAAATAATCATCTACGAATAATTAATGTAAGCGTCGTTACAGTTAATAATGCAGTCAATACAAATGCATATACGACCAATATACGATTTATATCCTTGTATTTTTTTACTTCTAATTCTAATCTATTCACAATATTATAATTTCCAACAGCGAATCTTTTGTCATACGATAAAATATGGTTTACGATATCAATAGGTGTATTTTTGAATACTTCCATCTAGATTTGTTATACCATAATAAAGTTTAAATTTTAAACCTTTTTTATAGTGAAAATGGAGAGTTTCAAAAATAGATAATAAACAACATAAAAAATTATATGTAAAATATAAAAGGGTTCTTAAATGAATATATTGACAGAAGATAAACAAAAAGAATTCTGTAATGAAATCATTCAAATAAAAAATGAGATTGTTAAAACTACGTCAAAAGCGGAGATATTTCAACATTTTTCCAATATAATATTTTGGCAAAACATGTTATTCTTCATTGGCATTTCTGGAATCTGGATTCAATATAATTTTATTTCTATTTTATCATTGACCTGTTTTATCGTTACTAGATGGTCTATAAACGGGCATCACGTCGGGCATGGAGGGTATGACAAATGTAACGTATATCCATATTTAAGAAAAGATTTTGGAAAAGGGTTAAGACGAATCGTCGATTGGTTTGATTGGTTCAGTATAGAAGCATGGAAATTCGAACATAATAAGTTTCATCATTATTATCTCAATGAACAGTCTGATCCCGACTTGGTAGAGAATATTTATGATACAACGCTAGTAAGATTTACATTTTTTCAAAGAAACATTATGTTCTTATTAAGTATGATAACCTGGAGATGGGCGTATTATGCTTCAAATACATTAGCCAAATATCATTCATCGTTAAATAATAATAGCGAATCGAATTCTACTATAATGATACATCATTTATTTTACGTAGAAGGGTTGCCACTAGAATTCTTAAAATTAGTTTTACCTTATTTTATTTATATGTTTATCTTTATACCATCTATCTTTGGCTGGTTCTTAGGTTCGCCCTATTTCTATAATGCTCTGTATAATCTTATTCTAACGGAAGTTTTTGCGAATATTTATAGTTTCCTTATTATTACAACCAATCATTGTGGGTATGATTTATATAGATTCAATAAATCCGACCTTTCTGAAAATGGTAGAATATATCGAGCGGTATTAGGTAGTGTGAATTATCCTTTTGGGAATGATATGATAGATTTTTTTCACGGATATCTAAATTATCAAATAGAACATCATATGTTTCCAGATTTAAGTTGTCTGGAATATCGACGATTAGCACCATTTGTACGAGAGATTTGTAAAAAATATGATGTTCAATATATTAAACAAAATATATTCATTCGATTATATTATACCTATCGTATTTATGTTGGATTAGATAGAATGAAAGTGTATGATTAATCGTTTTTCCAATTTTATATGAAATATATAAAATTGAAATCTTTTTTCTAAGAATAATAATAAAGTATTTAATACCAAATGACGGACGTTGATACAATGAATACTTTTGCCAAGGATTTTGCGGGACATATATTCTATCGAGAATTGGATATACGGCCACTAGTTTTATATTTCAGGCTTATGTCGAACGAAGATATCCGCGCTCTACTCGGTTGGTCGAATAATATGATGGATTGGATTCCTCGTGAATATCCGTTACATTATTCTCATTATCAATTGGTAGCTGCGTGTATTCTTAGATATTACTATATACCGTTTTTAGAACGCATTGTAGTAGATGATGATGCATTTGCTAGAGAGAAAGTGAGGTGGGAAAGGATTCTGAATTCCACAAAGTATCCAACATGTGTCCAAGATGATTTTCAAGATAAACTCGCAGCTGTTGAATTGGATGAATTCAAAAATGGTAATCATCAACCAATACGGACAAGAACATTCTCGAGAGATACTATCACTATTATAGGATAACAATCGCGACAAAATAGGAAAATGAAGAAAAAACTAAAAAATAAAAAAAAATAAAAAAGGGGTGGTTCCCTTTTTTATTAGAGTATCATTTTCATAGAACCACGTCTTAATTGTTTTATTCGAAATGGCGTAGACCCATTCTTAAGATTGTGAATTTGATTTGTCTGCGGACTATCTTCTACTGCAGATTTAAATTCCGTTACGTTTATAAAGTCTAAATGTGTATAGTATGATAAGTTATGTATAGTATTAACTCCATCGTTTGCATTTAAATATTTATATTCATCAATAAATCTATGAAATTCACTTCGATTCACAATGCGTTCCAATGTATCGTTAAAATGTATCATTTTTTTATCTAATATCGGATAGAAATTTGTTCGATCGATCAATAATCCCGATTTTAATACACGGTATTGAAATGCATTATCTTCATACCCCCATGCCCAATAATTTGGGAATCCATTTGTTTTTTCAAAATCTCCGGCAGTTATAGATACAATTCCTCCTAATGTAAATGTATATCCATATAAATGTTTTACGGTTCCTTGAACAGTTTGATAATTAAATTGATTCTTATATTTTGGCATAGTATCTACATCATTAAATACTAATGTAATTGACTTATATGTATCTGGATACATTTTTTTTACGTATATAAATCCAATATTTTTCATGGCTCCACGGTTAAACGTACGTGTATCTAATTGATGAATATATAATATATCATATTCAGATTGATTCATATCTTCAAGGATTTCAGTCATATGTTGTTTAAAAAATGTCAACTGTTCTTCTCTCTCTCGATAAGGGACAATAAATATCAGTTTTGGAACAACAGGTTCTTCTACAACTGCAGGCTCTTCTACAACTGCAGGTTCTTCTACAACTGCAGGCTCTTCTACAACTGCAGGCTCTTCTACAACTGCAGGCTCTTCTACAACTGCAGGCTCTTCTACAAATGCAGGTTCTTCTACAACTGCAGGCTCTTCTACAACTGCAACTTCTTCTACAACTGCAACTTCTTCTACAACTGCAGGCTCTTCTACAAATGCAGGTTCTTCTACAACTGCAACTTCTTCTACAACTGCAGGTTCTTCTACAACTGCAGGTTCTTCTACAACTGCAGGCTCTTCTTCTACAACTGCAGGCTCTTCTACAACTGCAGGTTCTTCTACAACTGCAGGTTCTTCTACAACTGCAGGTTCTTCTTCTACAACTGCAGGTTCTTCTACAACTGCAGGTTCTTCTTCTACAACTGCAGGTTCTTCTACAACTGCAGGTTCTTCTACAACTGCAGGCTCTTCTACAACTGCAGGCTCTTCTACAACTGCAGGCTCTTCTACAACTGCAGGCTCTTCTACAACTGCAGGTTCTTCTACAACTGCAGGCTCTTCTACAACTGCAGGTTCTTCTACAACTGCAGGTTCTTCTACAACTGCAGGCTCTTCTACAACTGCAGGTTCTTCTACAACTGCAGGTTCTTCTACAACTGCAGGCTCTTCTACAACTGCAGGCTCTTCTACAACTGCAGGTTCTTCTACAACTACAGGCTCTTCTTCAATAATGTCGAATCGAATGTTTTCTGAAACTTCACTATTCATATAATATATATATTATATATATATTGTACATATAACTAATTATCGAAATACACTAAATAATAAACTTGTCAAAATAACCCTAATAATAACACACTAATAGTGTACTTTATCATCTTTTCCTATCCATTCTACAAAGGCGTTACAAGCAATATCTTCGCAGATACGTTTCATTTGAATCGTTCGTTCTTTGATAGGTTTCTGTATTTCGTCATAAATAAAATGATCGTCGAAACCAATATATGCAGCATCTTCTTTTGTATTTCCAAAATATACTGTATCAATACGTGACCAGTATATAGCGGATAGGCACATTGGACATGGTTCACAACTTGTATACAATGCACAATTTGATAAATCGTAATTATTTAGATTCTTACATGCATTATTTATAGCAACTATCTCTGCATGCAATGTAGGGTTGTTATTAATAGTTACCATATTATGTCCTTGTCCTACGATTTCTCTAGATACTTTATTTATGATAACACAACCAAAAGGTCCACCGCCTACTTGTATTCCTAGTTCGGCCAGTTCGCAAGCGGATATCATGAATGATTCGTCAGACATGGAGATTTATGAAACAAGTTTTTATATTATTTTATTCTTTTTTTATTTTTATGCGGCGATTTATAAGTTCTAAAAATCCGAACTATTTTGTATTTCATTTAGAACAACGTAAATATCTCGTATAATAAGAGATTGATTATATCGATTGTTTAATTTACTTATAATATCGAATAATTGACCTATAACAACCTTTTTATTTGAAGTAACAATTGGACAAGGCTTAGGCAAAGGACAAGGCTTAGGCAAAGGACAAGGCTTAGGCAAAGGACAAGGCTTAGGCAAAGGACAAGGTTCAGGCAAAGGACAAGGTTCATGTGGAACTTCAGGACTAGGTAAGGGTAGATGATCCGGTTCAGGAAGAGGCAAAGGTAGAGAACTCGCAGGTAACACATTTTGTTGGAATTGTCCGATAATATTTCCTGGGGGGAACGTATTAAACGATATATATGCCTGACCAGTAGACTGGTTAATCGAAATACCCATACCAAATCGTGTACTCGTTAGCCATACTAGACACGTAAAATGTCCGGTTGCACTTGAATACCCAGGATTATCAAAATTGTATAGCGAAACCTCGTTATACCAACCGTCAATCGCTAGCTTCAATAATGTCATCGGGTCAGTTCCATATCCTTCAAAAAAAGAAATATTTTCACCATATAGTTGATTACCGCTATGTTTAAATATATTATAAGCTGTCATATAGTACGACCATTGTTGGGCGAATGAGACTAATGTATTATCCCATGATAGCGGCGGAGCATGATGTCTTGCTCTATATTTATTGACATAATCCGTTATCTCGAGTATGTTTTGATAACTTAATGCGGGTTGAATAATCGACATTTATATAGATATATGCATATATAAGAAAAACTAATTCCTAAATATATTTCGATAAAGCATTGTAGCTTACAATTGTAGTAGTAAGTATTACAATTGTAGATTCAATATTTATTTTTATATAATTTGTTTACACTATTGAACATTTTAAGTTATTTCAAAATGAATATATTCATGTTTTTGTTGTTTTTGTCTAATTTTTCTTTCCGTTCGGGTGAAATTTATAACATTTGTCATTTTCATCTTCAACCTTATGTACAAGTTTCTGAATTCTTTCATAAATTTTTTCAATTTGGTTGTCTTCTTGCTTTTCAATTTTTTTACAGTTATCTTCCATTTTACTAATCATTTCACGGTCTTTATTTATCTTTTTGCGAAGTTTTTGCGTTTTATTCTCATTTTTAGTTTTAATATTATCAATTTGGGTTTCTAGTTTTGTTATAAGTTTTTCTTTATTTTTAATGGATTTTTTTGATTTACACTTGTAATATTTTTTTAAATGAGCAGGAGGAGTTGAACGTGGTGGAGACGTTGAAGGAGTTGGCATATTATATTATAATATATATATATATATATATAGATATTAATTTTCCTAAATTTGGATAAGATAAAATAAAAATGAACCGATTTCAAAATGTTAGTTTTACAAGTGAATCTATGGAAGAAATACTCCCACTCTATCTACACCGAATAAGAAACGGATATGAAGAACTGATAAAAAATATCGATGTATGAAAATCTTTAACGACACTTTGAAATAAATAAATATCCTTTCTAACACCTTTTACGTTCTATCATAAGTTCTTCCATGAATTTTTTAACCGCATCATCATTTTTCTTAATTTGTTTCAATAACTTTTCTGATTCAGCTTCTTTTTTTTCGATTTGTTCGTCATTTTTGTCCAATTTATTTCTAATTTTCTCATTCTTATTTCTAATAGAATCCAGACGTTTTTCTATTGTGCGTTGTTTTCTAGTAGAGCTTGATACACATCGCTGTAGTTGTCGAAACGTAACTGTTTTTGGAGATGAACGCTTAGGCATATATATATAAATATAAAATCCTAAAAATACAACTACATTCTATCTATCTAAGAATACTTCTGTAAAATACAACTAGGGATTAACGTATCCCGCATAATATCTAACTTCTTAAAACACTTATTTATAGTCACTTCACTTACTCCGCATACCGTCTTGATATCCGTTTTAGAAATAGATAAGTTACATAGAGTCGAAATGAAATAGACGATTCCAGCAGCAACCGCATGTGGCGTATTATCCGAAATTGTATCCGCGTCCTCTATTTTTTTCGCGATAAATTTCGATAACATCATCAGCTCCTGATTAATATTCAGTTTCGAGCAATATCTCTCGATAAAACAACTTGGCTTACTCATCGTTAAGTCGGATTGGTTCGAGACTGTTTGACTACGTTCAATATTATGTAATATATTTACCGCCATAGAGCATCCCGTTGTCGCACTCGTTTTATCTAATTGAAAAATCTCGGCAATCTCGTGAGCAGTTCTCGGACAGCCGTTCAATCTACATGAAATATAAATCGATGCAGATTTAATTCCATCACGATTCAGTCCTCGAAACATTTTCTGCGCGGAAATATCTTTATGGATAACCATAGCATCGTCTATAAATAGTTTAGGAATGCCCGAGTTTTGAGCCATCGTTGTAATAAACTGGAATTCTTCGTATAGTGATTTTTCTTTATGAGGCATTGACTGCCATTCTGTCCATTTCCTTATTTTCTTCATCTCATACGACGATTTCGGAGTTGATAGAACTTTACATCCAAAAGAGGATTCTACTAAAAGAGGATTTATTGGGTTTCCACACCTTGTTGGATCATGCCCATTCTTATCTTCTGCTCCAAAGAATCTCCATTCGGGAGAATAGTCTAAAGTATCTCGATATACGATAGCGCAGGATGGATTCGTGCAGGTAGGAAACCCGTCGTCCATAATCATAAGCGTCGAATTACATGTTGCACAAAGTCCAGATTCGATAGTATCCGTATAAAGACATTCAACCGGTAAATGATTCTGTTTTAGTTCGCGATTTTCATTATCAAGAATTTCCCATAGTTTCGATTTCTCGGAATTCGTTAATAGAATCTTCTTCTTTTTTGTGATATTTTTCAGGTCTTTAGGTTCGGTAATAATAGACGGTTCATTCGACATTTCTGCTAAAGTATCGGTGGGCTTTTGTTTAAGATTTTTAACGTATTTTCGCTTTACGCGGATTGTAACATAAACGGGTTCTTTTTTAGGAATCATTTCAGGTAATTTAATATTTTATAGTTAGTAAAATATTAAATTCAATTTTCTGAGAGATATGAATAAAATCTATAAATATATTAGATTAGAAAAAATATATAATGATGATGCTTCCTAAATCGAATCCACCGAATAGTTCACCGTCATCATCCTCATCAGATAATTTACAGAGCGAGTGTAAGGATGCTATAGAACAAAAGCGTATCAATACAGAAAAATTATTTAAAACCGCAGGAAAAGGAATTGCAGACTTTTTTTGTAAAAGTTTACATACAAAAGATGGATTAAATTTAGAAGACTTATTTAAAAAAACTATAGCAAATACAGTAGTTAAGATATTAAATGAACCAAATGGAAAATTTCAATCTAGTGTAAATGGTATAATATTTAATGAATTAAGTGATTATTCAACTAATCTATTTGATACAGCTATTGGAGATGGAGATTCTGTACCTAATTTTACATTACGAGTATTGCGATCGTGTTTTGCTACTGAGAATAGTATAATACCCGGATTATTAGACGAGGCTATAAAAGGGTTAAATCAAACACAACTTAATGCTGGAAATATAATGGCAAAAATGGCCGAGAATATACAGAAAATGTTAAATGGTGGTAATACAAGTATATTTGAACAAGATGCAACAAATGATCCGACAAATACTGGTTCAACATCTAGTATTTTAGAAGATGATTCCAATACAATTCCAAAATTTGAAGTTAAGGGTGTTATGTCAGAGGATGTAACAAAATATATTTGTGATATAAATACATCATTGATTAATGGTGGAAAGACTCTAATTGAAATGATTTTACATTCACAATCGTTCAAAGAAAACATGGAAAATTCAATTACATCCATTTTTGAAACATTTTTAAAAAATAAGAGTGATGATTTATTTAATGAAATCTTAAATGGAGTTAAATTAGGTTCAGATGAATTCTTAAATAATAATATTATTAAATTACATATATTATATTTAATATTAACCAATAATGAAACAGAAAAACCACCTAGTGGTGGATGGTTTAATTTTCAATCAAAAAAAGAATCGAAAAATTCCAGATATTATATTGGACATCAAATATTTCAAGACGCATTATCTGATTTTATTAAAGGAAATACTTCTGATACTAAATCTTTTACTGATATTTTAAATAACAAACTATTAATAAAACTCGCATCTAATGGAGAGGTAATTCAGGGTATTATATCTCTAGTTCCTGGAACTTATGGAGGTAGTATAAAACGAAAAACCAAAGCACGAAAAACCAAAGCACGAAAAACCAAAGCACGAAAAACCAAAAGTAGGAGAATGTTAAAACGAAAATGAAACTTTTTTCTCCAACTTTTCTAGAATATCTGTATTATATACTAAATTTCCAGTAGGTTTATATTGTCCAATAGGGGTATATTGTTTTTTAGGATCTTTTATATCTTTATTTCCTGTATTTAATAAACGTGTATTTGGGTCATTTGAATCGGCAATTTCATCTTCGCGTTTTTCAATTATATTACCTTTTTCATCTACAACGATTCCTGTTTTTTTCTTAAACTCACTCCTTGCGTATGACGGTATCCAATTTTCCCAAGAAACGAATAGCGTATTCGGATGCAAATATTTAACATAAAATCCATTTTCTTCGAGTTTTACCACTAAAAATGCGAGACATTCTCCATTATCATAATTTGGTTCACCGAATATAAACTCTGGAACTGTAAACCATATGTGTTTATCGTTTCGTTTATTTTGTCCAGTAAAATGAATACGTTTATGTATTCTTGCTAAAATTTTATTAAATATAGATAATTGTTTTAGATCGCGTTGACGTTTTTTTTCGTATAAATCGTCAATATTCAATTTATTAGAGGCTTCTTCTTCGTTCGAATATAGTAAGCAAGACATTTATACTTATATAGATATATTATTCGTAGTATTTATTTTTGAGAGATTATACAGATATATTAAAAACCAGATAAATAGATAAAAGATAAAAGATAAAAGATAAATCGGAACATGTCGAAAATTGAACATCTAGTTATATCAGGAGGATGTATATGGGGACTCTACCAATATGGCTTACTAAAAGAACTGCATAAACAAGATTTTTGGAATATTAATAATATAAAATCAATTTATGCTACTTCTGCTGGTACAATGATCGCTTCCATTTTGGCAATGATGATTGATTTCGAAACGATTGACACATATTTCATCGAGAGACCATGGCAACAATTATTGAATATAAACTCACATCATATTTTACAAGCATTTAACACATGTGGAATATTTCATAAAGAAGTATTCTATGATTTTTTTAAACCGATAATGAAGAGTATTGATATGGATATTCATATTACAATAAAAGAATTCTATGAATGGACAAAAATAGATATGCATTTTTTTATAACAGAACTTAATGCGTTTGAACCAATTGATATTAATCATTCTACTTATCCCGACTGGAAATTGATTGATGCAATTTATGCATCGTGTACAATACCCGTAATTTTTTCACCAATTATTGATGGAAATAAATGTTATGTCGATGGTTTATTCTTTAATAATTATCCAATAACTCCATGCATTTTAAAGAATGAAGATACAAATACTATTTTAGGAATATGTATTGATTATGATGATCATTATAATGAAAATGTTACCGAAGAATCCACGATAATTGATTTTACTGGAGTAATATTTAATAAAATATTTAATAAAATTTGTGTTAATGAAACTGGAAAAATTAAAAATGAGATTATTCGTAAAATATTTCCTATAACAATTGATAGTATCCGTAATATTGCGAATTCTAAAGAATTAAGAAAAAATATGATAAACAATGGTGAAGTGGATGCCCTTACTTATTATAATATATGGAACTCTTCCTAAATATTATATTAGTGCTGATTCAACAAATTTATCTAAATGATCGGATGTAATCTTTGCATCATAATCAATTGTAACATTATCTTTTACCATTTTAATCGTAGGGTATGCGTCAATATTATATTTACGAATCATATCGTCTATTTTTATAGGTGTCGTTTTTACTAAACCACTTGCTTCATCGGGAATCTCGGCAATATCAATCGTTCCATTATCTTCTGTACAATTAATATCATAACAATTAATCGTATAATCTCCCTTCTCTGTATTATTATATCTTAGTTTAAATGTATTCCATTCTGGTTTCGCGGTTTTACAATGAGGACACCAATCTACATAGAATAAATAAATATTTACAATCTTTTTACGACCATTTGCGTTAGCCATATCTGACAGAGCCTGTTTTTGAGAATAAGGAATATAAAATTTATTATAACCATAGAATCCGAGTGCTACAAATATAAAAAATATAAAAACAGCTATAATTATATTTACGTATGGTTTTAATGCTTCACTAATTACTGTAAGAACGTTAGACATATATATTTATTGAATATATTATATTTATAGATTAAACGTTTTGTATATTTTAGAATCTATATATATATTAAGAATGGCTAAATTAAAGAATAAAACGAAGAAAAATACACCATTTAAAGATGGACATTTTAATAGTAATGACGGAATGTTAACGACTGTTTGGGGACCAGGAATGTGGCATTCTCTCCATACTATTAGTTTTAATTATCCAGTAAACCCTACTTGTGATGAAAAACGTCATTACCAACAATTTGTCTTAAATTTAGAATATGTATTGCCTTGTGGAAAATGTAGGAAAAATCTTAAAAATAATTTTAAAAAACTTCCATTAAAATGGACAGATATGAAATCTCGTTCAACATTTTCTCTCTATATCTATCGTCTTCATGAACTAATTAATAAAATGTTACATAAGAGTTCTGGACTTTCATATGAAGATGTAAGAGAACGCTACGAACACTTTCGGTCTCGCTGTACAAAATCGTTAAGTGAACCTGTAGTAAAAATAAAAGATAAAGAAGATGGATGTACCGAACCACTTTATGGTGAAAAGGCGAAATGTGTTATTAATATTGTTCCACAATCGACGAAATGTGATACATTTAATATTGATAAAAAATGTATAAAACGTAATCTTACAAAAAGGAAAAAGATTTAGTGAAAATCTAATAAGAATAAAATATAAAATATATATGGAACCATATATATATTAGTTATGTCGATTGATAGTATTAAATTTACAAGTGATTATATTTCTGATGAAGATATATCAGTAAATCCTATAATAGTACCTGTTAAAAAACCAGACCCAGTACCTTTTTGGAGTAAGAATCCAAACGTATTATTTCAAAGTGAATTTATTACAGAATTCTTTCCTGTAGTCGGAATGTCTTTATCGCAAAGTTTAAATTCAATTACGCGGTCAGTTATTATTCTATCAATTATCGGATTTTCTATGACGCGTAATTGGAGTTTTCTTGGAGTATTAGCAATTACTATGACGGCTATTTATTTTTATTATATAGCGCAAAAGAAAGATGAAGGGTTTGAAAATGCGGGTTTAGCCGTAGTAAACGATCCTTCTTATAATAAAAATAATAAGGTAGTTCCAGGATTTGATTCATCAAATAGTGTCTTTGATAAGGCGAGTTCTAGTAATCCTTTCTCAAATGTACTATTACCTGATTATGATATGAACCCTAATAAACCTCCCGCGCCTCCCGCAGGAACGGAAGAAATTTATCATAAAATATTGACTGCTGCCAAACAAACTGTTTCAGAGATAAATAATGATCAACCCGATATTGCGGATAAATTATTTAGAGATTTAGGAGAGAATTTAGAATTCGAACAATCCATGCGTAATTTCTATTCGAATCCTTCTACTACGATTCCAAACGATCAAGCGGCCTTTGCCGAATTTTGTTATGGTAGTATGATATCTTGTAAAGAAGGAAATGTTTTTGCATGTGCCCGTAATCTAGAACGACATACGAATTAATATGTACGTATTTTATTTTTATCTTCTATTTATATATTAAAGAATATGAATAATACGAGCAGTTATTTATTTAATAGTATGGGACGTATAGGAATTGACTTAACTGACCAGACCGCAGAGAATCTATATAATACGCGTTTTGGAAATTATATGGTTTCGAATTATTTTAGCGATAGTACAAGTGACCAACATGTACAGTTTGCAACTCAACAACCGAATGTCTTACCTAATGGAAAGAGTGGTATAGCTGGAGGAGTTATTGACCAGTATTCGTTTTTATTAACAGGTACAGAAACAGAACGTCCTTTAGAAAAACTTCAATTAAACCGTCGACTTTTTAATACAGTACCATATTTAGGAAAAGGTTCTGGTGATCCTACGTTAGAATCACAGCTTTTTCAGGGTGAAATGGTTTCAGATAAGAAATCCGTCGCAACCGTTTCAGAATTATCTTATATAAATTATGCAACATATCCAATGATGGATGATTTAAAATCGCGTATTGGGAATCCTGCATATTCTGTACAAGAAGTCGCTTTAGATGGATGGGTACGTGGTGGTACATCTGCAAGAGATACCAGTTTTAGTAGCAATGCTAGACCTAGAGACACTGGATATTAATATATATTATAAAAATCTATAATATATATATATATATATATATATATTATAATGAATATAACAGAAAAACTTTCTAATAAAATTAGAGAAATCACTGATGAAAAAGAAATGTTAGAAGAAGCTCTAAGTATGTTAGAAAATAATCAAGAAGGTAATCTTGATGAACAGCAATCAATGAGTCAAGAAGGTAATCTTGATGAACAGCAATCAATGAGTCAAGAAGGTAATATTGATGAACAGCAACCAATGAGTCAAGAAGGTAATCTTGATGAACAGCAATCAATGAGTCAAGAAGGTAATCTTGATGAACAGCAATCAATGAGTCAAGAAGGTAATCTTGATGAACAGCAACCAATGAGTCAAGAAG
>Ga0164294_10002192_pt1 | contig 17796 bp, 16 predicted proteins | sample GEODES005metaG_FD_111479 | JGI IMG/M metagenome (GOLD analysis project Ga0164294, IMG submission 111479) | Oligotrophic lake water microbial communities from Sparkling Lake, Wisconsin, USA - GEODES005 metaG | ecosystem: Environmental > Aquatic > Freshwater > Lake | place: USA: Sparkling Lake...
GTACCGAGTTGATGACGGGAGCGCCAAATGCCGGCGACACTGCCGACATCGCCAACACACCCATCAAACGTGCAAAACGGTTCATGAATTATCCCCACTAGCTGACAAGCCAATACTCTTACGTACATCACAATGACGGACGCAAACTAGCCCGTCTACCCCCGATTGGGGTATTCGTTTGACGTTTATTCAGATACCTGTCGGATATGCAGTGCAGTTCTGCCATCGAAGGCTTGCACGCGCTGGCTCAGCGCGTTCCAGCCTCGGAATTGCTTCAAGCCGAGCTTCAAATGTTTTATCGCTGTACGGCTTGAAACGCGCATGAACGTGACTTATGCACCTGAAAAGCTAAGCTTTAAGCAGTAGCAAAAAAAATATGACTATTTTCTCAGCGTGTAGGGTACGAGGATAAGACTAAGTGAATTTGTAGGTTCCCTCATGTTTTTTCGTATAACCTCAAGTTTCCATCTGGCATCTTTTCTGGTGTTGGCTTTGTCAGCATGTGGAGGTGGAGGCGGGGCTAGTATGCCGGCGCCGACCGTGACATTGACCGCTTCCGTAGCGGATATAAAAATCAACGGCTCGGCTACGCTGAACTGGTCCTCAACCAACGCAACGAGTTGCTCGGCCTCCGGCGGGACCGGCTGGAGTGGCGGAGTAAGTACTTCTGGGTCGCAATCAGTGGCGGTCGGCAGTACAACGACCTATTCACTTTCTTGCACCGGAGCTGGCGGCACAAACTCAGCTACGGCCTCTATCACGGCTTGGGGTCAACCGACGGTCACTGTGGCATCAAGCGATAGCGAAATTCTGTCCGGAAACCCGGTGAATATTCAGTGGGCGTCGACCAATACCAAGAGTTGCAAAGGTACTTCTGGGCTCTCTGACGCCATCAATACGTCAGGTTCCTTGACTACGCCAAATTTGGTAGCTGCCTCGACTTACTCCCTTGAATGTTCGAACCCGGTTTGGCCGGCGACGACAGCCTCTGTGTCGGTCGCGATCTCCACCACCTACAAGCTACTCGTAACGGCAAAATATGAAGAGCCGGGCGTGTCGACTCGGGGCGCGGATGGGGAGAATTTGCCCGGATTTAGCACACCAATAATCCGTGAAATTCCGTTTGTATGGGTTGAGGTGCTCAGGTCTGACGGGTCTTCCGTAGCGGGGGCTTACGCCAATCCCGCTGGCCAGGTGATTTTTTCTGGACTGGATCCAGCTATCGCTTATTCCTTAGCACTTCAGTCAAAGACTCGACAGAATGGTTTCGACCTTTGGGTGGTGAATAATAAATCGCCCATCGATAAAACTAAAGACACTGTGAGAGCGCGATACGCGCCTTATAAAGACCGCGTAGCCTATGAGGCAGACAAGAAAAAGGCAAATCAAACTACCGACCTGGTCGCTAAAATCGGCTGGGATTCTGCGACCCAGAAACTTGATGACAGGAAGCGTGTCTCGGCGCCCTATGCAATTCTTCGGGATTTGAATGAAACTCAAATACTCGTGTCTTCGGTCGCGCCAACGTCTATTTCGCCATCCTTGACCGTTCTATGGACTCCGACGAACAAAGGTGGATCCACTTCGTTTGTTCCTGACTTTGACATTGGCTTGGTTCGCAGTGGTGGGTTTTTTAATAGCGGCTATTCAAGAATCGATACATCCGGAAAATCTACGGGCGCTTTCGTTGAAGACAACATCATCTATCTTTCCGGCGATCAGGCCTTTGAACTGATGGAGTTCGGTGGATTTGTAACAGTCCACGAGATTTGGCACTGGATTCAAAAATCAAGGTTTCGTCATACACGGCTTGGCGGTGAGCATAATTTCTCCGAATATCAGGACCTGCGCCTTGTTTGGAGCGAGGGGTTTGCAGATGCTATGCCGCCATTGGTGCGCAAATCTGCTCTGATATCGCGGTTTGCGCCCTACAATGGCAAAGTTGTTGATAATGTATTTGACTATTCCAAGGACATACCAAGCAATCCAAAGGGTTGGTTTCAAGAACTCATCGTACCGCGACTGGTTTGGTCTATTTACGATCCAACGGGAACGATAAAGCTCTCGACAGCAAAAATACTGGAGCCGCTATTTAGTCCAGAGTGGGCTTCTGGGAAATGGCCGACTAACCTGTGGGCGTATGGCAAGATTTTAAAAGATAAGAACCCGTCGGCGGCCACCGCAATTGATGCCGCGGCCGCGGCGTTAAATATCACGCTTGCTGGAAACGACGAGTGGGGGTCAACGGAAACCGTTCTCGGAAATTTAACTCAGGCGCAGACTTTGCCGATCTTTACGCTTTTAAGTCCCGGCCAGTCGAAAACAGTCTGCTCCGTTGGTGCGCCTCAGCAGTACAACAAGTTGAGCAATAGTCGATTCTTTAGGGTGACTGGCGACAGCGTTGGGAGAACGCTCCGGGTGACGGTGCCTACCGGCACCAAGGCACTCATAAAGCTCGATTATTTTGAGAAGACTGCCACAAGTAATATCGTTGGCTCGCCGAACTTTTCTTGGATAATGTCTAGTGATAATGCGATCACAGGTATTTATCCAAACGGTGGAGAGGCCGTGATCTCGGTTGGCGATTGTCAGGTTAACTGGTCTGAAGATCCGGCCGACGCAAATGCAGCTTGTGGGGTCTACACCCCGCCGAGTGAGCAGTGCTTCACCGTCAGTTTACAGTAGGAGTGCGTTCACAATGAAACCTATCAAGTCACTATACGGGCCGATCACGCAAAGCGCGCTCTTGGCCTTCTTCACGGCGGGGTGCGTATCGTATCTCCCTCAGGCCGTGGCTCAATATCAAAGCGATGGCAGCGAACTAGGAGCGTCTATCAGTATATCGCAGTCCAACCCATTGGAAGCGGTAGTCACCATTCGCCCGCTAGTAGCGTTTCAGCGGGTAATCGTTGAGGTCGTTAACGGCACCGGAGGCAGCAAAATTCAGTGCAGGATCGATAATATTATTGAACAGAAGATTTATTCCTGCCCAGTTAGTGGAATTGCTGATTCTGGAAATTCCGCTTTAGTGGTGTCCGTAAATGGGATTTTTGGGACTGGCTCTCAGTTGGCAGGGAAAATTGTGCAGAAAAAATTCTCTGTCCCGAATCCGAATTATGATCAGGAAGGCGCACGAAAAAAACAAGACCAAGCAGAACGTGAGACCCGCCTAGAATTAACGAGGCCGAGTCCCCCGCGTTGAAATCTTGATGAAGGACGACGTTCTGCCGATTTCAGTAACGGACGGAACTAGATTTTCCGGCTAGTCTAACGACGTTTCCGAACAATTGTTATGCGAACTGGTTATGCGCGCCCGTCGAGTCCCTGCGCCTGGTCATTTCTTCGCTCCCCGCCACCGTCAATCTTTTAACCGCTTCACGCCTTGAACCTCGCATGAATGGTGCGACTGGCACTTTCCAGCCCCGCATCGAACTCGCCTTCTCGCACGGCCTCCCGTAGCGTTCGCAGTGCCTCGATGACCTCCACCAAGCTCTCGACCTGCACGGCCCTGCGACCCCGTGCAAGGTCGATGCAGCGGTTGCCATAGCGCAGGGTCACGAACCACTCCGCGCCATCCACCTGCGAGAACCAAGCGTAGACACGGCGGGGCCACCATAGGTCAGCCACTCAACGGCTGGTTAAATGGCGCTCCTATTCGCCCTCTAGAAACGCGCGTTCTGCCGCCGTGCTCACCCGTCCCAGCAGCGCATTGCGGTGGGGAAAACGCCCGAAGCGGGTAATGGTCTCGCAGTGGCGGCGGGCCCAAAACAGGGGTTCCGTGAGCGTGGGTTCGTCGGCGACCAATTGCGTGATCAGTTGCACCGCCGTGCGTTGCTGTGCCACGTCTTCGGCATGCTCGTACGGTAGATAGACGAACAAGCGCTGCACGCCCGTTAAAGTCCGGTCCAATCCGGCAGCGACCATGCGACTAGCTAGCTGCAACGCCTGGGCATCTCCAGCGAAGCTCAAGGCGCTGTCGCGATAAAGATTGCGCGTGAACTGGTCCAGCACCAACAGACGCGCCAGTGCCGGCAACGGCTGCAAGGGCTCGCAGGTCCACTGACCGCTGGCGTCTTCGGTATCCGCCCGCAACGCCGCAGCGGTAAGCGAACCGAAGCGCTGGCGAATCGTGGCGTCGAAAGCCTCGTCCCGCTTGAACCAAGCCGCACGCCAATGGCAGTAGCCAAGACTGTCCGGCGTACCGAACCAGCAATCGAGGACTTCAGTGTAGGTGATGCTCACGACCGATTGCTCCTCCCAAGCCATTGCTCACTCCGCGCTATTTGCTTCGTGTATCCAGACTGCGCATCGGCGCAAGCGACATCCCCACCCATTTTCAGTAGCGGGGTCGATTACCCAGCGCTGCAAAGTGGGCGCGTAGCGTTCATCCGCCTTCATCAAATCCGCCAAATCAGCCCCTAGACTTCCCTTTCTGCAGCACCACGGCGCAATGCTCGATAATCTTGCGGAAGCGTTCGTCGGTCGCCGCCCAGTCGACAATGTCTACCTTGAATGGCAACGCCGATTCCTGAAACGCCTCTCGCATATCGGCCACGAGACTGACGCCAAGCCTCTCTCTGCCGATGACCGCTATATCAAGGTCGGAGAACTGCTTGGCGGTCCATTGCGCACGAGAACCGAAAGCCAAAACCTCAAGTTCGGGCACGTAGTGCTGCAGGATGCCGCGAACGATTTGCCAGTTCTGCGGACTGATATCTATACGGGGTTGTTCGGCCATGCCGTTAACCGTTTCGCTCTTGCAGTCGCGTCAGCAAGTAACGGGCCTCTTCAAGGAACGCGGGAATTCCCCGCACAACCTCGATAGCGGTTTGTTCATCATAGGTATGGCTAGTCTTGCTGCGCATCTCACGGTAAGCGCGCCACTTCGTCCAGTCGCCAAGCAGCAAGCCTTGTTCATTACCAGACCGAATGAGGTCCGCAAAAGCCATGGCATCGAACTGTTCAGGCGTAGCGGATACCGCTTCAAGGTGGCGCTTCAGCAGCTTGTGGCTAATCTCATAACTGAACTCAAACCGCTGAATGAGGCCGTCGCGAATCTGCGTATCGGACACGTCTTTTTCGTAACGAACAAGTCCCTCGGTCAGCCGATTCACGGCATTCGCCAGCGGCGAAACGTCGAGCTTTTGCGTCATTTTTGGCTCCAACTCATGTCCGGCTGAAGAGGTTACAGCGTAACAAAAAAATGACGGTCAACTCCCTCGAGGAGGGTAAATCTTGGCGGCACGGCCTCCCGTCGCGCCTTCAGTGCCTGCAGGATGATGACCTTGGAGGTACCATGTACTTGTCGGACATTATAGTTCCGATACCTAAGGAGCGCGTCGCGGTGTCTGTCGAAGCTTTGCCGGGGAACACATCCACCCCTCCGGAACTTATGCCATCCGACACGCGTTGGTTAAGCGGCGTAGAACTGGTCGCCCACGAAGAACGAGCGACGCTACGCAGTTGGTTGCTAACGCCTGGGCTGTTGACGCAGCGCATTCGTGCGGCTGCCGGCACAGACTTCAGTATGTCGGTGCTTCGGGAGCAGACCACCGCCAGTGGCCACGAGCGTGAAATAGACATGCGGTGCGCGGGGGTAGTATGGCTATTTGCCCACACCAGCATTCCTGCCGCCACGCTGTCGGCCCAGCCCTGGCTGGGTCAAATCGGCAACGTAGCGCTAGGCGAGGCCTTGGCGGCCCATGGCGGCTGTACACGCGCCGACTTCCAATACGCACGATGCACTGCCGATCACTGGCTAGTCCATCGCGCCTTGCAGCACGCGTCGCTGGCGCCCCAAAGCCTGTGGGTACGCCGTTCTGTCATTGCCGTCACCGGTTTTGCATTTTCCCTCTACGAAGTATTTTTGCCGGCCATCGGCGAACACCCCGTTATGGGCCGGCTCCCCTAGTTTTTTCCGGGTCTGGGCCATCTCCCTCAAGGAATCCAGCTGCACGGCCCCGCGGCCCCGTCCCAGCGGCTATGAATGTGTGTCAGTCTTCGCCATCAGAAACACTAGGCTATTCAGAATGCCGCTCTTCGCTCGCCCCCTTCTACTTGCCTGCGTAACGCTCTGCGCATTTGCGGGCGCGCCGGCCTATGCGGAAACCAGCGTTGACGAAAGCGCCAATGCTGCCGAAGAAATGTTCACCGTCATCGTTACCGGCACCCGCCGCAACGGCCGTACAGTCGCGGACAGCCCTGTACCCATCGATGTCATCGTTGCCGATAATCTAGCGCGGTCCGGCTTTACCGAGACCAACCGGCTGCTGAACGAGCAATTGCCGAGCTTCAACTTCCCGCAGCCCTCCATCACCGACGGAACCGATGTTGTCCGTCCGGCGACGCTACGCGGTCTTGGGCCCGACCAGACACTCGTCCTGATTAACGGCAAGCGCCGCCACACCGCATCGCTGCTTAACATCAACGGTTCGGTTGGTCGCGGCACCTCCGCCGTCGACATCAATCTCATCCCTTCAATTGCGCTGAGCCGCGTCGAGGTGCTGCGCGATGGTGCCGGTGCGCAATATGGTTCGGATGCTATTGCGGGAGTGATCAACTTCCAGCTTCGCGACCAGCCGGAGGGTGGCCGTATCACCGTCAATTACGGTCAATATGAAACTTCATTGCGCGGGGTGCCGCGGTTCACCGGTCTTGCGCTTGGCCCGACCGGTCAGCCGGTACAGGCCGCCGATGGTACCTATGCCACCTCTGACAGCGGCAAGAATCGCCAGGCATCGGATGGCAAGACCGTCACCATTGCGGGCGTCATTGGTCTTCCCCTTGGCGATGGCGGCTACATCAACTTTGCCGGCGAATATCAGGAGCGGGGCCGGACCAACCGTGCTGGCTACGATCCGCGCCGCCAATACAACCTCGTCGCAGGTGTCATCGATCCGAGCGAACTGACCTTCGACCGGTTGAGCCACCTCTATGGCGACGCTGCGACCCAAGACATCAAGTTCGTCATGAACTCCAGCCGGCCGCTTTCGGACAACCTAGAACTGTACAGCTTTGCCACTTACGGTTTCCGCGATGGGCAGAGTGCCGGTTTTTATCGTATCGCCAGCGATGCGCGTAACGTTCCGGCCATTTACCCCGACGGCTTCCTGCCGCGCATCAACACCGAACTGAATGACTATGCCGGCACGGTCGGTCTGAAGGGCGAACTTGCTGGTTGGCGCTGGGATTTGTCGGGCCAACATGGCGCCAATAGCTTCGACTTCAAAATCACCAACTCGCTAAACCGCTCCTTCGGAACCGCATCGCCACAAGCCTTTGATTCCGGTGGATTGCGTTATGCGCAGACGTTGCTGAACCTCGACGTCAGCCGTGAACTTACCGTCGGCTTCGCACAGAGCTTCACGCTTGCCGGTGGTCTTGAATATCGCCGCGAGACGTTTGACCTCCGGCCTGGCGAACTGGCGAGCTATGCCAATGGTCCGGCTGGCGGCGCACCGGGCGCGCAGGTGTTCCCGGGCTTCCGGCCAAGCATCGGTGGCCAATCGGTGGACCAGCAACAAGACCGACACAATATCTCGGCCTACGCGGAACTGGACGTCGATCTAACCGACACTTTCAGCCTGCAAGCAGCCGGCCGCTTCGAGGATTATTCTGACTTCGGTACTGACTGGAACGGCAAGCTTGCCGCCCGCTTCGAACCGGCAGCCGGTTTTGCCCTTCGTGGCGCCATCGGTACTGGCTTCCGCGCGCCTTCTTTGCAGCAGCAGTTCTTTGCGGCTTCGGCGACCAACAACGTCAACGGTGTTTTGCTGGAAACTGTGACTTTGCCGGTAAACAATCCAGTGGCCATTGCGCTTGGAGCGGTTCCGCTTCGGCCCGAATCTTCAGTGTCCTATTCGGTCGGCTTTGTCGTTACGGCTATCCCTCGGTTGAGTGTCACGGTGGACCTTTACCAGATTGACATTGACGACCGCATCGTGGTTACCGAAAACCTGCAAGCCTCGCGCGACGCACTGGGTAACCCGAATGGAACCAACCCCGGAATCCGCATCGCTCAGATTCTTAACGATGCCGGCTTCAACAACATTAACGCGGCGCGCTTCTTCGTGAATGGCGTTGACACCCGTACTCGCGGCGTCGACGTGGTTGCGACCTATCGTATGGACTTAGGTGGCGCAGCAAAGCTTGGCCTTACCGCCGGGTTCAACTACAACAAGTCCGATGTGAAACGGGTGCTGACTGCAGCGGGGCCGCTGGCGACGGTTCCGGGCATCGTGCTCTTTGGGCGTCAGGAAACGCTCCGTCTTTCTGACGGGCAACCAAGCTCGAAGGTCAACTTGGGGCTCGACTATGACCGGGGATGGTTTGGCATGACTCTGCGTACCAATCGTTACGGCAAGGTACTGGCCGCAGGTTCCGACCCCTTCCTCGACGTGGCGCTTAGCTCGCAGTGGATCGCTGACCTTGAGTTGCGCGGCACCTTGGCTGACAAGGTCACCATCGCAGTGGGTGCCAACAACCTGCTGGATGTCTATCCGGACCGTGTTCCGTTCGGCCGCGGCGTTGACGCGGCTACTGGCGCAGCGCGCAACTATCCGGTGAACAACTACTTCCTGCCCTATTCAAATTTCTCGCCCTTCGGCTTCAATGGCCGCTTTCTCTATGCACGGGTAAGCATGAACTTCTGATCATTCGGTCAGACATCTATATCGATTGGGTCACGGCAGATGCAGCCCCAGCGCGTTGACGGAGCCGAGAATAACCACCAACCCGGCGCCGGCTATGGCGAGCACTGCACCGTGCCAGCGGGCAAGATGCTCGCGCCATCCCGCCGCGGGAGAACGCCACGCCTCGACAGTGCTCCAAGCGACAACGGCTGTGACCACGACCAGGAAGTTGGCCAGCAGCGCAAACACCGCCCAGCGGCCAGGATACGCAGACAGGAAGTAATAGACTAGGCCACCCGGCCCATGGAAGGCGAGCACCACTAGCGGCATGGCCACGATAGCCAGCGCGCCAAGCATGGCCATCAACCGCCCTACCGAACTAACCCGGCTTTTAGCCTGCCAGAAGGCGGCCGCGATTCCACTCAGCAACACGAGCGCTAGCCCCAGCGCCCAGCGGCCGCGTGTACCCAGGTCGGCGAAAACGGACACGCGCTGATACATGTCCACACCGAAGGGATGCACCAGCCCAGTCAACCGCCCCTCGGCATTGCGCGTAAAGGCGTAAAGCGGCCCCGCCCAGTCCGGGCCTGGCGCGAAGTCCTTTTTCCAGAACCGGTCCCCGCCAATCGGGAGATAGCCGTCCACGCCGGCGATGCGCAGGCCGCCCCGACCGTCCTCGGTCACCCTCAACACAAAGTCGTTGGTGGCGGGATCGCCGCTGCTGGCACCGATGAGGCCGAGCAAGGCCTCCAGCGTCGAGTGGTTGCGCTGAAGTTGCTGGTATCTCCCCACATACTCGTCCAGAGGCGCCGCAGCGCCGGGCTGCATCTCGTATATCTGGGCGCCGAACAAGCGCGTCAACAGGCGCGCACGAACTTCCCACGCCGGCATGAAGCGAGCACCGCCCGTCGTGTCACCAACGGTGGCGATGAAGATGCCCAGTTTCTCCTCTGGTACAAGCGTCAGCATCGAAATGTTGTAGGGCCAGTTACCGCCATGCTCCACCAAACGCCGGTTGTTCCAGCTGCCGGTGAAGAACTGCATGCCGAACTGGTTGACGGCCGGATGATTGCCAAAATGTGGCGTGTGCATCGTCGCTAGCGTTTGCGGCCGCAAAATGTTGCGTCCTGCGAACTCGCCGGTTCCCAAATGGGCCTTGATGTACTGCGCCATGTCTCGCGGGGTAGCACTGATGCCGCCGATGGGTCCGGCATACGCGCTGAACGGTAACCAGCCCAGTTCCTCCGGAGACGTTCCTTGGCCGAGGCGATAGGCATGCACCAGCGCTTCCGGCCGCTCCGGGCTCAGGTTGATCCGCGTGTGGCGCATGCCCAGCGGATTGAAAATGTTCTCTTGCATGTACTGATCGATGGGCCGCCCTGTGACGTCCTCTACCAGGACCGCCAACAGGCCAGCACCAGCGTTCGCATACAAAGAGTACCGACCCGGGGGATGGACAATCTCTGCCGCGACGCTACGAAGCGCTTCCGGCGTGAGCGGCCGCTGCTGGGCTTGGAGCGCGGCGAGCCCGGCATTGCGTATCTCGAAGCCGGCAGAGTGAGTGAGCAGGTGCCAGAAAGTCACCTGGTCCCCATAGGGCGGCGGCAACTGAATGCGCTTCAGGTACTTGTTAACGGGCTCATCGAGCGAAGCGATTTGTCCGCGCTCGAGGAGCTGTGCCACTGCCGTGGCAGTAAAGGTCTTGGTGATGGACCCAATGAGAAACTCGGTCCGAAAACTGTCCATGGGTTCGCGGGTCACCCAATTGGCATACCCGTAAGTCCGGTCGAGAATGACCTGATCGCCCGAAACAACAACCACTGCCAACGCGGAATAGCGGTTGGCGGCACCAGACCCACCGAACTCGCGGTCCGCCCAGGCTGCCAAGGCTGGTGCATCGATAGTCTGCGGGGTGGGTGGGGCGGATATCTCGGCATACGCCGCCTGCCATCCCATTCCCCACACCATCAGCAACGCTGCGAGCCCGCGCAAGCATGGCCGTAGAGAGGCAGTACGCAACCATAACCGCGCGCCAACAGTTCGGGCCAGCACTTTACCGGCAAGGTCATTCTTCATCACCCGAACATGGCTCATATCCTCTCCTCCACGACACCGTGATTGACCAACCAAACTTGTGCTCTTAATAGTCGGCCGCTAGCTTGAAGTGACACTACCTTAAGTCATATTGGGTGTTAGTGTTAAGTCCTATGTCCTCCCCCACCCCCGCAAACACCGACCGCCAAGCTGTTCTCGTGCTGGCCATCGCCACCATGCTGGCTTTGCTCGTCGCCAATTCCCCACTCGCTGGCGCTTATCGCACGCTGCTCGATGGCGATATCGCCATCGGCTGGGCCCCTTTGGCGCTGGAAAAGACACTGCTGCACTGGATTAACGACGGCTTAATGGCCGTGTTCTTCCTGCTCGTCGGCCTCGAGATAAAACGCGAGCTGGTGCAAGGCGAACTGGCAGGCGCCAAGCGTGCGCGGTTGCCGCTGGTGGCTGCCGTTGGCGGCATGTTGGCGCCGGTGGCGGTGTATGCGTGGGTAAATGCTAGTTCGCCAGCCACCGCACACGGGTGGCCCATTCCGGCAGCAACAGACATCGCCTTCACGCTCGGCATCTTGGCCGTCGTCAGAACGCGTGTCCCCGCTTCCATCCGTGCATTCCTGCTCGGCTTGGCAATCATCGACGACCTCGGTGCCATCGCTCTTATTGCGGTTCTTTTCACCTCCGGCCTTTCGTGGTTCGCACTAGGCTTAGGTGCGCTTTGCGCCGGTGCCTTGCTGCTCCTAAACCGCTTTGGCGTCACGCGGTTGCTGCCCTATTTGGCGCTCGGTGCGCTGCTATGGCTTTGCGTGTTGAAGTCCGGCGTACACGCCACGCTCGCGGGCGTGTTCACTGGCATAGTCATTCCGCTACGCGGCAAGCAGGTTTCACCGGCCAAGCACTTAGAACATGCTCTGCACCCGTGGGTTACATTCGGCATTCTTCCTTTGTTTGCCGTAGCCAACGCAGGCGTGCCTTTGTCCGGCTTAGGTCTAAGCACCTTGTTGCACCCGGTCACGATGGGCACAGCACTCGGGCTGTTCATCGGCAAGCAAGCCGGGGTGTTTGGCGCTTGTTTCATCGCCATCCGCAGTGGCTGGTGCACCGCGCCGGCTGGCGCCAACTGGCAGGTGCTCTACGGCGCCTCGGTGCTCACGGGCATAGGGTTCACCATGAGCCTGTTCATCGGCTCGCTGGCCTTCCCCCATGGGGAATACGACCAGATGGTTCGCACAGGGGTCTTGCTGGGGTCGGCGCTTTCCATAGCGCTGGGGCTGGGGTGGTTGCTGCGGCTACCGCGTCAGGTGGCTGCCGGCTAGAGCGCAGTCCCGCCGCAGCGGGTCGCTAGCACATTCGAGCAGCGTTCCTGCCGCAGCCCGCGGGCCTAGCACTCTGGCCGTAGTCATTCTGTAATACCGCTTTCACAGCCCATTCATTTTTGGCGCTCATCTTCGTGTGTTGGCAATGTCCAACATTCGGGAGAGAACCATGCGTATGCAGCGACTGACGGCTCAAGCCGCGACCTTACTCGTTCTGGGAGCCCTGCTAGCAGGGTGTGAAGGCGGTACCGGCACGACCGGCCCTGCCGGCCCGACAGGCTCCACTGGTGCTACGGGCGCTACAGGCGCCACCGGTGCAACGGGCGCCACTGGCGCGACCGGTGCCACAGGTAGCACGGGTGCCACGGGCGCTTCCGGCTCAGGCGAAGTCCTGCTGGACCTGAACTTGCTTGGCCGCTATTCCTCGGGGCGTTATAACGTCAGTTCTGCGGAAATCGTCTCCTTCGATAAGGGTAGCAAGCGGCTGTTCGTCGTCAATGCCGCTGCGGTCACCGTGGACGTGCTCAACCTCTCTAACCCCACCAACCCCGTTCTCCTTGGGACCATCAACGCGCAAGCCGAAGGCGGCTACGCCAACAGCGTGGCTGTGCGTAATGGCGTGGTCGCAGTAGCGATTGAAGCCACGGTGAAGACAGACCCAGGCAAGGTCGTGTTCTACGACGCCCTGACCCTGGCGCGCCTCGGCAGCGCCGCCGTCGGCGCCCTACCGGATATGCTCACCTTCACGCCTGACGGTAACTACGTGCTGGTGGCGAACGAAGGTGAGGCGAACGCAGGCTACACCATCGACCCGGAAGGCTCGGTTAGTGTCATCAATGTTAGCGCCGGCTTTACGGCCCCCACGGTGGCAACCGCCACCTTCACCTCTTTCAACGCGAACATCGCCACGCTGCGCACAGCGGGCGTGCGAATCTATGGCCCGAACGCCACTGTCGCACAGGACCTCGAGCCCGAGTGGATTGCCGTGGCCGCCGACGGCCTTTCCGCACGCGTCACCCTGCAGGAAGCCAACGCGCTGGGCGTACTGGACCTTTCGAACAAGGCCGCACCGGTGTTCACCGCTATTCAGCCCTTGAAGCTGAAAGACCACATGGCACTGGGCAACGAACTGGACCCGAGCGACCGTGACCCGACCGGCGCCCCGAGCCAGCGCATCCGCAACTGGCCGGTTTTCGGCATGTACCAGCCGGACGGCATCGCGTCCTACCAGTTCAATGGCAAGACGTTCTACATCACGGCCAATGAAGGCGACGACCGCGACGACTTCATCCCCGGCGCTGAAACGGCTCGTGTGAGCACGCTGACGCTGGACCCCACGAAGTTCCCGAACGCCGTGGACCTGAAGGTGGATGCAGCTATCGGCCGCCTGACCGTGTCGAAGCTGACGGGCGACACGGACGGCGACGGCGACTACGACCAGTTGCATGTGCTGGGCGGGCGCTCGTTCTCTATCTGGGGCACGGATGGCACGCAGCTCTTCGACAGTGGCTCGCAGTTCGAACAGATAACGGCGCGCCGTTACCCGAACAACTTCAACGCGGGCCACACCACGAACGCGCTAGAAGACCGCAGCGACAACAAGGGCCCGGAGCCGGAAGGCGTTGTCATCGGGCAACTCGCCGGTCGCAACTTTGCGTTCATTGCCCTGGAGCGTATCGGCGGCATCATGGTGTACGACGTCACCAACCCGCAGAACGCGAAGTACGTGCAGTACATCAATGCGCGTGACTTCACGAAGAACCCGGCCACGGAATTCACCGTGCTCGGCGACTTGGGTCCGGAAGGGCTAGTGTTTATCTCGGCAGCGGATAGCCCGAACGGCAAGCCCTTGCTGGTAGTTGGCAACGAGATTAGCGGCACCACCGCCATCTTCCAGATTGACACCATCGTACTGCCGTAAGGCAGGCACACCAGCGGGCGGACACGCCGCCGCCCGCTGGCTTCAGGCTTTCGGCTTGATGGCCAGTAACTGCACCACGGCACTCAGGCCAGCATGGCCTTTGCCTTCACGAACTTCACGTTCCGGCCCTCGCCTTCGCCAAGACACAGCACGTGCCCCTGGCGCGGCAAAGATGGCTCTACCTCACGCAGGAAATCGTTGGGCGCGGTGCCGTAGTAAAAGGCTTCCGCGGCATAGCGGCGGTTCCACGTGTCTTCGGGGCGGGTGTTCATCGGGAAAGGGTACACGGACCGGGGACAACCCAGCGTCCGGGTGACCGAAACCTGCCGACAATGCGGGTTGCAACTGCTCGAGCCTAGGCGCACTATACATATGATTATAACCATGCTGATTCACCCATGACATCGCTCAAACTCACCGCGGTCGGTACCTCCACCGGTGTCGTCATTCCGAAGGAAATGCTCCAACGCATGAAAGTCGGGCGCGGAGACTATTTGCACGTGGCGGAAACCGCCGAGGGCTATGTCATTACGCCCTACGACCCCAACGTAGACGAACAGGTGGAAGCTGGTCGGGATTTCATGAAGCGCTACCGCGACACGTTCCGGAAGCTGGCAGAGTAACGAAGCCGTGGTTCGCTGGCTCGACCGTCGGGCGGTGCTCTTGCTGCATGATGAGAGCATCGCCACGTTCGGTGGCGCGAGCGGTCTTCGCGACGCCGGTCTGCTGGACTCCGCGTTGGGGCGCGCACCCAACCGCCTCGCTTACCAACCTACGGCCACGCTGCCAGAATTCGCCGCTTCGTACGCGCACGGGCTTGCGCAGAACCATCCGTTCGTAGACGGCAACAAGCGCTCGGCATTCATGGCGCTAGGCTTGTTTCTGCATGTGAACGGCTACGAGCTGACCGCCTCTCAAGTCGAGGCCATTCATGTCATGCTGGCTTTGGCGGCCGGGGAAATGGGCGAAGCCGAGCTCGCCCACTGGATTGGCGTACACTGCCGTCCTCGAGGGAATGCACTATGAATCCGCACAGCGCCGACCAGCCACCACCCGATTCCGCCACTAGTCGCCTCTTGGGTTGGTGCGTCTTCCAGGAAACGCTGGTCGTCAGTGGCAACCTCACCGCCGCCTTCATCGCCAGCTCGCTAACGCTTTATGCGGACTCCGCCAAGGAAGCCGTGGAAACGCTGGCCACGCTCGGCGTTTGGCTCATGCTCCGCCGCATGCAGAACCGCCGGCACGAGTTCGACTTCGGCTTGGGCCGCATCGAAAGCCTGCTAACCATCGCGCTGGAAGTGGTGCTGTTCATTACCGGTTGCGCCATCCTCGTCGAGGCCTACGATCGCTTCCAGCACCCCCACGCGCTCGATAGCATCGGCATCGCCGTGGTTATTACGGTCGCTGGGTTCATATCGCAGTTCATGATGTATGGCGCACTGGCCCGCGAGCATGCCCAGCGCCCCTCGCACATGTTGAAGTCGAAGATGCTGACGTATCGCATTGCCATGGTCGGCGACTTCGGCATCATCGCTACGCTTTTGGCTGGCAAGATTTTTCCGGGGCAAGCTTGGGCGCTTTACTTGGACCCACTCGTCGCCTCTGGCTTCGGTATTGCGCTACTGGTGAAGGTGTACGGAAGCTTGGCAAATGTCGTGGGGGACCTCAGCGACAAGACCCTCGAGGAAACCTCGCAGCTCGTGGTACTGCGCGAGCTCGCCGTGTTCTTCGATGAATACGAACAGATTCACGGCATACGCTCGCGGCGTTCAGGCAACGTGGTCTACCTCGAGGTTTTCCTGGAATTCCGGCCGGAACTAACCTTCGGCGCCGTCCAAGAAACCATGGAGCGCATTCGGGCCCGCTTGGAAGAACATATCGGCAATAGCCGCGTGTTGGTTATTCCCGCGCGCGGGGCGCCTACCTAACTCCGCCAAGGACTGTTTCGCGTTAGCCGGGCAAATAACGCGAATTCAAGGCCAGTGCCGCTCAGTTGCCTACCGCAACGCAGCGTTCAGCTTATCCAACACAGCCTGGCCGGGGCAGAGCTCCGCTTGTGTCAGCTGGTTCAGCGGCTTCGCCACCGTGTTCAAGTGGTGGTGCAAGTCGTCCGCGCCTTCTTCCACAAACAGTAGCCCGGTCAGAATTTCACCCTTGGCGTTCCACTCATGCAGTTGGTTCATCGCGCGGTTGCGGTCCGTGGGGTCGTAGTCCAGCGCCAGCTTGCGCAGCATGAGTGCGCTGCCGTCGTGCTGCATCACGCGCCGCACACTGCCGGGTTCGTATTCCGTGGTTATCTCGTGCCGCGGCTGAATGACCTCCACGCGATTCACGGCCTCGTTGTGTTCGCGAACGTAGTCGTAGCTCTTGGTAGAGCCCGCGTGGTTGTTGAAAGTGACACACGGACTGATGACATCAATGAACGCGGCGCCTTGGTGTCGTAGCGCGCCCTTGATGAGCGGCACGAGCTGGTCCTTGTCACCGGAAAAGCTGCGGGCCACATAAGTAGCGCCTAGCTGCAGCGCCAGCGCCACCAAGTCGATGGGCGCATCGGCATTCAGCACGCCCTTCTTGCTCTTCGAGCCCTTGTCCGCCGTGGCCGAAAACTGTCCCTTCGTCAGACCATAGACGCCGTTGTTTTCCACGATGTAGGCAATGTTCAAGCCACGCCGCATGGCGTGAGCAAACTGGCCAATACCGATAGACGCAGAGTCGCCGTCACCAGAAATACCGATAAGCGTGAGCTCGCGGTTGGCCAACGAAGCACCCGTAGCCACGGAGGGCATACGGCCATGCACGGAGTTAAAACCGTGCGAAGCGCCGAGAAAGTAGTCCGGCGTTTTGGAAGAACACCCAATGCCAGACATCTTCGCCACACGGTGTGGCTCGATGTCCAACTCGAAGAAGGCTTGAACGATGGCGGCGCTGACCGAGTCATGACCGCAACCGGCGCAAAGTGTGGAGATAGCGCCTTCGTAGTCGCGCTTGGTGAAGCCAATGGCATTGCGTGGCTGAACATCGGCGAGGAGACGAGGCTTGGCAAGGTACGTCATGGCTTTACCCGTGGCTCTGTTGAGGAGCGAGCTTGGTGGCGCTAGCGGCAGAGCGAATAGCGCCGGCAATGAAGCTGGCGGTGATGGGCGTACCGTCGTAGTGCAGCACTTTAACCAACTGCTTTGGCGAATAGTCGCCTTCGTTGATAAGCAATGTGCGCAACTGCGCGCTTTCGTTTTGCTCCACCACGAACACGGTGTCGTGGGCCTCTATAAACGCATCCACCTGCGACGAGAACGGGAAAGCACGTACTCGAATAGCATCCACATGAATGCCCTCCGCCTGCAGCATCGCAAGCGCCTCGGCCATGGCCGGGCTGGTACTGCCGTAGAAAAGAACGCCTAGGCGTGTTGGCTTAGCGGCTGGCGTTACAACAGGCTGCGGCACCAGTTCCTTGGCAGTATTGAACTTGCGACGCAAACGCTCGAGGTTGTAGACGTAGTCTGAGCCTAGCTCGCTGTACTTCGCCTGCGCGTTGCGTGTGCTACCGCGGGTAAAGTACGCGCCCTTGCTCGGGTGCGTTGCCGGAATGGTTCGCCAAGTTATGCCGTCGCCGTCCACATCCTGGTAGCGCGCGAACAGCTTGCCGGCATCCAGTTCAGCAGCAGTCATTACCTTGCCGCGGTCATAGCGGCGGCTCTCATCCCAGCTAAATGGTGCGCTCAAGCGCTCATTCATGCCGATATCGAGGTCGGTCATCAAAAACACCGGCGTTTGCAGGCGTTCGGCCAGGTCGAAAGCCTGTGCCGTCAGTTCGAAGCACTCGTGCGGGTCTTCGGGGAAGAGCAGCACATGCCGCGTGTCGCCGTGTGAGGCGTAGGCGCAC
>Ga0164294_10002193_pt1 | contig 17796 bp, 14 predicted proteins | sample GEODES005metaG_FD_111479 | JGI IMG/M metagenome (GOLD analysis project Ga0164294, IMG submission 111479) | Oligotrophic lake water microbial communities from Sparkling Lake, Wisconsin, USA - GEODES005 metaG | ecosystem: Environmental > Aquatic > Freshwater > Lake | place: USA: Sparkling Lake...
ATCCAGCTGTAATACCAGATACATCGTTATGTATAGTTATCAATCTTGTATCGACACCAGATACATCATTATGTATTAAATTGAATCCAGCTGTAATACCAGATACATCGTTATGTATAGTTACTAATCTTGCATCGACACCCGATATATCGTTATTTATTAAATTGAATCCAGCTGTAATACCAGATACATCGTTATGTATAGTTATCAATCTTGAATCAAGACCTGATACATCATTATGTATTAAATTAAATCCAGCTGTAATACCAGATACATCGTTATGTATAGTTATCAATCTTGTATCGACACCAGATACATCATTATGTATTAAATTGAATCCAGTTGTAATACCAGATACATCGTTATGTATAGTTATCAATCTTGAATCAAGACCTGATACATCATTATGTATTAAATTGAATCCAGCTGTAATACCCGAAACATCATTATGTATAGTTATCAATCTTGAATCAAGACCTGATACATCGTTATGTATTAAATTGAATCCAGCTGTAATACCTGAAACATCATTATGTATAATATCTAAACGTAAATTAGTACCACTCATATCAGTACTAATATTTAAATTTTGTAAATCATTATGAATTAAAGTAAAACCAGCAGGAACGCCTGATATATCATTATAAATATTAGTTAAAATTAAATCGGTACCACTCATATCAACAGCTATCGATGCGCCACTTAAATCAACTGAAACAGATAAATTTTCAAGTATAGTATTAGTCTCTGTTATTAATTCAGATATATTTGGCAGTAATAGATTTCCAGATGTATCAGTTGCTACTGGCATATTTTCCGAGCCATATACTTTATAAGCTAATATAGATTTATTTATTAATTTACATGTAATATTTCTTATATCATTAATTGGATCAAATGACGTTGTATCTAATCTAATACGATAATAACGTAATTTTGGTTCAATAATAAATGTCTTAGTTTGATTTGCATTAATTTGATATTCATCTGTTATCAAAGGATTTGAAGATGAGTCAGTCAAAGATGTATATATATTTATATAATCAACATATAATGTATCATTTTTATTTGAAAATGTTTCTATTATAACTCCATAATATTCATTTAAATCTTCGTATAAGCCAATATATGGCAGAGTCTCTTGATTATTATTTAGTAAAATTAAACTATCATAATAATTTTTTATTGAAGTCATATATTACTAATATAATAAATTAATAAATATAATAAATATAAAGAAATATTTATATTAAATAATTAGGTAATTATGAATAACGAACAAATTGAATTTACACTTCAAAATACTTTTGAAGATGAATATTGCGATATGTTAAAGAGAAAAATTACAATTAAATGGAAAGATCATTTATATTCAACTTATATTACATCAGAATATTTGAATGACAAAATTATTGGATTGGAAAATTTACAAGAATTTTTTGATGCAGTATTTAATCAAAATAAATTTTATACACTAGAAACTAATTATAACATGTTCTATTGTTCAATTACTTCTTTGGAACTTGTAATCAATGTAAAGTATGTATATGATGTCAATTTAAAACCATTCAAACAACAATTTATATTTGTTTTAGATGAAGAAAAAGAACCAAGATCTTTTTTACAATACATATATGATTTAATTCTAAATAAAGACTAAAAAATTTAGAAATAAGTTATTTATTTTATTATCCTTTAGTTGTTAAATTAAATATTAGTGACAAATAACTTATAATTTTTATATTTTTCTATTTTTTATAAAAGATATAAAGGATAAATATTATAGATAATTTATCTTAAAAATGCAAACATCAAATCATCAACAAATTATCAGTGAAATTACGAAAAAAGTAACAAATAAAAAAACTAAAGCTAATGAAAAAGTTATGTTATTAAATTCCATTCCTATTAACATTGATGTTGAAACTAAATTAAAATTAGTATCATTCCTACTAGTTCTATCAGCTGATAGAAATGTAGAATTACAAACAAAAGCAGAAACTCTATTAAATGGATATGTAAATTCACTTGATTCAAATTTTAATAAATCTTTATTTAAAGAATTACTAGAAGGTGTTACAAATGAACAAAATGATAGAACAAAACTATTTACTTTAGATTTAATTAAAAAACTAACTGAACGAGAAAACTTTCGTCAAACTTTACCATTTATTGTTGATCAACTATCATATCTTTTAGCAGATATTTCGAAAGATGTACAAACAAAAACAGAAGATCTATTTAGAATTTTTTTTACAAAAATTGATAATAAAGATTTAGAACCACTAATTTTAGTTCTATTTAAGGCATTTGCTGATCTAAATGAGCTTCCAAATACAATTGATAAAATTTCTTCAACAACATTCGTTCAAAATGTCGATGCACCAACTCTTGCAATGATTACACCTCTACTTCAAAAAACATTCCAAAATAATGCATCTTATGCTGTTAAGCGTCAAACAATTGTAATTATTGAAAATATGACTAAACTTGTCGAAGATGCATATCATGCTCTAGAATTTATTGAGATTTTACATCCAATTCTTTCCAGAGCATACGATGAAATTGCGGAACCAGAAGTAAGAGCTGTTGCCGAACGTACACTAAAACAATTAGAAAGAATCGAGAAAAAAGGAAAAGAAATTTCAGAATCAAAACAAAAAAAAATAAATCAATTATTTGATCTTCTTGATGATTTAAATAAAACAACATTAAACAAAGAATACATAACCTCTGCATTAGATACTGATACTTTTACTAAAGATAGACTTGAAAAAGTTTTCTCGACACAAGAAACCGATAGATTAATTAATGCATATTCTTCGTCGGCATCAAATAATCTTAATGAAGAGACAGTAAATGCAGAATTACTTTGTTCATGTGAATTTACACTTGGCTATGGTTCTAAAGTTCTTCTACACAAGACAAAAATGAATTTATATAGAGGATTTAAATACGGTCTAATTGGTTCAAATAATTCAGGTAAATCAACTTTAATGAGAGCAATGGCTTCAAGACAACTTGAAAGTTTTCCTCAAGAATTAAAATCGGTATATGTAGAAACTGATATTCTTGGAGAATTATCACATTTATCGCTTGTTGATTATATCTTACAAGATGAACGTCTCAAAAATGAAAATCTTACTAAAGAAAAAGTAGAACCATATCTCAAGAATTTTGGCTTTACAGATCAGATGTTATCAGGTGGCGTGTCAACACTTAGTGGTGGTTGGCGTATGAAACTTGCTTTAAGTCGTGCAATGATGCAAAATGCTGATATTTTACTTATGGATGAACCATCAGCGCATCTTGATGTAATGAATGTTAAATGGTTACTTGATTATATTAAATCACTTGATAAAGTAACATGTATTATTGTATCACAAAATTCTAAACTACTTGATGAATGCTGTGATCATATTATTCAAATTGATTCACTTAAACTACACCAATATAAAGGTAATTTAACTGAATTTGCAAAATCTCATCCTGAAGTTGGATCATATTTTGAATTAAAAACAGAAAAATATCAATTTAAATTTCCTCAACCAAGATTTCTAGAAGGGGTCAAGTCTAAAGGCAAAGCATTAATGAAGATGTCAGATGTTACTTTTACATATCCAGGTAATTCAGCACCGACTGTTAAAAATGCAACAGTTCAAGTATCAATGGCGTCCAGAATTGGATGTCTGGGACCGAATGGTGCTGGTAAATCAACATCAATTAAAATTCTAACTGGACAACTTGAACCACAGCAAGGTGAAGTATGGACATATCCTGGACTAAAGATTGGTTATATCGCGCAACATGCATTTGCTCATATTGAGCAACATTTAGAAAAAACTCCTAATGAATATATCAGATGGAGATATGAAGGTGGAGAGGATAAAGAAGATCTCAATAAGATTACTATGACAATGTCAGATGAAGATTTAGCAAAACTTAAAAAAGAAGTACAAATTGAAACAGAAAATGGTAGCAGAATTAAAAAGTTTATTAAGCGTCTAACATTTGGTCGTAGAACTGGTAAAAGAGAACGTGAATATGAAATTGAACTTGAAAATTCTACTATGGATCAAAATATCTGGTTAACTGAAACTGATCTTCAAGATAGAGGATATGTAAAATTACTTAAACTAATTGATTCAAAATGTGATGCTGCAGAAAACGGTTATCAAAAAGCATTAACACAACAAAATGTAGAAGAACATTTAGAAGCAATTGGCATGACAAGAGAAAATGCCACACATATTAAAATTAAACAATTATCAAATGGTGAGAAAGTAAAGGTTGTAATTGGTGCAGCTCTTTGGATGTGTCCACATATTTTAATTCTCGATGAACCCACTAATAATATTGACAGAGATGGGTTAGCTGCGTTACGTGTGGCAATTAATGATTTTGAAGGAGGTATTATCATCATTACGCACGATGAACAATTTTGTAATTCTATTTGTAAAGAAATTTGGGTTGTTGAAAATTCTATTCTTAATATAAAGGGCGACCCTGAATGGATGAAAAATGCACTAAAAGAAAAAATTGAGTTTAAACAAGAAACAGAAATGGTTGATGCAGTTGGAAATGTTATTAAAGTTAAACCACAAAAGAAACAACTAACAAGAAAAGAAAAGATGGCTCGGGAAAAATACAAACAAATGTTAAGAGATCAAGGTGAAGTAGTATCAGATTCTGATGATGAATAAAATTGAATTTTTATTAACATATTTATTAGCATAATTATTTTTCTTTATTTAATTGTAATTATGGATCGATCCTATGTTTCATCGAAGATAAAATTTATCAATGATATCGAATTTAGTAAAGTTGTTGCCAATCAAAATATAAAATCAGGTGAAATTATAATTATTGAATATCCTAAAATAAATTTATTTGGTGAAAAAATGACAAACAGAGAATTAAAAATCTTAGAAAAATATCTTGAGAATAAGAATAACTCTGATATTCTTAAATTATATCCGAGAACTAATTCTTTTTTAAGAACAGAATTAATTAAATCTGTGCATAAGTTAATTGAATCAGTAAAAAAATCCGATAAAAAATTATATGAAAATTTAATCCAATATTCAAAAAATGAATTAGAATTTTATTTTGCCAAATATATATTTAATGCATTTGAAGGTAATATGGATGGACCATTAACCTTGCCTTTGGTTGCTCGATTTAATCATTCATGTAACCCAAATGTCAAATTTAAATTTGATAATAAAACAAAATTAATGTCAGTTCAAACAATAAGAAATATAAAAAAAGGTGAGGAATTATTTGATTCATATTTAGAAAATAAATCTATTATAAATCATAGAGATTATTTATATAATCATTATGGATTTTATTGTGATTGCATCCGTTAAATTGTTTATTGATGTTTTAACACTCCTTCATATTTTTTATATTTTTCTAAAAATTAATTAAGTTAATTTTAAAGAATAAGTGAATCATAATAATATTTGTTTTGTTCTGATAATTTTTTAGTATCTTGTTCAGTCTCATAGATATCTAACATTGCACCAATAAATGATGTTGAAATTTTAATTTTTTTTAGATTGTTATATTCTTCATTTGATGAATCAAATTTCACTTTACCTTTTGTAACAATAAATCTTTCCATTGATTCATAATAATGTACATATAAATCATAATCTGGACTATAAATTGTCTTAATACTTAATGAATCACCGTGAACAAAATCACCAATTGATTCATATACTTCTCTATCAAAAATATATGCATCGGTTTCACTTCTAAATCCATTAGCCAAACGTCTAAAAAATGTATCCATAATGATTGATTAATTATTCTAATAATTTAATTTATAATAATTTAATATTATTTTATCAATTTTTATTATATTAATTTTCATTATATGAATCGAAAAATAACAATAATTTTAATTTTAATTTTATTTATTTCATATATTTATTTTATAACAACAAAATGTACTCATACAAAAATATATGAGTTAAATTCTAATTTAGAAGGGCCAACTATTTTAATAGTTGCTGGTACACATGGTAATGAACCAGCAGCATCTTATTACTTTACAAATTTAGTAAAAAGTAATTTTAAAATTAATCGTGGAAAATTAATTATTATACCAAGAGTAAATGATTGCGCACTAAAAATTAATTTAAGATTGATACCATTAATAGGAGATATAAATAGAAAATATTATCCACTACCAAATAATACAATAAATGATAAAATAAATCAAATAAATATACAAATAATGAATCAGATCAAAAATAATAAAATAGATTTTTTTTTAGATTTTCATGAAGGATATGATTTTCATAAAATAAATGAAAAATCATTGGGGTCAACAATAACATATACCAGTGATAAGACTGGGTTATCTAAAAAAATTGGTGAATCGATTGTCAATAAATTAAATAACACTATTTATGATGATAGAAAAAAATTTACATTATTGAGTTATGATTATAAACCGATTAAAGGCACATTATCTGAATATTTATCATCATTAAATATTTCCGGTATATTGATTGAAACATCAGGACAAAATAATATCCAACCATTGGAAAAAAGATTGGAACAGATTGATTTAATATTTAAAAATATATTAACATTAATCAAATAATGGAACATTCAGATTATCCTTTAACCGGTCTAGAAAATGATAAAAAAGACGTAGGAGTTATAAACGGGTTTGGTGTTAAAACACCAATAAACCATTTAACGGATATTGGTAAATATTGTAAAATTAGAGGTGATGAATATACTATTTATAAAATTACAAATTATTACGAGGAACATCCTGAATATAAATGTGTTGAAAAATCATTTGTAGAATTAACATATCGTAATCAAACTTATATAATATCAACAAAACAAATTAAAATTATTAAAGATTATGTTACCGATACTAAAATTATTGATAATGAATATGATAAAAAAACATATGATAATTCGTTCGATATAAATGAATATGTATATGTTAAATATATATATAATAATACAGATATTGATTATAAATATGGTAAAATTATAAAAAAATATTCAGATACACATTATATTGTACATTATAATAATGATGTTGCAATTGTTTCAGAATCAAGATTAAGTAGATCACTTGAATTATGATTTCAATTATAATTTATCCTTATCACCTTTAATCTTTGTAGGTTTTTTAACTTTAACTTTCTTTATTTGTTCTTTATCTGCTTTTATTTCTTCTTTAATTTCATCCTTTAATTGATAGTGTTCCAGAGCAATCTCAACTTCATCTAATATACCATCATTAATTGCTTGAATATTTGTTAGTTTTTTCTTAATCAATTTACAAATATTTTCTTCTTCAGTATCTTTAACATAAATTATTTTTTGAATTGCGGGTGTTTTACTACCTGCACGATGTATACGCCCCAATACTTGTTTTAAATCTTGACCAGACCATGTTGGTGATATAATAGATAATCTTGGATGTTTTCCATGTATATCATGTAAAGATATACCTACACCACCTGCTTGAATCATAACTACAATAAGTTTTGATTTATTTGATTGAAAATCATTTACATTTGCCTGTCTTTCTTCAATTGTTTGTCCACCTCTAATAGTACATCTAGTATTCATATGGGAACATATATATTCTAAAGTTGCTAAATAATTTACAAATATAACAACTGAATAATCTGAATCTAATGCTTCTTGTGCTAAATCAATATATAAAGGTACTTTTAACATTTCAATTCGCATTCTTGCTCTTATTATTCTTGCAAGTGCTTCTGATCTATCTTCTAATTTTTTTATATCATTAATTTCTTGATTTATTTCAGCATATACTTTTTCTACTTCTAAATGATTTTCAAGAAAATATGAATCTGCTATAATATTATTTTGTGGAAACATTGATCCAAGTTCCGCGATTTTTAATCTGGAACCAAATCTTGGAAATACATTTCGATGAATTATATCAAGCATAATCATATCTCCATCCCAATTTTTATATTTTTCTTTTTGATATAATTTTTGTCGCATAATCCAACCTCTAAAATCTGTGGGTTGTTTATAGAAATTAAATACACATCCAAATGGTTTAAAACATTTTATCTTGTCTGTTATTGTTGCAGATAATAACATAACTTTGATATTGTTATCAATAATTGCCATTAATAATTCACTTGTTTGTGTTCCATGATTTTTACATCGATGAGCTTCATCAAAAATAATTAGTGTATCTTTGGGAAAATTAAATTTAAATATTTTTTTATATTGATTTTTTGCTTCATTTATTTCATTTTGATTTATCAACTCTAATTCTATTTTCATATATGGACACGCAACTTTTTTAAAATCATTTGATGAAGAATTAACATTACCAGGATAATATTGATTATTTTTTAATGATTCATAATTTGCAATACCAATATATTTACATTTAAAATTATTACAAACTTCAATCCAATTATTTATAACTGATTTTGGACAAATTATAAATGGTTTTAATTTTAATATACTAGCTGTTGCAATCGCACAATATGTTTTGCCTGTACCAGTATCAGATGCATCCAATACTCTATTTCTTAACTTTAAACATTCAATTAATTGTAATGTATGTGCAACTTGATATTGCAATAATTTTGAAAAAATAATAAATTTTTCAATATCATCATCCATTATTAAATTTAATTATGAATTGGTAAATATATTTAATTAATAATAAATTCATTTTTTTATCCTTCAATGCTGATTTAAAAATATATAATATGTTTGTTTATTCATTTTATTTTAATCATATATAATATATTATGTCAGCAATACAAGTAACTATAAATGGTACACCTGATCAAATAACTACGTCTTATTTACAAAGTTTACCAATTTTATCATCTGGATTAGATACTATTTCAGCTGCAACATTAAAAAACATTGTTGCTGCAAATCTCGCTGATGGAGGTAATATACAAATTGGTGAAAATGCATTGTCAAACGCCACAAATAATACAACTAATATTGGTATTGGTTATGGTGCTTTGATTCAAACAAATGGAAATAATAATATTTCAATTGGAACTAATTCTATGCCAAATGCTTTTACATGTAATAATAATATTGGGATTGGATTAAATGCTCTACAAAATTTATCAACGCAAAATTATTCTATTGGTATAGGTGCAAATACTGACACATCCGCATCAAATACAATAGCAATAGGCAATAATGCTATTTTAATAAATAATAATTCAGGTATTCTAAAATTTAATACGACTAATAATACAACTTACCCAGCTTCAAATGAATTTTGGTTTGGTGATCAAACATCTGGATGGATTGATACAAGAGCAGGTGACGTGTATGCACAGAATTTAAATGTTGTAAATACATTGACAACAGGTGCATTAAGTTTAAATAAATTAGCAATAACAAGTGATAATGGTAATTTAGATATAGTTGTTAGAAATTCTACATATAATACACTATTAAATAAAATTGATGAATTAAGAAATGATGCTTCATTTAGAAATAAATATGGTCCAATATCTTTTATAGCTGATGTATCTGGAATGAATATTGAGCAGCAAAAAGCATATGAAAAAATATTATTCGGATATTTACAAGGTTCAAAAGCAATTGAGATAAATAATTATGGTGCAATGTCATTTGATTCAAGTCCAACTGGAAATCCTATACAAGCATTAACATCTAATTATGGTACATCCGGACAATTATTATTATCTCAAGGATCTACAAATCCACCAAAATGGACGAATCTAACAGACTTATCTGGTTATACGATTACAGTTAATAAAAATATTAGAGGAATAACATATGTAAGAGATGTATCTGGTAACTTAGATTCGTCATCTAACTTTATTTATGATGGGTCAGGAATAATAATAACTGCAAATAAAAATTCAAGTTTATATGGTTTACAAATTCAAAATACAAATACTGGAACTAATGCCAGTACAGATGTTAATATCAAAAATGATACAATTACATCAACAATTGAATTAAAATCTTCCGGTTATACAGCTGGAACAAATATAGATGCTAAAGCAAACATGTTTTCTATAAACACGCCAGGTGCTATAAATATTAATTCATCAGATCGTACTTTAATTGGTTATGCTTCTAATACAACAGCTATTGAAATTAGTTCATCTGGTGCAATATCTTTTGATACATCAAATAATTCTGGTACTTGGGTTAACAATTATGGCGCTCCAGGACAGATATTATCATCACAAGGCTCGGACGGACCACCTAAATGGATAAATAATAATGCTGGTATAACTGTTACAAATCCAATTGTAAATGCTATACCATATATAAACGACACATCAGGAAATTTATTATCAATAAATAAACTTAGTTATAATGGTAATACTTTTTCAATATTAAATACATTAAATTCACCATTAAGTTTAATGGAATTAAATAATGATAGTTCAGGTAATGCAGCAAAAACACGAATAAACTTGTTAAATAACACTGGTTTCGGGGCAAATATAAATTTAAATTCATCTAATTATACAGGTGGATCTACAATTGACTTATTACCAAATATGTTTTCTATAACATCTAATGTTAATGACATAAATATATCACCATCGCCAAATGGAAAAACTTTACTTGGTTATGAAACTAATACAAGAGCTATTGAAATTAATTCATATGGTGCAATGTCTTTTGACACATCTAATAATGCTGGTTCATGGGTTTCTAATTATGGTATATCGGGACAGATTTTATCATCTCAGGGTTTGGGGGCACCTCCTAAATGGTCAACTATTAGTTTTGCAGGTTTTCCTAAAATTATTTATATTGATTCAAGTCAGTATTTTCCAGCTATTCAAGATACATCAGGTACATTGTTTTCTTATAATGATGCATCTGGTTTGAGTATAAATAAAACACGTATAATTACATTTACTACTTCATTTTATGTACAAACTATAGGCTTAAATAATATATTGACTTTTCAATTATATATAAATAATTCTTTAACACAATCGTTTAATCTATATAGGCCAAATAATAATGAACCACTTCAATATACAATTTTATTTAAATATTCTAATACAAATACATCGGAAACGGTTGCTATAAAATTTAATTCAAATGATAATACATTACGTTTTGATACATCTTCAATAAAAATATTTAAAATGGAAGAAATACAATAATAAATCAATTTAAAAATATGATAACACTATAAAATATAATGAAAATTGATAATGATATTAAATTAGATTTTTCGGATGTACTTCTAATTCCGAAATCATCTGAACTTAATTCTAGATCTGAAGTTGATGTTGAGCGAGAATTTACATTTAAATATTCCAAATATACATGGAAAGGTGTACCTATTATTGTATCTAATATGGATACAACTGGAACGATAGAAATGGCTAGAGAATTACAAAAACATAAAATAATTACTTGTTTACATAAGTATCATAGAGCTGAAGATATACCAGAAGATCTAAATCCTGATTATTATATGGTATCAACTGGAATTCAAGATTCGGATTTAGAAAATATTGATTTGATTATTCAGAAACGGAATCCTAATTTTATCTGTATCGATGTAGCAAATGGTTATGCAAAAAGATTTCTGGAAACAGTTAAATTATTGAGAGAAAAATATCCAACAAAAACTCTTGTTGGAGGTAATGTTGTAACCAGAGATTTAGTTGAACAACTTGTATTATATGGTGGTTTGGATATAGTTAAGGTGGGTATTGGGTCAGGTTGTTTTTCAGCAGATACACAAGTGCTAATGGCTAATTACACATATAAAAATATTAATAATATTAAGATTGGTGACAAAGTAATTAATATGAATAAAAAACCAGTCACAGTTACAAATGTTATGAATCAGGGAATAAAAAATACAGTAAAATTTATTAAATATAATGATACACATAAATTTGAGACAATTGTAACACCTGATCATAGATATTGGGTATTTAATTCTCATACAAATAATTATGAATGGTGCGAATTAAGATTTCTTAAAAATGGTATGTATGTTACAACATTGGATGATGTATTTAAAGATTACGAATATAAATTAGAAGAAAATGGATATCAAGAAGTATTTGATATTGAAGTTGATTGTCCAACACATTCATTTATTGCAAATAATTCAATCGTACATAATTCAGTGTGCACCACTCGTCTTCAAACTGGTGTTGGTTATCCACAATTTAGTGCAACAATAGAATGTTCAGATGCGGCACATGGTTTGGATGCTCATATTATTTCAGATGGAGGCATTCAAAATGTTGGTGATTTTTCAAAAGCATTTGGAGCTGGTGCTGATTTTGTAATGTGTGGATCAATGTTTGCCGGTCATGAAGAATGCAATGGTGATACGATCGAAGAAAATGGAAAGAAATATAAAATTTTTTATGGCATGTCATCGGCTGCTGCAATGAATAAATATCATGGAGGAGTAGCTCATTATAGATCAGCTGAAGGTAAAATTGTTAAACTTCCATACAAAGGCAAAGTTGAAAATACCGTTCTAAATATCCTTGGTGGAATCAGATCAACAATGACATATATCAATGCTAGAAAGATAAAAAATATTCCAAAATGTGCAACTTTTATTAGAGTTAATAATATTGTTAATCGAATTTATAATGGTAATGAAATTTAAAATTATTTTACACATAAAAAGGTATAAAAAAATATTTATTGTATAATTATTATTAATAGCACATGTCATTAATAATAACTCAAAATAATAATAATATTGAAGAATCAAATTCGAGTGAGAATGTTTGTAAAAAATGTAATAAAAAATTTTCATATAATTATCTATTAATTAGACATCAAACGAGAAAAACATCATGTATTCCAAAAGAAATTCGTGCAGAATTAAATATTGTTGGATTAGATGATAAGATTAAAGAATTAGAAATTACAATTGATAAAAAATGTATACAATCATTAAAATCAAAAAAATCTAAATGTTATCTATGTAATACTTCATTCTCAAATAAAAGCAATTTATCTAGACATATTAGTAATTTTTGTTCCAAGAAAAAACAAATGTTAAATGAAAAAAAAAATTTATTATTATCAAAAAAAAATTTACAAGAGAAAATATCATTAAATTCAATCACAACAAATAATAAACAAAATAATGTACAAAATATATCAATTGAAAATAATACAAATATTGTGTTTAATATAATAACACCATTCAAAATTAATTCATTCGGCCAAGAAGATGTTTCTCATTTGAAAAGAGAAGATTATATTAAATATATGTCTACATATTTTAGAGGGTTTTTGGCTATGATCGAAAACATACATTTTAATAAAAATGTACCAGAAAACCATAATGTCTATATATCAAATATTAATAGTAAATATGCTATTGTTTATGAAAATTCTATGTGGAAATTAAAAGATAGAGATGAAGTTATAGATAAGATTAAGTCTGATAAATTTAATTTTCTTGATAAGAAGGTTGAAGAAATGGACGTAGATTTGGATCAAAAAACCAAAGATAAATTTGAGGATTTTAGAAATAAATTACTTGAACTTGAAGAGGCTGATTTAAATACACAAAAGGATATTAAATTAATGTTATATAACAACAGACATTTAACTATGAAAAATAGAAAAAAAGATATATTATTAAATAATAATGATAACGTTGACAAAAAATTAGCTATAATTTAAAATCTTCTACTTTTTCATTAGAAAATACATTTCGTGTTTTCCACATGACTCCATAATGTGTTGTGTTAAGATAATTATTTTTTCCATAATAATATTCTTTTGGTGAATAATTATTAAGAAAATATTTTATATTTGTATTAATATTACTTACAAAACCATAAACATTTGTAAGCTTTGAATAATATATTTTAATATTATCATTTGTAATAACTTCCCCCAATAACCCAGGTCCTGTTATGTGTAAAGCTGATGTACCATATATATTATTTTTAATATTATTCAACATTAAATTAATATAAACTTGGAGATTTTTATTTTTTTTTACTTTTGTAAACATTATAGCATTGTATACTCCTGTTAAATTAGCATCTAAGCAATAAAATTCATCATATTGTTTAATTAAATCTACCAATGACTGAATAGCAACAAATTTACAATCTAAATAAAATCCAGAATCATAATATAAATAAATTGCACGGAATAGATCTGCTTTAAATGCTCCAGGTTTTAATTTATTATAATATCCAACTAATCTTTTATCTATTGAATATAGATATTTAATTGAAGTAGAATCGTCATAAAATCGATATACCATATCTGGATATATATTTAAAATTGTTAAAACTGAATAATATTTTAATATCTCTAATTTGTTTGTTTTATTTGTTTGTAAAATATTAAATTTATAATCAATATGTTTTATAGGTGATATAGATTCATTTATTTTAATAAAATATGTTTTTTTACCTATAAAAGATTCGGTATTTATATTGAATCTATATAAATTATCATTAATTGTAAAATAAATGTTGATATATTTAGAATCTGAGTTGTTAAATTTTGTTAATGTTAATATTATTGTATTTGAATTATAATACTTTACATCAAAATGTATATTATCATATTTATTTGTTGAATAATTTTCTACATTAAATAATAACCATCTCTGTTTAATATTTTGATTAATGGAAATGAATTCTGATTTTAAATATTCAGTTTTATATTTATTTTCTAAATATTTTCTTTTGTTTGTTTCATTTGGTAAATTCATTAAAGCTTCATAATATGTTAATTTATTACCATCATCACCCAAATATAAATTTATACCACATGTATACACATTATTTGTATGAAAAAATGATGTAAATAATAAATCATCATGGGTAATAATGTCTTTATCTCTTTCAATAAAATTATTGTAATAATTATATATTCTTTCTAAATATTTAATTTTAAATGAAAATGACACCCAGCCATAATATTTTCCTTTATAATCATCATAAAATATTTCATTCAAACTTGTATCATAATTATAATTTTTACTTGAATCAACTGCAGTAGATTCACAATTATATAATTGATATGCTAATGTATGAACATATGTTAATATTCCTGAATATTTAATATCATCATCAATACATATTACAATATCATCTGAATCAAATAGATTTGATATTGAATATAATCCAATAGCTTTTGTTGCCGGACCATAATCATCACAGAAATTTATTAAAATATCTTTATCTATTTTTAATTTTTCAATCTTCTTTTCATATTCTGTTAGATCATATGTAAAATTTCTATTATATTTTTTACATACATTTAATACAATGTAATTTGGTTTTAATTTTTGTTGCTTTAAATTTTTTAATAGTCTATCAAATTCATCTGTTAAAATTCTTGGTGGTATTGATGTTAAACTTATAATAATATTGTTATTCCTATTTTTTATAGATGATAAATTTGGTATTGTTTTTATTAATTCATTAGATTTTATTATTAAATCAGTTAAATTTATAATTTCATTTTGTTTTTTAATATTTTGAATCGCATAAAGTTTTTTAATAATAAAAAAAAATATAATAATATTTACAAATAAAAATACATACATTAATTTATCTGATATCATTGATATCCGTATATACTATATAAAATATAAAATATAAATTATTAAATGTTAAATAATTTTTAGACAAAATAAAGAATAATAATATAAAGTTAAAAAATAGTGTCATACCTTATAAATTTAAAACTAATTTAATATTTGATTCCAGATCTTCAAAAGTACCATCATTCGTAATAACATAGTCATATTTGATCAAATCAAAATAAGATTCAGATTCATGTTGTCTATTCATTTCTTTTTTATCTTTCGATCTAGTAATTTTAATTACAATTCCCCCATATTTCTTAATAAGATTAATTTCATCTGGAAATCTTCCATCACCAATAACAATATTTGCATTTGGATTTTCTTGTAATTTTTTTTCCATTGCACGTACCCAGATAGTAGTACCATTCAAATTAAGATTTGGCATAAAATTATGTAGAGTATTTCTCATAATGTCTGTGGCAAACTTTTGCATAAATTCACGACCAGAAATATTCCAGAATTTATTTACTTTTAATTTATCTTCTTGAGAACCATAGACATCTTCATATCTAAATCCCAGTAGTAAAAGAAATTGTTTAATAGGTTCTGCAAATGTTTCTTCTGTAAAAGAATATTTTTTTAAAATATTTGCAGCAGTAGTTTTTCCTGAGCCAATTTCACCAACAAAGATTACCAACATATTTTAATTAATATAATAATAATTTTAAATTCTTTTTGTAAAAAATATTTTATTCAATTTTTTATTATTTTTTTTTTTGGTTTTTATATAAATGGTGTTACTGAATTTGTGAATACGTCGAAATTATCGTCAAGTTTATAATATTGTTTACCTGAATGAAATTTAGTTCTCATTAATTCTCTTTCAAATTCTGTAGTTGGATATTCACCACAAAATACAACTTCACGACCATTATTATCTTTTCCAACCATATAATTCACATTTTTTGTTTTATTTATAGGTTCATAATATTTGTCATTTATGAATCGTTGTTTACTTAATAAATCAATCGATTTTCTTTTACTTGAATTATTCATAACACTATATGTGACTAATAATATAATAATAGCTAACAACAATAATACAATCATTTATATATTAGTTAAATTAGAAATTAAATTAAATTTCAAATTTAAAAAAATGAAATTTAAAACATATAGAAAGGTAAATATAATCAAATTTAATTAAATAATGGCTAATTTCGTTTTATTAGGTAATGTTGATAATGGTAAGAGCACATTAGCTGGAAGAATTATTATGCAAACTGGTAATATTGATCCAAATGAAATTGAACGAGCCAAACGTGAGGCTGAAAAAAATAATAAAAGTTCTTTTTGGTTAGCTTATCTATTAGATGTGGATGAAAATGAAAGAAATAGAGGTATCACTTTAGGTTATACATTTTTTGATATTAAATATAAAGATAGAGATTTTAAAATTATTGATGTTCCTGGTCATCATAATTTAGTTCAAGAGATGGTATCTGGTGCATCAAATGCTAATGTTGCTGTTTTAGTTTTATCAGCAAGAACTGGAGAATATGAATCTTCATTGAAAGGTCAAGCTCTACAGCATACATTGATTGCAAGAGGTATTGGTATTCAACATTTAATTGTAGCTATTAATAAAATTGATACAATCGATGAGTCTTCCTTACATAAGACAATAAATTTTATTCAACAGGATTTTACAGATCGAGTTAAAAAATTTAGATTTAAAACATTAAAGTTTATTCCATTATCTGCATACGAGGGAATCAATATTATAGATCTTATGGACGCAATATATGATATTAAAATTGATTTATCTAAAGATAAATATTATGATATAAATGATAATAAAATAATTAAGACAAAATTTATGTTCGATTCTATTCCCAATTTAATTTCACCAGGATTTAGATGTATTGCACATAGTAAGGATGAATATTTTCCAGTAGAAATTATTTCAATTAATAATGATAAAATTGGTTTTGTTACTAATTCAAATAAAAATGATAAAAATAATATGCCAAAATTAATTGATGTTGAAATTAAGATATTAGATGATAAAATTGATAAAGTATTTTCAAATTTAGTTGTAAGATATCAGGATGTTACAATTGGTTTGGCTAGAGTAATATCTTAAGAAACCAATTATTAGACATTGAAATGTATTACAATTGGTTTGGCTAGAGTAATATCTTAAGAAACCAATTATTAGACATTGAAATGTATTA
>Ga0164294_10002194_pt1 | contig 17785 bp, 9 predicted proteins | sample GEODES005metaG_FD_111479 | JGI IMG/M metagenome (GOLD analysis project Ga0164294, IMG submission 111479) | Oligotrophic lake water microbial communities from Sparkling Lake, Wisconsin, USA - GEODES005 metaG | ecosystem: Environmental > Aquatic > Freshwater > Lake | place: USA: Sparkling Lake...
GGTAGTTGGTATATCATGACTGATCGGGGATTAGAAAGGAAAGATGGCCAGGAAGATTCGAGTATTGATAACCGCATTGAAAACTTTAAAAAGAAGATAAAAGAAATGAATGGTTCGGTTGATTCTGTGAGCATCAAAATAGAGAATGGAGATACAACCGTTGACATGAACATAAGAACCAATGCTTTAGCAGATGTTGCTGATGATGAAGAGGAAGGTTCAGGATTGGCGAGTTCAAAATCAACTACTAAACAGACTGGCAGAATTTTATTTCTATGGCATTCGCTTCTTAGGTTTGGAATATAAATATATCAGCAGAAAGGCATATTGTTTAACTAATATGAGTCAATATTTAAAAGTATTTAAACAGGATTTTAGTTAGAATGGTTTCTGTTGTTTTAATGCATGTTTAAATTTCATGATTGTTACATTTACAAAAATGTAGCAATCATGAAACATATTTTATCTTTTCTATTTTCAATTTGTTTTTTCATTTTGGCGCAATCGCAAAATGCTTCTAGGTCCATATTGCCGACAGATGTTTATTTATGGCAACAAATCCAAAACCCGAAAATTTCTCCAGATGGAAAATGGGTGCTTTATAACCTTTCAAAGGCCGATTCAGTAAAGGATGCTTTTTATTCAAGGCTTTACATGGTAAGCATAGACGGAAAGGAAACAATTTCTCTTACCGAGCAAACCAAAAATCCTGGTGCAGCAAGCTGGAGTCCTGATGGAAAGTATATCTCCTTTCTAACCATGCCAAAGGGTGATGGGAAGGCAAGTGAATATCGTCAGGTGTTTGTGATGGACAGAAGGGGTGGCGAGCCAATGCAACTTACAGAAGTGAAAGGAGATATCGAATCTTATGCCTGGAGTGATGATGGAAAAAAGTTGGTGATGGTTATTGGCGATCCAAGCACTGCAGATACAGCTAAGTCAAAAGTCAGGAAGCCTTATGAAATTGATCGCTATAAGTTTAAGCAGGATTACGAAGGTTACCTAGATAATAGGAAATCGCATGTATATTCTTTTGACTTGGCTTCCAAAAAACTTGATACCCTAACAAAAGGCAAGTACAATGAAACCGATGCATCATTCAGTCATGATGGCAATTCAGTTGTATATGTAAGCAATGTTACGGCTGAACCAGACCGCAATTCCAATTCCGACGTTTTTCTGCTTGACCTGAAAGACAATAAAAAGATAACCCAACTAACCACCTTTAAGGGAAGCAATAGCAGTCCAAAGTTCAGTGCCGATGATAAGCATGTTTCTTTTTTGCAATCAACATCAGAGGATAATTTCAACATGTACGATCAGTCACAGTTATGTGTTGCTGATCTGAAAACTGGTAAGATCGAAATTTTATCAGCATCACTTGACAGACCTATAGTAGGCTACACATGGGCTGGAGATACTAAAATGATTTATGCATTGGTAGAGGATGACCGCAAACAAAACATCCTTAAGTTTGATGCGATCAATGGCGGGGTTACCAATTTTACAAATGCTGAGGCAGCTTACAATTCACTTTCTGTAAATAAAGCTGGACAATTGATTGCACTTTATAGCGATCCAAATACACCCAATGAGATTTATACATTTGAAAATAGTGTACCACGCAAAGTGACTTCTATACAAGCAGCATACGTTTCGAATACCAAAAAAATATTTGTAAAGGGAATTCAGGCTGTTGCCTCAGATAAAAATGTTGTGTCAGGAATTTTGTATTTGGCAGATTCAAGTGCAAAAAAACTACCGTTGGTTTTGTTTATTCATGGTGGACCAGTTGCCCAAGATGAATACTCATTTGATCAGGCAAGGCAGGTTCTTGCAGCTGCGGGCTTTGCAGTAGCAGCGGTTAATTATCGTGGAAGCAGTGGCAGGGGATATGTATATTGTAAATCCATTTATGCAGATTGGGGAAACAAGGAAGTGAAAGATATTATTGCGATAGCTAACCAACTTATTAAGGATGGAATTGCCGATTCTTCTAAGTTGGCTATTGGAGGTTGGAGTTATGGAGGTATTCTTACAAATTATACGATTGCAACAGATAAACGTTTCAAGGCTGCAGTTAGTGGCGCAGGAAGCTCTTTCCAATTCACCATGTATGGAACCGATCAATATGTAACGCAATATGATGAGGAGTTGGGAACCCCTTGGAACAACTTCAAAAAGTGGACAGACCTGTCATATCCATATTTGAAAGTGAACCAGATCAAAACACCAACCCTGTTCATGGCCAGTCAGAATGATTTTAATGTACCGGTTGCCGGAGCGGAACAAATGTACCAGGCATTTAAGCATGTAGGAATACCAACCGAATTGGTTATTTACCCAAATCAGAATCATGGCGTTTCAGTCCCTAGTTATATCATACACCGTTATCAGCGCCATATAGACTGGTACAATAAGTTTTTGAAATAAAGTTTAACAATTTGTTTAAATTTGTGTTTTGTATTTTTCTTGTTAACTCGTTCACTAAAAACCAAAAATTGTATATGATCAAAAAACTGCTTAGTGCAATAACGGCGATTCTGCTTTTTGTGGCAGTAGCCTTTGCACAAAACACAACAGTAACCGGGAAGGTTACTGATGAAAATGGCGCTCCAATAGTTGGGGTTACTGTTTTAGTAAAAGGAGAGAAGACCGGTGTAAACACCGATGCCACAGGAAACTTCAGTATTCCAAGGGCTGTAGGTAAAACATTGTTATTCAGTGCAGTAGGATATGAATCTACCCAAGGTGTAACAAAAGGTGGCAGCATTCAGATTTCTATGAAGACCGATACAAAATCACTTTCTGAGGTGGTTGTAACCGGCTTTGGAGGATCTCAAATTAAAAGAGAGCTAACTGGAAACATCGCCAGGGTTAAAGGAAAGGATATCGAGTTTATGCCAACACCTAGTGTTGATGCTGCCCTTCAGGGTAAAGCTGCTGGGGTGTTTGTAAACAGTCAATCTGGAAAGCTTGGCCAAGCCGTAACGGTGAGGGTTCGTGGAAACTCATCAATCAGCGCCAACAGTCAACCTCTATATGTTTTAGATGGCGTTCCCATCACTTCTCAAGATCAAAGTACCTATGGAGGTGATATGAATCCACTTACTGACCTAAACCAAAATGATATTGAGTCAATAGAGGTGTTGAAAGATGCTTCTGCAGGTGCAATATATGGTTCTAGGGCTGCTAATGGTGTTGTGTTGATTACTACTAAAAGGGGTAAGGCTGGCAAAACAAATGTTACTTTAAACGTTCAAAGTGGTTATGCTGAAGCAACCAAGAGATTGCCAATGCTTAATTCAGAGCAGTATGCAGAATTGATTTTAGAGGCAGCTAAATATTCTGACGATAAAGATGGTACACCATTGAATGATCCATTTAGCTATACAACTTATGTGAAGAATGATGTAATGGATTATTATAGTTATGGGCAGTGGTCTAAAGATCCTAAAAAATCTTACGATTGGCAGGATGCCGTTTTCACAAAAGGACCATACAGACAAGCAGATCTTCAAATACGTGGTGGAACAGACAAGACGAAATTCTTCAGTTCATTTCAGCACCTAGAGCAAACAGGAACTATAATAGGTAACTCACTGCAAAGGACTACCGGAAGGCTCAATTTGGATCAAAAGGCAAATGATTGGCTTGACTTAGGTGTTTCAATGAGTTTGTCAAGAACGTTCAACAGACGTTTACCAGACGATAATGCTTTTTCAAATCCACTTCAATCAGTGGCATTGAACCCAATGACTCCTTTCAAGGATCCTGTAACAGGTCTGCCTGCAGGTGCCCCTCCAGGTGATGTAAACATTCCACTTTATTACAATCCAGTACTTTCAATAGATTATGCAAGTTTTACCCAAGATGTATTTAGGACATTCGGCAATTCATATTTGAAGATGAAGCTGGCAAAAGGTCTTACTTTCCAAACAGAGTTTGGAATGGATTATTTAAGTCAAAATGAAGAAGGTTACTTCAGGTCTGAAACCGTAAGAAATCAAACAACAGCTGTTCGTGGTGCAGGTAACAATACTGGAAGTTTCATTACAAATTACAATACGAACTCTTATTTCGCTTATAATTTGGTAAAAAACAAACACAATCTTTCTGCTACAATGGGTATGCAGTATCAGCAATCGCAAGCGAAATACAACTCAACTGCTGGAACTGATTTCCCATCAAATTCCTATCAAAAGATTGCCAGTGCTGCAACTAAATCTGGTGGTAGTTCTTCACAGACTGATTTCAGGTTCTTATCGTATTTCTTAAGGGCAAATTATACCTTGATGGATAAGTATATCGTTGCTGCAAGTGGACGTATTGATGCTTCTTCAAGATTTGGTAAGGAATCTCGTCAAGGATTCTTCCCTGCACTTTCAGCAGGTTGGATCATGACCAATGAGAAATTTTTGAGCAAAGTTGATGTTTTGAGTTTTCTTAAGCTCAGAGCAAGTTATGGCATCGTTGGTAATGCAGAGATTGGAAACTTCCCACAACTTGGTTTGTTTTCTGGGGATGCTGGTTATGCAGGAAATGCAGGTCAGAGACCTTCTCAGTTACGTAATGATAGCTTAAGGTGGGAGACTACAAAGCAAGCTGACATAGGAATTGATTTTGGTATTTTGAATAACCGTATTACAGGTGAGATTGATTACTACCAAAAAAAGACAACAGGGTTATTATTGACTGTAAACGTTCCTGCTTCTACCGGATTTACAAGCATTGTTAGGAATGTAGGTAAATTGGAAAATAGTGGTTTCGAATTCGTATTGAATACACAGAACTTGGTTGGAGCATTCAAGTGGTCAACTAATTTCAATATTGCATTCAATAAAGGTAAGGTTACTGATATTCAAAAGCAAATCATTGAAGGTGGTGTTAGCAGCATGAACCGTGTTGAGGAAGGGTATAATGTTGGTGTATTCTTTACGCCTGAATATGCTGGTGTTGATCCAAACAATGGAGACGCATTGTTCTATAAAAACACAAAAGGTGCAGATGGCAAATTGGATAAGACTACAACAAATAAATACAGTGAAGCACAGCGTATTGTTGTTGGAGATCCAAACCCAGATATGATCTTTGGTTTCACAAATAACTTCTCTTACAAAGGATTTGATCTTTCTGTATTCTTCAACGGAATAAGAGGAAATCAAAATAACATTTACGGTATGGGAAGATATTCTTCAGCAAGTATGTTGTATGAAGATAACAATACAGCTGATCAGCTTGGACGTTGGAGGAAGCCTGGTGATATAACCAATATACCTCAGGTGAGGTTGTACTCTACCAATGGTTCACAAGCGAGTAGCCGTTATATCGTGGATGGATCTTATATCCGTCTTAGAAGTGTAACATTTGGTTATACTGTTGATGCAAGACTACTTCGCAAATACAAAATCGAAAAGCTTAGGGTATATGTTTCAGGTCAGAATCTCTTAACATTCACAAAGTATCCTTATTGGGATCCTGAGGTTAATGCAGATTCATTTGATTCAAATATTGCAAAGGGTAACGACTTTTATACACCACCACAGCCAAGAACACTACTTGCAGGTATTAATATTAGTTTCTAACCCACCAAAAAAATTATATTATGAAACCAAACATACAGATACGAGGACTTAACTATATCTTGTCTGCTGCATTAATAACCCTTTTGCTTACTGCATGCGAAAAGAGACTTGATATTTTGCCATACCAGAGCATAACTGCCGATCAGGCATTGGAAACAGAAAGTGATGTAAACGTGACATTAATTGGAGCCTATGATGGAGCACAAAGTGCTGCAACTTATGGTGGCGACATCATGGTTTTGAACGACCTAATAGGAAATAGTGCTAATATCAATTTCACCGGAACGTTTGCAGGACTTAGTGATGCTTATCAAACCTTGATGACATCGAACAATTCATTTGCTGCCGGCACTTGGATTGGGGCATACAATACAATTAACCGTTGTAACAATGTATTGTCTGCACTTGATAAGGTGACATCTTCACCTGCTAAGAAAAATTCTGTTGAAGGACAAGCGTTGTTTATCAGGGCGTCTATGTATTTTGAATTGGTAAGGCTATATGCTAAAGCAATTGGTGATGGCGATGCCTCTACAAATCCAGGAGTTCCACTTGTATTAACCAAAACTGTATCAGTAAGTAATGCTGATTACATTCCTAGGTCATCGGTAAAAGCGGTGTATGATCAGGTTATAGCAGATCTTACAAAAGCAGAGACATTGTTGCCTACATCTAATACAATCTATGCAACCAAGTGGGCTGCTGCAGCACAACTTTCAAGGGTACATTTGATGTTGAAGAATTATGCTGCTGCTGGAGATGCTGCTAACAGGGTAATAGCTGGAAGTGGTAAAACACTTAATCCTGATTTCACCAAGCTTTGGTTTACTTTCATCAACAACGGTGGTGCAAATCCTACAGAATACATCTTTTCTTTCACCGTAACTGCGCAGGATGGAGCTAATTCATTCAACACTTATTTCGGAAGAAATGTAGGTATTGCTGGAACAGCAGGAAGAAGTGATTGTAAGATTAAAGCTGCTCATATAGCATTGTATGAAACTGGTGATGTACGTAAAACATTCTTTACGTTGAGCGGTGGAAACAACTACACCCGCAAACATCTTGACAGATATGGTAATGTTCCAATCGTTCGTCTTGCAGAAATGTATCTTACAAGAGCTGAGGCTAACTTCAGGAACAGTACAGCTTTAGGTGCAACCCCACTAAGTGATATCAATCTTATTCGTACACGTGTTGGATTGCCAGTACTCACTACCCTTAACTTGGATGCTATAACAAAGGAGAGAAATCTTGAGTTGGCATTTGAAGGACATAACTTGCACGAAGCAAAAAGACTTCAAAAGCCAGTTGGTACGCTTAGCTGGAATTCTCCTAAGTTGATTCTTCCAATTCCACAACGTGAAATTGACGTTAATAAGAGTTTGGTTCAGAACGCAGGGTATTAATTGCCTACAATATTTTAGTTTTAAGCTAAGGCCGTGCATCGCACGGCCTTAGCTTTTTCTAGGTTGTATGATGATTGGATTGTTATTACTACTTGCATTTTTAATTACTTCATGACAATCCTATAGGTTAGATAAGCTCAACTGCTGTTGTCTGGTTTTGCCCCTTAGTGATTTTTTGGTATCTTTAACGCCATGAAATCAACCCCATTTACCCACCTGCATCAGGCATTAGGAGCCAAGATGGCAGAGTTCGCAGGATACAACATGCCCATCTCCTATTCTGGTATCAACGATGAGCATCATGCAGTAAGAAACAGCGTAGGCGTTTTTGATGTTAGCCACATGGGAGAATTTATTCTCAAAGGTGAGCATGCATTGGAACTGATACAAACAATAGGGTGTAATGATGCTTCAAAGTTGGTAAATGGGCAAGCACAGTATAGTGCACTCATAAACCAAAATGGTGGCATTGTAGATGACATGCTTGTCTATTGTATTGAAGCCAACAAAATTTATATGTTGGTAGTTAATGCATCCAACATCCAAAAAGATTGGGATTGGATCCAAGAATACAATCAGGGTAAGGTAGATATGCAGAACATATCAGAAAGAACCTGTTTGTTAGCGATACAAGGACCAATGGCAACCAAGGTTTTGCAGCCATTGACTGAACTTGATATCCTCAACATGAAATATTACACCTTTGCGAAAGGAGTATTTGCTGGAGTTGCAAATGTGTTGGTGAGTGCAACCGGTTATACAGGAGCCGGAGGTGTAGAAATATATTTTGAAGACGAAGGTGACAATGCCGTTAAGATTTGGAATGCCATTTTTGAAGCCGATGCATCGGCAGGAGTTAAACCGGTGGGATTGGGAGCAAGGGATACGCTCAGGTTGGAAAAAGGATATTGCTTGTATGGCAATGACATCGATGATTATTCAACCCCACTGGAGGCAGGATTAGGATGGATAACCAAGTTTAGCAAAGATTTTACCGCATCAACTTTCTTAAAGAAGCAGAAAGAAATAGGCGTAGAAAAGAAGTTGGTGGGTTTTGAAATGATTGAAAGAGGCATCCCACGCCACGATTATAAAATACGCGATGCAGAAGGGAATTTAATAGGACGCGTTACTTCCGGCACGCAATCTCCAACCCTCAATAAGGGTATTGGAATGGGTTATGTAATGAGTGAGTTTGCTCCCATTGGATCAGAAATTTATGTAGACATCCGCGACAAGCAAATTAAGGTGGTGGTTGTACAACTTCCTTTTGTAAAATAAAGACGGATGGAAGCCAATAAACGAAACTTATTTACCTGTCTATCGCCGGCATTGATTGATTTGTACGACATCACCAACAGCGTGGTAGTAATTATTGACGTTCTGCGCGCAACATCAACCATCACAACAGCACTGTACAATGGGGCAACTTCTGTGATACCGGTTTCTTCTGTATCAAAATGCATAGAATTGGGAGAAGCAGTTGGAGGAATTACAGCCGGTGAGCGTGACGGAAAGGTGGCTGATGGACTCAGTTACGGCAATTCACCATTTGAATATCCACGGTCATTTGTAGAGAATAAAATCCTTGTGTTGACCACCACAAATGGTACCAAGTTGTTGCACATGGCATTGGATCGAGGCGCACCTGAAGTGATTACAGGATCATTTCCCAATATTACAGCAGTATGCGAGCATTTGATAAATTCTGACAGGGATGTATTTTTGGGTTGTGCAGCATGGAAAGACCGGGTTAATTTAGAAGATACCTTGTTTGCAGGTGCGGTAATTTCACGCATAAAAGATCATTTCAACATCCAATGTGATTCTTCAAAACTTGCTGAAAACGTGTTTAAAGAAGCAGGAGAAAATCGGTTTGAATTCATCAAAAAAAGGGAAGCCACCCATTATCAAAGGCTAATGCGGTATAATTTGGAAAAGGATATACGTTATTGTTTATCGGATGATGGTGCAAATGTATTGCCTATCTATAAAGAGGATAGGTTGGTTGTTCTTTAGTTTAAGGTTTAGTGTTTAAGGTTTATACTTTATTCGTAAATTGTTTCAAATTAATTTTATGAGCAACAATTTGCGAAGTCAAGGTTGGTTTGGAAGAACCGGCAAGGATGGTTTTATATACCGTGCATGGATGAAAAACCAGGGAATACCCGATGAAGAATTCCGAGGTAAACCCGTTATTGGCATTTGCAATACTTGGAGCGAGCTCACCCCCTGCAATGGACATTTCCGAGAATTAGCAGAGTCTGTAAAAAAAGGCGTAATCGCTGCAGGTGGTTTCCCTGTTGAGTTTCCTGTGATGTCGCTCGGAGAAACACTGATAAAGCCAACAGCCATGTTGTATAGAAACTTGGCCAGCATGGATGTGGAAGAGTCCATCCGTGCCAATCCAATTGACGGCGTTGTATTGTTATGTGGATGCGATAAAACCACACCATCCTTGGTGATGGGAGCGTGCAGTGTAAATATTCCAACAATAGTAGTATCAGGCGGTCCCATGCTAACAGGCAGGTATGAAGGGAAGAGCATTGGAACCAGTGATATTTGGCGTTTTAATGATGCCGTGCGAAATGGTGATATGTCACAAGAACAACTCACCGTTGCAGAAGCCTGTATGTGCAGGAGTCAGGGTCATTGCGCTGTGATGGGAACAGCATCCACCATGGCATGCATGGTAGAATCATTGGGGTTGACCTTGCCAACAAATGCAGCCATTCCTGCGGCTGACAGCAGAAGAAAGGTTTTAGCACAGTATTCTGGACAGCGTATTGTTGACATGGTAAAAGAAGACCTCAAGCCATCAGATATTTTAACCCGAAGTGCATTTGAAAATGCAATCAAGGTGAATGCAGCCATTGGAGGATCAACAAATTTTGTCATTCATTTGCTGGCCATTGCAGGACGAATAGGTGTTGATTTGACCTTGGATGATTTCCATCAATATTCAGAAAAAATTCCATTGCTTGTAAACCTTCAACCATCGGGTAAATATTTCATGGAAGATTTTTATTATGCGGGTGGATTGCCTGTGGTGATGAGGGCACTGAACGAAACGCTCCACAACAATTGTATCACTGCAAATGGTAAAACTGTTGCAGAAAATTATAGTGCAGCAGTATCTTATAATGATGATGTTATTTCAGAATTGATAAAGCCTTTTAAGACCGAAACAGGCTTGGCAGTGGTGAGTGGGAACCTTTGTGAAAATGGCGCAGTCATTAAGCCCAGTGCTGCAAGTCCACACCTGATGCAGCATACAGGCCGCGCTGTTGTATTTGAAAGCATTGAAGATTATCATGCGCGTGTAGATGATCCGTTGTTGGACATTGATGAAAATTCGGTTATGGTATTGAAAAATGTGGGTCCTATTGGATATCCGGGGATGCCTGAAGTCGGCAACATGGCCATACCAAAAAAGCTATTAGAAGAGGGTGTGGTTGACATGTTGCGCATTTCAGACGGAAGGATGAGTGGAACAGGGTTTGGAACGGTTGTATTGCATGTATCACCTGAAGCAGCGAAAGGTGGTGTACTTGCAGTTGTTCAGGATGGGGATATGATTTCGTTGGATGTAGAAAACAGAAAGCTTGAGTTGTTGGTGTCTGAAGAAGAAATAGCCAAGCGAATATCGTTGTGGAAGCCGACTCATGTTGAAGTGAATAGAGGATATGTACAAATTTATCAGCAGCATGTACAACAGGCGCATTTGGGTGCTGATATGGATTTTTTAAAAGGAGGATCAGGGAGTAAGGTGACGAGGGATTCACATTAGTTGAAGCGGTTGAAGGGGTTGAGTTTAGTTGAAGCGGTTGAAGGGGTTGAAGGGGTTGAAGAAATTGAAGTGGTTCTTTCGCATCGCTCAAGATGACAAGCAAGTTATTCATTCATCCCGAGCGCAGCGAGGGATCTCTTCAACCTCTTCAACCTCTTCAACCTCTTCAACCTCTTCAACCTCTTCAACCCCTTCAACCCCTTCAACCCCTTCAACCCCTTCAACCTGCCTTTTCAAGAGTACTCCAAATTTCAAAAAAGCAATTTCACAATTTACGACTTTAATTCAACTATTCCTATCGTTTTGGGATATGATTATTTATTCAACTGAGAGTGGCCGGATGCGTATCTTTTGTGTTAAATTTGCAGATTAATCTTAATCGAAATATGTCTCTATCGCATTTACTGAAATTTGTGTACAACAACGGAACGGATGATGTCATCCGCAGGGGAAAGAAAATTCATGCGATTGGTTTCGTAGAGTTTTTAGAGCACGATGATTTACTGGGTTCAGTAGTTTTTCGGGTAAAAGACGATAACTACAGCACATTTTATAAAGTGTATGTTCAAAAGTATAAGGATCCCCGTGCCATGACACTGAGGTGTTCTTGTCCTTACAATATTGGTGAAATTTGCAGGCATGAAACGGCGGCATTGTTGCAGCTTCAGGATTTGGTTGACAAAAACATGTTAGGTGACAGAATAATGCGGTATGACCAGAAGCATACAGTCATCAAAATGAAAGCCATTGAATTAAAAACCATCAGGTTGCTATCTGCGCCTGATGCTGGTGAAAAGTCAGATGGCATACTTAGAAAGGGGAAGGCCATAATAATCAGTGCGAAGGATGAAAGGATAGAGGCAAAATTTGACATTGAGGGTGAAATTTTCCCTGTGGTTATCCAGAGAAATTTGGAGAGAAATTTTGATACTTCTTGCAAGTGTACAGAACCCAATCATCCCTTATGTGTACATAAAACAGCCCTTTTTCTTCAGTTAGTAAATTCTTATGGGGCGCATTATTTTGATACCATCAGAAATTTTGATAAGGAGAAAAATAAATTGCTAGGTATCTATGGATACAGCATGGATGAACCGGATTGGGATAAGAAATTTGAATTTACGTATAAAGATGGAAAGCCATTTTTGCGTGTATTGGATCCAACGGTAAAGAGGGTAACAGCACCAGTAGTAGAGGTTTCAGCATATAAAAAGCAAGAGATAAGAGAGCCTGAGGTTGAAGTAGTAAAAGAAACAGGTCCGAATATTCATAGACTTGGTGTGGTATTTGCAGAAGCTCCTAAGAAATATCCTGGATTTTCAATTGAGCTTGTTTCTGGAGAATTTGATGAAGAAGAAATGGAATTTGTAGGCAAGGTAGAAAAGTTAGACCTTGTAAAATATGTGCCAACTACAGGCATGAAAACAGAAGATATTTCCTTATTGAATTCCGTTAGAAAGATTCAACATGCAGAGATTGACAAATACCTGAGTAGAAATTCGCCTTTTTCAGGGATATGGGAAAACATCATTCAATCCACAGAAGAGGGATTGCCAGCAGAAACTACCTCATTGATTGATGAATACCTCTATCCAAAGCTCGTAAAGCTATTCGAAGAAAATGCTGAACATACTGCATTTATGATACTTCCCGCCGGGAAGAATTTTACCACGGCCAATTTAAAAAAAGTGGGTGTAGGGGTTGATGGAATGCATCCATCCCTTCAGGTGATTCAGAGTCCAAAAAATGTTGAAATAATTCCGAAGGCGATTGTAAGGGAGTGGGACATTGAGTTTAGTGCCAATGAATGGACACCTTCATTGGTTGCCTTGTTCAACAATACACTTTACAATTGGAATTCATTTGAAGATTTTCAATCAATATCGGCATTTCTTCCAGCAAAAAAACAAAAGGCATCCAAGACTGTATGGCCTGATTATCTTCAGATGAATGTGTTGCCATTTGCACGTACCTATAAAGTAGATTTTGAAAAATCATTTTTAAGCAATTTGTTTGAAGGAAAGCCAGAATTGCGTTTGCTGTTGCAGGAAAAGAGTGATTACTTGGTATTTGTGCCTGTATTTATTTACCAAGGATATGATGTAAAATATTCAGACAAAGAAACAATTATCATTGCTGATGGCGGCATGATTAAAATGATACGAAGGGATGTTGAAAAAGAGCAAGGGTTTTTAAAGAACCTGACCTCATTGCATTCAAATTTTATCAAAACAGACAATAGTTTCAACCTTGTGTTGAAGGGGGCTGATGTGTTGAAGAACAATTGGTTTTTCTTGTTTATGGATTCCATGAGAGAATCTGATGTGCCTGTTATTGGATTTGATGTATTGAAAAATTTCAGGTTCAATACCGCCAAGCCACAAACAAAGATTTATATCAGCAGTGATGTGGATTGGTTTGATGCGAAAGTAAACGTTGTGTTTGGAGACCAGCAGGTGAGTATAGAAGAAATCAAGAGAGCCATTACAAACAAGCAGCAGTTTGTTCAATTGAATGATGGAACACTGGGCATCTTGCCAGATGAGTGGTTGAAAAAATATTCATTGTTATTTAGGGTAGGCGAAGGGAAATTGGATAAGTTGAGGTTGTCAAAATTTCACCTGAGTGTAATTGATGAATTGTATAATGGCATTGATGAATCAGAGGTGATGATTCGCCTTGAAGAGAAATATGAGCGATTGAGAAGTTTCAACAGGATTAAGGAGGTTGATCCTCCAGTACAGTTGGCTCATATTTTACGACCATATCAAGTTGCAGGTTATCATTGGTTGAATTATTTGAATGAAGTAGGATGGGGCGGTATTTTGGCAGATGACATGGGTCTTGGTAAAACCATTCAGGCTTTGTCGTCGCTACAGTTATATAAAGACCAGAAGACCACCATGAGCGCTATGGTTGTTTGTCCAACCACCCTGATGTTCAACTGGGAGAATGAGATTAAGAAGTTTACGCCAAGTTTAACTTATTTGATTCACCATGGAGGCGACAGGGTTAGGGACAAGAAAATCTTTGAGCAATATGATATTGTTATCACCACATACGGAACGTTGAGAAGTGATATCAAGTTTATGTTAGAGAATGAGTTTGATTATATCGTGTTAGATGAGTCGCAGGCGATAAAAAATCCACAGAGTAAGGTAACTAAAGCTGCCTGCTTAATTAATGCAAAGAACAGGTTGTGCATGAGTGGTACTCCGTTGCAGAACAATACGTTTGATATATATGCTCAGATGAATTTTCTAAATCCGGGTATGCTTGGAAGTGTAGAATTTTTCCGCAATGAGTTTGCCACACCGATTGATAAGTTTGGAGAGCCGGAGCAGAAAGACCATTTGAGAAAGATTTTGTTTCCATTTATATTGAGAAGAACAAAGGAGCAGGTTGCGAAAGATCTTCCAGCCAAGACCGAAACCATTTTATTTTGTGAGATGGAAAGTGAGCAACGAGCCATTTATGATGCTTACAGAAATGACTACAGGAATAAAATTTTGGGGGTAATTTCTGAGCAAGGCATACAAAAATCGCAGCTAACAATCTTACAAGGGTTGATGAAGCTGAGGCAAATCTGTGATTCGCCAGCTATTATGAATGAGCCGGAGCCCTATCCAAATGTGTCTGTGAAGTTAGAAGAGTTAGCAAGAGAGATATCAGAAAACATAGGAAACCACAAGGCGTTGGTGTTCTCTCAATTCTTGGGGATGTTGGCATTGATAAGGGAGAAATTGACTGAGTTGGGAGTTCGATACGAATACTTTGACGGAAGTACTTCAGCGGTAGATAGGGAAAAGGCGATACAGAGTTTTCAAAAAAATGATGATGTTCGGGTATTCTTGATTTCTTTGAAAGCGGGAGGAGTTGGATTGAATTTAACAGCGGCGGATTATGTTTATATTGTTGATCCATGGTGGAATCCAGCTGTAGAGCAGCAAGCTATTGATCGAACACATCGCATAGGTCAAACGAAAAATATATTTGCGTATAGGATGATATGCAAGGATACAATTGAGGATAAAATTCTTCAGTTACAGGATAAAAAGCGGTTACTGGCCAGAGACCTTGTGGCAGATGACTCAGGTTTTGTGAAGAGTTTGAGCAGGGAGGACGTAGAGTATTTGTTCAGTTAGGGGAAAAATTAATACTTAATACACAATTTTAATCCAAAAAAATTGTTTATAATTTTTTATATAGCGTAAATTAACAATAGTTATAGGTAAAAAGTAAAAGTGAATGATGAGAATGGTTGTTTCTTCATCAGTAAATGATTATTGACAATCATTTTTTTATACTTACAAACAAACGTATTTTCATGAAAAAAGCCCTTTTGTTCTTAGTTTTCGGCGTTAGTTTATTATTAGGAGGTTGTGTAAAAAATGAACTTTTGATAACTTCAACATTATCTAATAATTCCACAAGAACATGGAAATTAGAAATGCTTTACAAGAATGATCAAGCCCAAACGCTCACTCCAGGACAATTAATTTATACCAAGACATACAAAAAAGACAATACTTGGGAAGATTCTGATGGATACAAAGGCACTTATACTTTGCCTACCGAAAAGTTATTAAAAGAAATTACAACAAATTCCTCAGGCGGTTCATTAACAATAGATTACACCATAATAAAAATCACAGTTGAAAGTCTGACAGTAGAGTACACTTTTAATCAAGATAAGTACAAGTTTGTATACAAGCTATGAAAAAATTAATTCTATCAATTTTTCATTTATTGATATTATCCTTGGTAAATGGTCAAATTACTGGATCATACTCATTTGGAAGTATTATTGTTCCAGGTAAGAACAACAGCTCCTTTTCTGGGCCCTTAAGTTTTGTAGGAAATAATGAGTGTCTTACATTACAGAACGGTATTTCGCTGTTTATGGTTACTGATTCAAAAGGTGGCATTTTTAAAATGAGTTGCAGGACTGAAATAATTCAAGAGTCGAAGACTGTAAACATTTACCCTAATCCAGCAGACACATATACAATCATACAATCTAGCCAATTTGCATTAGGCACAGATCTTATTGAAGTCTGCGTTATGGATGTTAGGGGGAAAATCGTATTTCATGAATTCAAGCAGGCAGAGCTTCTCAGATCTGGTTTAAAAATATCTACAGGACATTTGGCTGGTGGATTATATCTACTAAAAATCAGTAGCAAGAATAATATTCAAACTTTTAAGGTTATTAAAAACGGAACACCAAGATGAAAAAAGTATTTTTGTTTTTTTCTTTGATATTTACTTTCACTTTCTCTTTTTCTCAAACCCCTCAGGGCATTACATTTCAGGCAGTTGCCAGAGACCCATCTGGAAACGCAGCACGACTGCGTCAGATTAATATAATTGATAGAATCTTAGTAGGATCAGGAACCAATGGAACAGTAGCTTGGGAAGAGAAGCATGTTACAACAACAAATGCTGAGGGTGTATTTACCATTGTTGTGGGAAAAGGAAGCAAGGTTTCAGGAACTGCTTCAACATTTAATGATATAAAGTGGGATCAAGGAGTACATTTTTTCAATTTAAAAGTTTCCGTTTTTCCTTCAATACCAACTCCATCATGGAATCCTGACGCAAATTATGTAGACATGGGTAGTTCTCAGTTCTGGAGTGTCCCCTATGCACTTTATGCTGGAAGTATATCAACGGGTGTAATTTCCATTGCAAATGGAGGAACTGGTTCATCAATTCAAAACTTTGTAGATCTTACAACAAGTCAGTCAATCGCAGGAAATAAGACATTTACTGGTAATTTAATTGGAGCGTCTTTTAGTAAAAGTGGCGGTACAGCAAACCAGTTTTTGAAAGCAAATGGAACAGTTGACACAGTATCGTATGCTCCGATTTTTTCACCAAGATTTACCGGAACTATTTCGGGTATAGATAAATCAATGGTTGGTTTAGGAAATGTTGATAACACAAGTGATCTTTCAAAGCCAGTGAGTACTTCAATGCAGGATTCCCTGAATTTGAAAGAGAACCTAGGAAATAAATCTAAAAATTCAAGCCTCGGAACAAGTGATTTACTGTATCCTACTCAAAATGCAGTAAAAAAATATGTTGATTCAGTTATAATTGAAGGTACTCCAGATGCCACTACTATATTAAAAGGAAAAATAATTTTGTCAGGAGATTTGTCTGGAACATCTGACTCTCCTAAGGTACCCGGTTTGTTATTAAAGGCTCCCATTGATAATCCAACTTTTACAGGAACAGTTGGCGGCATTACAAAGACTATGGTTGGTTTAGGAAATGTTGACAATACGAGTGATGCATTGAAGCCAATCAGTACTGCGACGCAGACAGCGTTGGATTTGAAAGCACCCTTGTCATCACCTACGTTTACAGGAACAGTTGGCGGCATAACAAAGACGATGGTTGGTTTAGGAAATGTTGACAATACAAGCGATGCATTGAAACCAATTAGTACAGCGGCGCAGACAGCGTTGGATTTGAAAGCACCCTTGTCATCACCTACATTTACAGGAACAGTTGGCGGCATTACAAAGACGATGGTAGGTTTAGGAAATGTTGACAATACGAGTGATGCATTGAAACCAATCAGCACAGCGGCACAGACAGCGTTGGATTTGAAAGCACCCTTGTCATCACCTACATTTACAGGAACAGTTGGCGGCATTACAAAGACTATGGTTGGTTTAGGAAATGTTGACAATACGAGTGATGCATTGAAACCAATCAGCACAGCGGCACAGACAGCGTTGGATTTGAAGGCACCCTTGTCATCACCTACATTTACAGGAACAGTTGGCGGCATAACAAAGACGATGGTAGGTTTAGGAAATGTTGACAATACGAGTGATGCATTGAAACCAATCAGCACAGCGGCACAGACAGCATTGGATTTGAAGGCACCATTGTCATCACCTACGTTTACAGGAACAGTTGGCGGCATTACGAAATCTATGGTTGGTTTAGGAAATGTTGATAATGTAAGTGATGCGTTGAAGCCA
>Ga0164294_10002196_pt1 | contig 17773 bp, 16 predicted proteins | sample GEODES005metaG_FD_111479 | JGI IMG/M metagenome (GOLD analysis project Ga0164294, IMG submission 111479) | Oligotrophic lake water microbial communities from Sparkling Lake, Wisconsin, USA - GEODES005 metaG | ecosystem: Environmental > Aquatic > Freshwater > Lake | place: USA: Sparkling Lake...
GTCGATTTCAGAGTGTGACGCCGCCAGCCAGCCGAAATTCTGACCTGCCGTAGCTCACCCTGCCTCTGCCGGCAGGGGATGCGCCGCGAAAAAATCCCAGATGATCTCGTTGGCCGGCAGCGAGAGGGCCGACGACCCGAGATAAAACGAATCGGGCACCCGGCCCGGCCAGGTGTGCCCCGCTCCCTCGATCCTGTACCACACCACCTCATTTCCAGCCGCGGCTGAGCCCCATTCCCAGCGCTCGATCGTCATGGTGGCGTCGGTGCAGGGCAGGGGCACCTTCTCTGCTCCCTCCGAGCCGCCGCCGGCCCGTACCCATTCCAGCAACCCGGCCAGAATCGCCCGGTGGTGCGTGCGCGTGACACTCCGCCGCCCCACGCCCCCCTCCAGCGGCGTGAACTGATCGAGCGAACCGTGGAAGTGGATCAGCGGCACAGGCCGGGAGAGGCTGATCGTTTCCAGAGCCAGCGGCCCGGCCACCGGCGCGATCGAGGCGATTTGGTCGGCCAGTTCCGCCCCCACCCGGTAGGCCATCATGGCGCCGTTGGACATCCCGGTGGCATGGATGCGGGCGGGATCGATCGGCAGCCGGGCCGAGAGCGCTGCGAGCAGTTCGCGCACAAACCCCACATCGTCTGACTGGCCGTCGCGGGCCTCGCCGCAGCAGTTGCCGCCGTTCCAGGTGAGCATGCTCTCGCGGGTGCCGGTGCCGGCCGGATAGACGACAATAGCCCGGCCGGTGGCAGCAAGAATATCGAGCCCTGAAAACCGACGCATCATATCGGGATGGCTGCGGCCCCCATGGAAGGCGAGCACCAGCGGCCAGCCGTCCGGCGGCGTTTGAGCATCCGGCACGCTGACCAGCGCCATGCGCTGCCGGGCCCCCGCCGGCACGGTCCACTCTGTCACGCTGAATCCGGTCGTTGGATCGGCCGGGGTAGTTGGGTGACTCATCTGGTTGCTGCTGGTCATGAAAATCTCCCGGTCGCGTTTTGTTCGCCCCATTCCTACACTGCTGAGCAGGCGGCGCACAGATTCAGTCTGCCGCCGGGATTCCGGCGGTTGTCCGTTCCGCACCTCAGGATAAAACATTCGCCATGCCCGAAACCAAGAGTTCTGTCCGGCTCGATCAGGAGACGCCCGCAGCGGCCGCCCCCCAGGAAGGGCAGGCAGAACTTCCGGCAGAACTGCGGCAGCGGGTGGTGATCGATCGCGTCGGTCCGGAGGTCGATGCAGGCCGATTTCCGGTGAAGCGGGTGGTAGGGGATGTCGTGGTGGTGGAAGCTGACATCATCTGCGACGGCCACGAAGAACTCGACTGCCGGCTCCAGGTGCGGCAGGGCATCTCCGGAGAGTGGCAGTCGCTCCCGATGGCCTGTCAGGGAAACGATCTCTGGCGGGGATCGTTTCCAGCCGCGTCCCTCGGCTGGTGGCACTTTGATATTTCCGCCCGCATCGACACGTTTGCCACGTGGCTGCGCGATCTGGGCAGGCGCGAGGAGGCGGGTGAGCGGACGCAGATCGATCTGCAGGTTGGGGCGGAGATGGTGTTGGCAGCGGCCCAGGGGGCGCCGGAAGCCATTCAGCTGGAAATGGAGCAGTTGGCACTCCAGCTTCAGTCGCCGGCGTGGGCCGCAGCGGCCTCCAGCGACCGGCTGCGGGAGCTGATGGCGAGCTGTGCCGACCGGCGCGAGGAGACCCATCTGGAGCAGCCCAGAAGTGTGTGGGTCGATCGGGAGCGGGCACGCTGGAGCGCCTGGTATGAGGTTTTCCCCCGCTCCTGGGCGCTGGAGCCGGGCCGCCATGGCACGTTTGCCGATCTGGCCGATCGGCTCGACTACGTGCACGCGATGGGATTCAACGTGCTCTATCTCACGCCGATCCACCCCATCGGTCGGTCGTTTCGCAAGGGTCGCAACAACGCCACCACTGCCGCCGCCGATGATGTGGGGAGCCCGTGGGCGATCGGGGCGGAGGAGGGGGGCCACACGGCGATCCATCCCCAGCTCGGCACCTGGAATGATTTCCATTCGCTGCGCCGCCGCGCAGAAGAACTGGGCATGGAGCTGGCGCTCGATCTGGCGGTGCAGTGCGCGCCTGATCATCCCTGGGTCAAGGAACATCCCGAATGGTTCCGCCATCGCCCCGATGGCTCGATCCAATATGCGGAGAATCCCCCCAAAAAATATCAGGATATCGTTCCCTTCGATTTCCAGTGCGACGCTTGGCGGGAACTGTGGCAGGCGCTCGGCGGCGTGGTGCGGTTTTGGGTAGCGCAGGGGGTGCGGATCTTTCGGGTCGACAACCCGCACACCAAGCCGTTCGCTTTTTGGGAATGGCTCATCAGCGACATCCACCGCACCGATCCCGATGTGCTCTTTCTCGCCGAGGCCTTCACCCGCCCCAAAACGATGTACCGGCTGGCCAAGCTGGGGTTCACGCAGTCGTACACCTATTTCACCTGGCGCACCGAGAAGGAAGAGACGGCCGCCTATCTGGTGGAGGTCTCCACGCCGCCGGTTGCCAATTTCTTTCGCCCCAACTTCTGGCCCAACACCCCCGACATTCTCCATGCCACACTCCAAACCGGCAGCCGGGGGATGTTTCAGGTCCGACTGACTTTGGCCGCCCTCTCTGTTGGCAACTGGGGCATCTATGGCCCCGCCATGGAGCTGCTTGAATCGCAGCCGGTCAAGCCGGGCAGCGAGGAATATGCCGACTCGGAAAAATACGAAATCAAGCAGCGGGCGCTCGATTTCCCCGAAAGCCTGGCGCCATTCATCGCGAGGCTGAATGCGATCCGCGCTGGTGAACCAGCCTGCCGCTCGGCCGCGCCACCGCTGATTCAGGCGATCGATAACCCGCACCTGCTGGCCTGGTGCCGGTATGAGCCTGCGGAGAAGAGCCGCGTGCTCGTTGTGGTGAATCTCGATCCCGATACACCCCGGCGGGGCCAACTTCGGCTCGATAGAAAAGCTCTGGAACTCGACCAGGCCGGCAGCATCGAGGCCACCGATCTGCTCACTCAAGCGACGCACCTCTGGCCGCTGGAGGGCATCGATCTGGACTGCACGCCCGCCGAGCCGGTGCGGCTCTATCGGCTCATACCCCGGTGACATCACCTCCCCATGACTTCATCTCCACACCCGACACATGCTGTCCAACTGGCGCTGGCTGCCAGTATCGCCACCTGGCTGCCACAGGCCCGCTGGTTTGCTGCCAAAGGAAACGCGGGGGTCGAGATTCAGATCGGTGATCTGGCAGTCTTGCCCGATCGCGAGGTGGCGATTGTGCTGCTCGACGCCCAACCATCGACACCTGCATCAGCCATCCCTGCCGCCCGCTACTTCGTTCCGGTGGAGATGGCCAGCGGCCGCGATGCAGCGGCCGCCAACACCGGCGCCGATTGGCTGGTGAGAACGATCGCAGAGGGATCTGCGCTGTCGGCCCGGGCCGGTTCGTTTGTCGGTCGGCCGCTCGCCGGGGCTGGCCGGATCGATCTCACGCCTCCCCTGCATGTCAGGCAGCTGGGGAGCGATGCCTCCAACACGTCGCTGGCAGTGACCAGCGCCGGCCCCTTGGCTGGAGCCGCAGGGGGAGTCATTCTCAAGCTCGTGCGCCGCTGCCGACCGGGAATCCAGCCGGAGGTGGAGGTAGGGCTGTTCTTCGCCACCGAGTCGCCTTGGAAAGGTACGCCCGAACTGCTCGGATGGCTGGAATATGAGCCTGCGGCCTCTGCCGCAGAGCCGACAACGCTCGCCACACTGCACACCTTCCATGCGGGCTACGAAAGCGGCTGGGAGTGTTTGCTGGAGCAGATGGCATCCGGAGGGATTACCGGCGCCAGTCGGAAACGCATCCTGCGTATCGTAGCAAGCTTGGGGGCCGAAACGGCCGCCATGCACCGGGCGTTGGCGGCATCCACGGGGAACCCGGCCTTTATCCCTGAGCCTGCCACGCCAGCTTCCCGGCAGGCGGAACTGGCGGCCATGGCCGCCCATGCCCGCACCGTCTGCCACTTTGCTCAGCGGCAGGCAGAGTCTCTGCCGGCGGGGATTGCCGGGCGGCTGCAACGGCTGGGGACACACGCAGAGCGGTTGGTGGCGGGGTTGGCCGGCGGCCCGGCGCGGGAGTCGTTCGTGGCCAACATCCGGGTGCATGGCGACTATCACCTCGGGCAGGTGCTCGTCGGGCCGCATGACGAGCGGGTGCTCGTGATCGATTTTGAGGGGGAGCCGGGGCGGGAGTTTGAGCAGCGGCGGGCCAAGACGAGCGCGGCGAAGGATGTGGCGGGAATGTGTCGGTCGTTCGACTATCTGGTGCGGGTGGCGGCGCAGCAGCGCGGTGTCGCTGCCAATCCGGCCGACACGGAGCTTCTGGAGGCTACGTTTCTCACTTCCTATCAGGCGAAAGCGGCTGGGGCCCAGTGGTGGCCTGCCGAGAGCACCGCCGCCATGGCCCTGTTGGCGACCTACAAGCTCGACAAACTCCTCTACGAACTCGCTTACGAACTGCACAACCGCCCCGACTGGATCGAGGTGCCGCTGACGGCTCTCGAGGACCACCTCAGGTGACGATGGTGGAGGATCTCCGCGGGATACGGTGGCCCGCTTCGTCAACGGCAACTTCGAAAATCCGCAGGGAATCGAGCCAGTGGACCATCTCCTCATCCTTGAAGAGCTTCGGGATCACAGTGCCGGCCTCCATGTGTCCGAAGTAGAGATCGGCCGTTGCCTGCTCCCGCCCAGCCACTCGGCTCGTCACACGCACGAGCGATCCGGAGGAGGAAATCTCAACAATCTCAGCGGTGTATTCGAGCGTGTCGCCCGGCAGGGCCTCAAACGTAAAATCGACTGAAGAAACCTTGGCCAACACAACCTGCAGTTTGAAATCGAGCGCGTCGGCCACCAGCAGCCCAGCCGTCTGGGCCATGCCCTCAAGCACGAGTGTGTTGGGCATCATGGCGGCACCGGGAAAGTGGTCGTGGAGATGCTCCTCGCCGAGCGTCACCGTTTTGATGGCACAGGCGCGGCGACGCCGGGCAAATTCGGTGAAACAGTCGATCCAAAACCAGCGCATCAAACTTACCTCGTCCTCAAGACAGCACCCTTGGCAGCATATTTCGCAGCGATTCCCTGAGCGATCGCCAGCATTCGCTCTCTCACATCGGCTGGCTCCAACACTTCGGCGCAGTCGGCCAAGCCGAGCAGGTGCGGGATCATCTCTTCGTCCCAAGCCCGATCGATGTCGAGAATGATATCCCCGTTGGCCTCCGGCCGGATCTTCTGGCGGGGATGAAATGGCTTCTCCTGCGCCCAGCGGGCCCGGGAGGCACTGATGCGGATCCGATATTTCCGCGGCGGGGCGTCGGAGCGGTAGATCGTGATGCTGTCAGCCAGGAGTTTTTCCACAGAACGGTCACGCTGGACGAATTTCCGCGCCGACACCCGCGCATCAGCGACGCGGTCGAGCTTGAAAAACCGTACCGCCTCAGAAGCGTCGCTGCTCAAGCCGACTTTTCTCATGGAGTTGGGAGCCCGATAGGCTGCCACATAAATGCTGCCATGGTAGAGCACCAGAGCCTCCGGTTCGATGCGCTGCGTGCGGGGACGTTCGTCGGTGAGGCTCGTGTAGCGGATCGCCAGTTCTTGGGAATTGCGGATGGCGCGATTGATCGCTCCGAGCACACGGGCGGGATATTTAGCCGCTGCCGGCCGGGGATGCACCACCAGCCCTTCCTTGTGTCGGCCGACATACTCGAGCAGTTCCGGCGTGGCTATCCGCTCCACTCTTCCGAGCAGTTGGCTGATCCCCCGCCAATAGAACGTGCCGGCCAGCGGCATGAGAAAATCGCGGGCCACAGCCAGCGAAAAGAGCTCCGGCAGCGAGACGGGCGGAGTGGCCAGTTCCCGCCTGCCACGCCCCACCTCCAGCGCCCATGCCTTCACCTGCCTACCCCGCGACGAAAGCTTTTCAGTCGGCTGCAGTGCATAGCCAAACTTCTGCAGAAAATCGATGTCGCGACGGATGTTCTTGTCTGACATCTCCTCGATCACCCCCCGCTCCCGCAGCATCTCCTTCATCTCCACTGCCGAGAGCGGCTGTCGGGCCGCACAGAGAATGTCGATCAGATGAAACACACGCAGCAGTTGCTCGTGCCGATTGAGGGAATCCATGGTGCGCAGCTACCGCAAACTGACAAGAGGCCAAAAGAGGGGGAACGACAGGCTCAAGCGTACCCTTCCAGGCGAGCGTTTTCAGCGGTTTCCTTGTGAAAAAACGATTTTTTCAAATTTCGTTGGCCGGTGGGACCTCGTTTGTCCGCCTTCATTGTTAGGTTGTGATCCAATCGCATCGCTGCTCGCAGGTTGGGGGAACGGGGAACGACCGCCCCGCCGCCCCCTCTCCTCGAGCTCAACTCGAAGCTCACCTTGAAGGCACCCGCACCATGGCGTCACCACAGCCGACTGCAGGCAGGGCAGTTGTCCGTTTGGTTTCCACCGGCCCATCCGCCGCAGGCCCCGATCCACAATGCGCCGCGGGCAGTTCACCTGCCCCCCAGCCACGGCAGGCGGGAGCGGGCCGCCGGCGCACGCTCTACCGTCCGTGGGTCGTGGGGCCGGCGATCCTCACCCGCCCACCGCAGAACCTTCCTGCCGACGGCGTTGAAAAGGAGGGGCTCTGGCAGGTCGATGTGTCGGACGACGGCCGACTGCTGCCGTTGGCGCCGCGCTTGCCGGTAGACATCCAGCAGGTGCTCGAATTCCGCCGCGCCCTCGGACTGGTCTGCCGCGTGGCGGTTTCCCTGCTCGTGCCAGCCGACATGCCTCCGTCTCTTCTTGAGGAACTCTTCGAGCCTGGGACCCAAGCGAAAAACCGCTCCCGGCTGCCGGTGGAAATCTATGGCTGGTCGCTGCTCTACCAACTGCCGGACATGCGCGGCCGAGCGGTGATCGACTCGCACGACAGTTTTTGCGAATTGCCTGCCTTCTATGAATCGCCACTGGAGCTGGTCGATCGCTCGGCCTTCCTGACGGCCCGGGGAATTCCCCACCGCCCGCTGGCACTCCTGACACAGCCCGAGGATTTTGTGCCCGCACAGGCAGGCCGGGGCAACCGTAACCTGTTTGCCTCCGATGCCTCGCTCCACCGCACCTGCCCGCTCCACAAGCTCTGGCCGGGCTGATCTTCACGCTTCGGCGGCGTTTCCCTCGTCCTGCAGTTCCAGCCACCGCTCCTCGGCGGCGGTCAGCTTGGCGGCAACAGCGGTCATCTCGTTGTGAAACTTGAGCGCCTCGGCTGGATCGGTAGCAGCCAGCAGCGCCGCATGGTGCTGTTTCTTCTCGGTGTCAAGCTTGGCGATCGCGCGTTCGAGGGTGGCGATCTCCTTGCGAATATCGCGGTCGTTGCGGACCGCCTGAGTCGCCCGCCGCCCGCTCCCTTTGTCGGTCGGTGGGGCGGGCTTGCGACCGGAAGACTTCGCGCGATTTGAGTCGGCCGCCTCGGCGTCGTCGATCTCGCGGGTCACTGCCGCCAGATAGGCCCCATAGTCGCCCAGATAGTTGACCACCCGACCATCCTTCACCTCCACCACATTCGTGGCGACGGTCTGCATGAACGACCGATCGTGGCTGGTGAATATGACCGTGCCCTCGTATGCCAAGAGGGCCTGCGCCAGAGCATCGACCGTCTCCACATCAAGGTGGTTTCCCGGTTCGTCGAGCACCAGCACATTGAACGGCCCCAGGAGCAATCCCGCCATACAGAGGCGGGCCCGCTCGCCACCGGAGAGAACACTCACCCGTTTTTCCACCGCCCGGCCGCGAAAGAGCATCGCGCCTGCCAGATCGAGGATCTGCTGCTGCTTGGTGCCAATATTCGCGGCGCGTTCGAGATAGTCGAGCACCGTCTGTTTTTCATCGATGCTCGTATAGACGTGCTGGGCATAGATGCCGATCTCGCAGCCGTAGCCCCACTTCACCTCGCCGGCAAGCGCCGGAAGTGAATCGACGAGCGTGCGTAGAAAAGTCGTTTTGCCCTGGCCGTTGTCGCCAACAATCGCCGCCCGGGAGCCGTGGACGATCTCCACATCGATCCCGCTGGAAACGGTTCGTTCGGGATAGCCGATCGACACATTCAGGCAGCGCACCGCTGGCCCCTTTCTGGGCGACACGGCTGGACAGCGGATGGCAGCCGTGGGGGCGATGGCAACCACCTCCTCCACCTCGAGTTTCTCAAGCTGCCGGCTTTTCGATTTCGCGCGGGAGGCGGTGGAGGCCCGCGCCTTGTTCCGGGCAATGAAATCCTCAAGCTGCTTCCGCTTGGCGATCACGGCGGTATTGGTTCGCTCCACATGGAGCCGCTGCTCCTCCTGGAATTCCAGAAAGGCGTCGATCCGCCCAGGAAAGATGGTGAGCTTGCCTTGGCTCAGATCGAGCGTTTGATCGCAGGTGGCTCCCAGAAACGCCCGATCGTGCGACACGATCAGGCAGGCTTCCTTGTAGCCACGCAGGAAGTGTTCCAGCAGGATCTGGGTGCGCAGGTCGAGGAAGTTGGTCGGTTCGTCCAGGAGCAGGAGATTGGGCTCATGGAGCAGCAATGCTGCCAGCTTGACGCGGGTCTGCCAGCCGCCAGAGAGCTTGCCCACCGGGCCTGCCAGCTGCTGCGTCTTCAGTTCAAACTGCCCCGCCACCTCGCCGCATTTCCAGTCGGGCTGGCCGCTGTCGCGCATGAGAAACCCCAGCGCCGTCTCGCCCGGCAGAAAGGGATCGTGTTGCCGCAGGTAGCCGAGCTTGAGGCGGGGGTGGCGGATGACGTCGCCGGAGTCAAGTTCCTCATCGCCGAGGATCACGCGCAGGAGCGTGCTTTTACCGGCGCCGTTGCGCCCTACGAACCCCACCTTGCCGTCATCGGTGATCGTGGCGCAGGCCTCGTCGAGAAGCACCTGATCGCCATATCGCTTCGAAGCGTTTTTGATGTCGAGGAGAACGGCCATCGAGGGGATGCCAGCAGGGTTGGGGAGGTGGAAAGGGGAGAGAAGGAGCTGGGAAAAAATGAGCGGGGAGGGATTGCCAGCGGAGGGTCGCTACCGGAAGCAACGGGGGAGAGGAGAAGAGGGGGAGCAGGGGCAGGAGCAGACTTCCGGTTGGCCGGGGTGGGCACCGAAACCTGAGAGAGGTGGCCGCAGCGGCCGATCAGGGAAACGGAGGGCATGGGATTCGAACCCACAACCCCTTACGGGGCACCACATTTCCAGTGTGGCCGCTAACCATTCGCTTACCCTCCAAACGCGAAAAAAAGAGGCTCGTTATGGGAAGCAACCCTGTCTGGATAACAACAGGATGCCGTGTGTCCCTCAGCCTCTGAATTCCGGACCGCCAGTATACCCCAGCCGATTCTCCGGTCGACTCTTCCTGTTTTCGGCCGAAACAGGGGCCAATCTCGACCCGCAAACCCACCTTGGCTACCGCTCCACGACGGCCAGCAGTTGGAACAGTGCCACGGGCGCGGGTTGTAGCGGTCCACCGGGCGTGCTCCCTCCAAAAGGCTTCGCCAGATGCCCGGCGTCGTCCATTTGAAGTCTCGATTCCAATTGGTCGACCGCAGAAAACGCCTCTGCCGCGCAGGTTTCACCATGCGAGGGTACCCTTCCGAGAGGAAGTCCTCAAGGAATTCCCCATCCCCTCGCCTCCTACCGACGCATGAGCAGCACCATCCCTCTCGACATGTCGGCGCTCGAGCAGGCCCGGCTGATCCGCGAGGGGGCCATCTCGAGCGAGGAACTGGTAACCCACTCGCTGCAGCGGATCCGTCGCCTCGATCCAAACTACCGGGCGTTTGTCTCAGTCTTTGAGGGAGCGATCGCTGCGGCCCGCCGCAAGGATCGCGCCGTCGGCCGCGCTCGCGGCGATCTGCCCCCCTTCCACGGCGTGCCGATCGGCATCAAGGATCTCAATCTCGTGCGGGGAACGATCGCCCGGTTTGGCTCCCGGGCCGTGGCCCATCTCCCCCTGCCGTTTGACGACTGGACAGTGGCGCCGCTGCGGCGGGCCGGATTTGTGATTCTCGGCAAGCTCTCCACGAGTGAGTTTGGCTCGATGCCGGTGACCGAACCGGACATCCATCCCCCCACCCGCAATCCCTGGGCCCCAAACCACGCCGCGGGGGGCTCGAGCGGCGGTTCGGCCGCTGCTGTGGCCTCAGGCATGCTGGCAGTTGCACAGGGGTCGGATGGGGCAGGGTCGATCAGGATTCCGGCGTCGTTCTGCCAACTCTACGGACTCAAACCCGCCCGGGGCCGGCTTCCCAACCAATTCGGCCTGCCCGATCGGCGCCTGCTCTACACCTCCGGCCCCATGACGCGATCTGTGAGCGATGCCGCCGCCATGCTCGATGTCATGGCGGGGCTCGTCGATGGCAAGCCGCATTGGGCTCCCCCGCCGCCGCAGCCGTTCCGGGAGCGGACAATCGGCTTTCCCAGGCAGCGCATCAGATTTCTCGTCCACTTGGCCCTCGGGCCGACCGATCCCGAGATCGTGGCAGGTTTGGAGCGGGCGCTGGGCGTGCTTGCCGATCTCGGCCACTCTGTCGAGGAGGGATCGCTCCCCGACGGGAGCCTGGAAGAGTTTCTCCCGCTCTGGCAGCATCAGGTCGCACAGGTGCCGATCTGGAGTTGGCACCGCACGCAACCGGTCAACCGCTGGCTCGGCGAGGCAGGGCGCAGACTGCGTACTGCCGCTGTCCATCAGCGCTTCGACGAGCTTAACCGCCGCTTCGCTCCGGCATTTGCCGCGGCCGATATGTGGGTGATGCCAACGGTGGGCCTGCCGCCGCCACTGGTCGGCGCGTGGGCCGGCCTCCCCGCGGAGAAGGCGTTCGCCGCTGCGGCTATGTTTGGGGCATTCACCGCGGTGCTCAATCTGACCGGGCTGCCAGCGGCCTCGTTGCCGATGGGCCGCACCCAGGCAGGATTGCCGATAGGGCTGCAGGTTGTCGGTGGCCCGTTCGCTGAAAGGGATGTGTTGGCGCTGTCATGGGAACTTGAGGAAGCGATGCCCTGGCAGACCATCGCCCCGCTTGGCGCACCGCTGTCGGCCTCTGGCGCGGCTGGATGCGCCGGCTGAGTCGAGGATGACTTCTTCCGCAGCCCGACCGACCGGCCATTGGCACGCCAGCCGGCTCCGCTCAGCCCCCCGTCGTGAGCGGCAGTCGCGTCACAACGCGGGTGCCGCTTGTGCCACTTTCCATCGCGAACGTTCCTCCGAGGAGTCGTGCTCTCGCCTCCATCCCCCGCAGGCCGAAACCGGCATTCTCGCCCGTGGCGGCTGCGCTCATGCCGCAGCCCTCATCACTGATGACAATCAATAGGGAGTCCCCTTCCTGACTGATCCTCACCACAGCTTTGCTGCATCCGCTGTGCTTCCAGCTGTTGGTAAGCGATTCCTGGCAGATCCGAAAGATCGCTGTCCGAATGCGATCGGTCAGGGTCGAGAAATCGTCTGTCAAGCAGGCTTGGGCATCCACCTCAAATCCCAGGGCCGAAAAATGCGACACCAATTCATGGAACAGTCCATCCAACCCCGGTTCATCAAGCACAGACGGCCGAATCCCGCGAATCACCCGCCGGCCATCCTCAATTCCCTTGCGGAGGTGATGGACCACCTCGCGAATCGGATCGACGTCTGAGGCATCTTTGAAATGGGCCTCGAGCAACATCTTCGATCCGACCACATTCTGAATCAGTCCATCGTGGAAATCATTGCAGAGCGTTTGTTTTTCCAGCTCCTGATGGTCGATCAATTGCCGCAGAAATGCCTGCTCTTCGCGCAGTTGTTTTTCCACCGTAACGCGTTCGGCAATTTCACCGAGTAATCGCGAGCGTGCGTCATCTGCCTCGGTAGCCATCCACGCAATCTTTTTTTTGGAAGCTTGCAGATGGCTGACCAGCCCAATGATCAGCAGGTTTGAGCAGGCAAAGAGAATCAGGCGGAGGGGATCCCAGCGGCTGAAAAAGCCCAGAAACTGCCCGGGCGGCCGCATGAAGAAATAGCGAATCGACAGGCAACTCAAGGCGAGGGCCAGCAGCGCAGGCCGAGCGCCGCACCAGAAGGCAGCGAGAATGATGGCGGGATAGAAGAATACGGTGGAGAAGAATTTGTTTAAGAAAAAGTCGTCGAGCAGCAATCGAACCAAAACGCAGACACCCACCAGCTCCCCGGCGATCAGGTAGGGTTCGATGACCGATCGGGCTCTGGCAAACAGCGTGCTTGGGTTCATGGTCGATCCACGCCACAATGGCAGTTCGTTTTCAGTCTTCTCCATGTCAGGAGCCTCTGCTTCGATTTTGGCCAGGCTGCACCCACAATTCCCACTATGCCAGAATTCGCACCGGCGAGATGGGCCAACCACCGTTCTGCCACCCCCCCCATGCCTCCAACACCCGTGCTCGTCATTTCCGCCTTGCTCCTCACTGCTGCCAGCATGCTCGGCGGCCTGCCGGCTGGCCTGCTCTGCGCCATCGCGCTGGTGGCTCAATGCACGTCCAATTGCCCGGCAGGTGGCTGGGGACTTATCGGTGGCAGCTTGAGCTGGCTGGTTCTGGCGCAGGTGACGCACAACCGCGAACTCTTTTTTCCCTACACGATGCTGCTGGCAGCCGTGGCCTGCGTGCAACACTGCGGCCAGCGACTCTTGATCGGGAGTTTGGCGGGGGGGGCTGTGCTGGCGGCATTTTTTCTCCTGCGGATTCTGCAGAAGGCGACCGGTCAAGTGCTGCTGGTGGAGTTTATCGTGGCGGTGGCGATTCTCGCGGCGGTGATCGTGGTCTTCAGGCACAGCCCGTACACGGCGTCGATCCGCGCCGCAATCGCGGTGGCCGCATCTCTGCTGGCCTACTTGAGCCTCTCCCTATAACCCCTCGCTTATGGGGCAAGCCTGCACGGTACCAGGGCTCCCTTTCCGCCCTGCGAAGTCCAGCCGCCGTCGGGCGGATGGGCCTTACAATCGGCACATACCCCCTCGCCAGCCCTCATCCGGCCTGATTTTTCCAGTCTTGCCGTCAAGGCACGGCCGCCATTTCCGGCCCGTCCCTGCCCAGAGCCAAACCCGAAACTACTATTGAGGAGAGGTCATATACCGGCAGTTGGCTGCGGGCAACCAGACACACCGCACCGCCTTTCCCGGGAACTGGCCACGGTACACCGAGGAGGGCCCATGATGCTGGCAGTGAAGAAGACCAAGACAACACCCATGGAAGAGATTGTCAAGCTCTGCAACGCCGCAGTAGCCAAGCAATCTGAGCAGAATAAAAAGGGGGGCTTCGGCCTCGACGACTATACCGACGGGCGAACGATCGGCGGGGCGAGCCTCGCCAGAAATATTCTGCGGCTGATCTACGACACGCCCCGCTCGGTCTAGCTGGCTGTGGAAAAAGTCATCCATGACCTCTGGATTGAAGACAGCCCACTCGGTCGACCGGTGAAAACGCCCCCGTCGCGGGCCCGGTTAGCGTTTCCACGCTCGACGGGCATCGCATCCGGCGATGCGGCACTTTATTCACAGCCCCGCGGAGCCCCCCACCGGCAATGACAGGAACAGACTCTCCGCGGCGCACCTGGTGGACCAACGAAGACTGGCTGGCAGTGATGATTGCCGGCGTCCTGATCGCTGCGGTCGTGGCCGGTTGGCAGGTGCGCCTGCCGAAGCTGGGGTGGGCGGGGCCGGCCGATCTGGCCGGTGTATTTTCTGCCACCAATCTCGCGGCGATCGGCAGCACGTCGCTGGTGCTCATCCTGCTGGCAGTGATCGCGTTGGCCTCCGGGGCAGGGGCCGTGCGGGGGCTGCCGGGCCTGGCTGCCGGGGTGGGCACGATCTTTCTGCTGGCATGGCTGGCACTCTGGCTAGCTGCCCACGCCAAAGCCAAGGCGTTGGGCGTTGAGTATGTCGTGTGGGCGTTGGCCATCGGCCTCCTCTGGCGGCAATTGCTGCCGGTTCCGCAGTGGCTGGCGGCGGCCAGCCGCACAGAATTCTTGATCAAGGTGGGGATTGTGATCCTCGGCTGCAGCATTCTCTTTCCCGAGTTGCTCAAGGCGGGCGTGCCCGGACTGATCCAGGCGGCTCTGGTGATTCCGGTGGTTTGGCAGGTGACATTCCGGCTGGCGAAGTGGCTGGGTGTCGACGAAGAATTCGGCGTAATGATCTCCAGCGCCGTCTCCATCTGCGGCGTTTCGGCGGCGATTGCCACCTGCGGTGCCATCGATGGCGACCGGCGCAAGCTCTCGTACGTCACCTCGGTGATTCTGCTGTGTGCGGTGCCGATGATGCTGCTCATGCCTTGGTGCACCAAACTGCTGGACCTCACTCCGGAGGTGGCTGGCGCCTGGCTGGGGGGAACGCTCGACACGACCGGATCGGTCTTGGCGGCCACAGAAATGCTGGGCGAAACAGCCTCGCGAACCGGCACCGTCGTGAAGCTTTCCCAGAACGTCTTTCTCGGAATCGCAGCCCTGCTGATCTCGCTGTGGTGGACCATGCGGCCTGGCCAGACAGGGCCGGGGACCCGGACACCGGGCATTGGCATGCTCTGGGAACGGTTTCCCAAGTTTGTGCTCGGTTTCATCGCTGCATCGCTGGTTTTCTCTTTTCTGCTCGAGCCCGTAGTGGCCAAGGGCCTCGATAAACCGCTCAAGGGGCTGCGCGAAGTCTGGTTTGCCGCCGCCTTTGTCTGCATCGGGCTGGAAACCCGCTTCGCTGATCTTCTGTCGCTGGGCGGTGGCCGGCCGGCGCTCGCCTTTCTGTGCGGGCAAGCCTTCAACATTCTCTGGACGCTCCTGCTGGCATCCCTCCTCTTTGGCGGGTGGCTCTGGGCAGCTTGAAAGCTCCCCACACCAGCCCTTCATCCCACGAAGAAGTCTGCCAAACCATGCCGAATCCCGTTCTCAAGCAGGCCTATGAGCGCACCACCTACTGGGTGTTTCCTGCGCCGCACCAGCGTTTTGCCCTGCGCTGCGGCGACGTTTCCGTGGCGCTCGATCTCCTGCTGACTGCGGCCCGCTGCCAGCACTGGGCGTTCATCTCCGCCTGCAATCCACAATCGGCCCAACTGACTGAAGCCGAGAATTCTGCTCGCATGGCGCATTTGGCCACCGTGGTGGAGCAGGGGGGCTGGGCCTGCCTGCCTGCCCTGGGGGAAGGGGCCGCCGGCGATTGGCCGCCGGAGGAGAGCCTGCTCGTGCTGGGAATTCAGGCAGCAGAGGCACTGGCTCTGGCCAAACAGTTTGACCAGGCGGCCCTGCTGCTCGGCACGCTCGGGGAGCCTGTCAAACTGGTGTGGACCGATGCCTGACAGCGTTCAAGGGCCAGCCACACCTGAGGGGGCTGTGGATAAAGTGATTCGCCGCTGGATGCGGAGATTGTCGACCCAGGAAACCCTCGGCGTTTCCTGCGGTCGACTTCGTGGGCTGTAGTCAATCCAGAGGGCCATGGATGGCTTTTTCCACAGCCAGCAAGCGGCCAACGCGCGAACCGATTCCGGCACAGGCTCAGCGCTTTGGCTTGCCTGCCTTCGCGCCGGGCTGATCGGTGCGGAGGGTGCCCGATCCAAAGGGCTGCGAGCGGCTGGAGGAGCCATCGGAGCGGCGTTCGATGGTGCCAGAACCAAATCGCTGCGAGTGGCCTGTGACGGTTCGGCCACCCCGGGACTGCTCGGTGGTGATGCTGCCGCTGCCGAAGGGTTGCGTGCGGGTGGTTGTGCCATCGGACCAGCGGGTGATGGTGCTGGAACCAAACGGCTGCGTGTGGCCCGTGATCGACTTTCCGTCGCGCGATCGCTCGGTCGTGATGCTGCCGCTCCCGAAGGGCTGCGTGCGGCTGGAGGAGCCGTCGGAGCGGTGGGTGAGCGTTCCGGAGCCGAATTTCTGCGTGGTGCCAGACCGCGGAGCGCTTTGGCCGATCCGTGGGGGATTCGGCTCCGCAGCGTGTACCAGCGGCAAACAGGCCGCAGCGAGAAGGCCCAGCGCCCCGAGCACAGCTCCCCAAGCCCTCCACCGCCCACGACCAACAAGCACAGCCGGCATAACGCCCTCCGCAATCCAAGGTGCACAGACCCCGCACGACCACCTCAATAAGGGTAGCCTATCCCGAGACCGGGGGCTAGTGGCGCAGCGGGGTCGCTGCCACTGGTTTGTAGCTGAAGTGACGCCGCGCGGGAGCCGCTGCCGACCAACGCTCAAATATTCGCCGGAGGCTGGGTGGCGGTGGTGCCTTCGCTGTGCGGCGGCCAATAAGGGCAGTGCCGGCAGCCGCTGCCACAGCAGACCTGCCGACGGAGATGGTAGGCAGCAGTAAACACCACACAGCCCTGCTCCATATAAAAATCGGGCTCTTCTGCGCCGAGTGGCGATCCCGCTTCATCCCGATCGGTTGGGGCTGTCATGAGGGGGCCTGTTTACTTCAGCGGAGAGTAGTCGGTGGGAACAAGAAATTCCGAAACGACACCCTTGTCTGCCACTGTCAGCGATCCCCCCGCCTGCTTCTCGGAGGCGGCACGGGCCTGGAGCCAGTCGGGGTCTTTCCGGAAGCTCTCAAATGAATTGCCGGCAGCCTCTGTGCTGGAATGAGACAGCAGGTAAACCAGCATCGAGTCGGCCCCGGCCTGTCCTGGGGCGAGGTTCCAGTAAATGAGATTCGTCATGCCGTGCTTGGCGAAGAGACGCACTGTATGGTCGCGAAACCGACTGTTGAGAGCCGGCAGGTTTCCGGGGGTGGCAATGTAGGTGCGCAGCTCAAACACGCGCGGAGCAGCGTCGGCTGTAGCGACCAGCGCCGCCGGGGAATAGTCGGTGGGCAGCAGAAATGTCTCCACCGCTTTGGCCACCAACCGCCCATCCCGCTCCGACTCCCCCTGCGCGGTCTGCCAGGCCGGGTCCTGGGAAAATGCTTTCCACGAGGCATCACGGGCCGGCCGGTCGGGGTAGGAGAGAAAGTAGACGAGCTTACGCTCCGGGTTGTCTCCCACCGGCACGCTGTAGAGAAGATTCTCCATGCCATGCTTGGCAAAGAGCTTCATGGTGTGGTTTCTGAATCGGGCGTGGAGCGCCTCGAGCTTGCCCTCAGCGGCATAGTAGACCCGCATCTCATAGAGCCGTTGGGGGGCCTCGGCAGCGCTGCTCGGCGCAGCGATGAAGGCGAGCACGGGCAGGAGGGCCACCAGAAGCATTCGGCACAGCGACATGAAAGACTCCAGCATGGGCATACGCTTGGGAAGAAAGCGGCGGCGGAACGCCACGGTGATCGATCCACCTGCCTTCGGCAACAGCATACGTCATTGGGCTGGCACTGCCGACCGCTCGCTCGCCGCGAGGCCTGCTATGCTGGCAGAAATCCGGCCGCTGCATGCCGCGGACCGGCCCATCCACTCACCCGCGAGGGGCTTTTCACCGATGGCTGATAGCACCGACAACAACTGGCGCTCCCGGGCCGCTCAACTGCTCCCCACCTGGTTCACCGAGCGACTGGCGGTTGAGGGGAGCCGCTTCGGCGTGCTGCTGGCCACCGGCCATGTGCTGATCATCGATGCCGTGAAGGATGTCAGACAGGGGCCCACAGGTCAGGTGTGGCTGGATGTTGAGATGTTGATTCCCTTCCGCAAGGACGGCTTCCCTTGGGGGCATTTCCCGGTGGTGAAGTCGACCTCGCACGACCGCGCCGCCTGTTCCATCAATGCTGCCCACATCGTGGCAGCAGTGGAGGTCGACACCTGGGAGGTGCCGAA
>Ga0164294_10002198_pt1 | contig 17762 bp, 9 predicted proteins | sample GEODES005metaG_FD_111479 | JGI IMG/M metagenome (GOLD analysis project Ga0164294, IMG submission 111479) | Oligotrophic lake water microbial communities from Sparkling Lake, Wisconsin, USA - GEODES005 metaG | ecosystem: Environmental > Aquatic > Freshwater > Lake | place: USA: Sparkling Lake...
CAACCCGATCTGGTCCCGACCACAAACGATGACGGCAAGCCATGCTTCACGCTGCCGCCACTGAAGGGAAGTTGGTCGGCGTGTAGTGAAGGTCTGGAGCATCCTCACACAAAAGAGATTCGCCCGATCACATTCGACGAGAGCGTGAGTAAGGGACGGGACGATGCGGTGCTGGTTCACCTGAATCATCGCCTTCCCCAGATGTGCCTGCGGTTACTCCGAGCTGAAGTGTGGGCTGAAAAAGGCCGGTCGAAGCTCCAGCGGGTTACGGCTCGGGTTGTCCCTAATTCGGTGCTCGATACGCCTGCGGTTGTGGCCCATGCCCGGCTGGTCCTGATCGGTGGCGATAGCTTCCGGCTGCACGAAGAAGTGATTGCAGCTGGTGGCTTCATCAAGGATCAAAAGTGGGGCACCCGAATGAACGTCGGGCAGGTGGAGACGGCCTTGGGTGCGGCCACCCCACGATCCCCTGCGTACAAGGTGCAGGAAAAGCTGCTCGCACTTTACCCGTCGCTGATCGAGCCGTTGGCGGCTTCGCTGGAGGCCCGGAAGAAGCAGATGGTCGAGGGGCTTCAAAAGAAGTTGGTGGACCGGGCGGAAAAAGAGGCCAAGGACATCGAAACGATCCTGCTCGAACTCAAGAAAAGTATCGAAGCCGAACTGAAAGATCCTGAATACATACAGGGGATGCTGTTCGATGATCCGGAGAAGGAGCGTTTTGAGCGAAACAAGGATGCGATGAGAGCCAGAGTCAAAGAGATTCCTGAAGAGATCAAGCGAGAGACCGCTGCCATCAAGTCCCGGTTCGCTGATCCACAGGCCCGGATGTTTCCGGTTGCCGTGACGTTCCTGATCCCTGAAAGCATGGCGGGAGGCTGAACAATGTCCATCGCCCGCCACCACACTGAATGGCTTTCCCTCGTCCCGGTCTCAGGCCCGTTCCTGAGTCTGCCGGTATTGATGGACGCCTTCAACACCGGACTTGAACCCCACGACCCGGACCACATGCGAGGCCTGCGGCAGCAGTACGCCGACTGGCAAGAGGCACAGGAAAAGCGAAAAGGCGATCCAACCCCACGCCAGCAATGGATCAGATGGGTTCTGGCCCAGACACTCGACTATGACGACAAGGTGCTGTTGGAAGGCCAAGCGATTCCCCAGACGCTTCAGGTCGAGGTTGCCGAACACCACGAGCTTCTTCGGCCCGACTTCGTTCTGAACGATTCAGTAACGGGGAAACCACGCCTGCTGATTCAGACCTATCCACGTTCGCAGGAACTTACGAGCTATCTCATCGGTTCTCGCTGGAAGGCTTCGCCTGATACCCGGATGACCGAGTTGCTCCACGCAACCGGAGTTCGGCTCGGCCTCGTGACTAATGGCGAACACTGGATGCTGGTGAATGCCCCCAAGGGTGAAACCAGCGGCTACGCCTCTTGGTATGCGGGTCTATGGCAGGAAGAGCCGATCACGCTCCGGGCCTTCAGGAGCCTATTACGGCTGGAAAGGTTCAACGCCGAGGCTGACAAGACTCTGGAATCGTTGCTGGAGAAGAGTGCGTCCAATCAGCAGGAAGTCACTGACCAGCTTGGATATCAGGTTCGCAAGGCCGTCGAGGTGTTGATCCACAGCCTTGACCGTGCAGATCAGGATTTTGGTCGGTCGCTTCTGGCTGATGTGCCTGAAGAGGTTCTGTACGAGTCGGCCCTGACGACCATGATGCGGCTCGTGTTTTTGTTCTGTGCTGAAGAGCGGGAACTGATTCCGAGTAAGCCGTTTCCCGTCTACGAACAAAACTACTCGGTCTCCACGATCAGCAAGCAGCTTCGTGAGCTTGCCGACCAGCACGGCGAGGAACTGCTGGAGCGGCGTTACGACGCTTGGCCCCGACTGCTTGCGGCTTACCGGGCCGTCTACGGTGGCCTGAAGCACGACGACGTTCATATCCCTGCTTACGGCGGCAATCTGTTCAACCCTGACCGGTTCCCATTCCTCGAAGGCCGCAAGCCGAAGACCAAGTGGCAGGACACGGAGGCCGCACCGCTGCCGGTGAATAACCGCACGGTGCTGCACCTGCTTGAAGCCCTTCAACTCCTGCAACTGAAGGTTCCGGGCAGCAAGCAGGCTGAAGCCCGCCGTATCAGTTTCCGGGCCTTGGATATCGAACAGATCGGCCACGTTTATGAAGGTCTGCTCGACCACACCGCTAAACGGGCCGCCGAGCCATATCTGGGGCTGGCGGGCAGCAAGGACAAAGAACCCGAGATCACCCTTTCCGAACTAGAGAAGCAGGCCGCTAAGGGCCAACCGGAACTAGTGAAGTTCCTAAAAGAGGAGACCGGCAAGTCAGAAGCCGCCATAAAGAAGCTGATCGATGCCGAACCGGACGCTCAAGATGCCGCTCGACTTCGTTCCGCCTGCCAGAACGACGACAAGCTCTTGGATCGGGTGAAGGCGTTCGCCGGATTGGTTCGTGAGGACACATTTGGATATCCCGTCGTTCTCCCGAAGGGATGCGTGTTCGTCACGGCTGGCACAGACCGGCGTTCCAGCGGCACCCACTACACGCCCCGCAACCTGACTGAGCCAATCGTCCAATACACGCTGGAGCCGTTGGTCTACGTCGGCCCAGCAGAGGGACTTCCTAAGGATCAGTGGAAGCTAAAGTCCGCCAAGGAACTGCTGGCCCTCAAGATCTGCGACATGGCCTGTGGGTCAGGGGCATTCCTCGTGCAGGTCTGCCGGTATATGGCCGCTCGTCTGTTGGAGGCGTGGGACGCCGCCCAACAAGCTGACTCAAAGGCGGTTCATATCACGCCTGAAGGAGAGCCGTCCACCGGCAGGCCGGGCGAGATGCTCATACCGGACGATCACAACGAGCGGTACACCTACGCCCTCCGGATCGTGGCCCAACGCTGCATTTATGGCGTGGACAAGAACCCTCTCGCCGTGGAAATGGCGAAGTTGTCCTTGTGGCTGCTCACCCTCGCCAAGGACAAGCCATTCGAATTCCTCGACCACTCCATTCGGTGTGGCGATTCATTGGTTGGTATCCACAGCCTCGATCAGTTGCGGCATTTCAGTCTGAAGCCCGATTCAAAAGACCCGGTGCTGTTCAAGGGGCCGCTGGACGAGATGGTGAATGAGGCAGTTGCCCTTCGGCTGAAGCTTGAAGACATGTCCGCCAACACGGTTGAAGACGTAAAACGGCAGGAAGATCTTCTGGCCGAGGCCAAACAGAAGATGGCTTGGCTGCGGTGTGCCGCCGACATGCTTGTGGCTGCTGAGTTCTGGGGCGAAACGGCCAAGGACAAGCAGGAACGAGTGCGTCACGCTCTTGCCGTGACGGAGAAGCACCGTGTGGCAGGCACGCTTGAGGCGTTCGAGCGGGAAGCCGAGAAGGAACGGCGTGGGCAGGTGATGTTCCATTGGCCGCTGGAATTCCCCGAAGTCATCGTGAAGCGTGGGGGCTTTGATGGTTTCGTGGGGAATCCGCCGTTTTTGGGTGGCACACGAGTTAGCTTTCGGCTCGGAAGTGCTTACCTGAACGGGATCTACACGCTATTTCCTGAGTATGGAGACCGAGCCGACTTCGTTGCCTTGTTCTTCCTACAGGCGGCACAACTTCTCGCACGTTCGGGTGCTTTTGGCCTTATAGCCTGCAACACGCTCGCAGAGGGGGATACTCGGGCAGTCGCACTGGACGGTCTCCTCGCAAAAGGGTTCACGATAAGCAACGCAGTACGATCTCTGAAGTGGCCCGGAGCAGCCAGTCAGCACGTAAGTCTTGTGAACTTATCTAAGGGTGCATGGGCTGGGCAGTGCTATTTAGAGGGCCTTCCGGTTACGGGTATTAGTTCATTTCTCGATGAGGGTGGCGATAGTTCCTGCCACCCACTTCGGGCAAACCTTCCGCTCAGTTTTGAGGGGGCAAAGCCCGCTGGGCTTGGATTTGTTCTTGATCCTCCCGAGGCGTTGGCACTTATCGCCAAAGACGGCACAAACCGGGATGTTCTTTTCCCATATCTGCGAGGTGAGGACCTCAACTCGCTGCCAGATCAGTCACCAACCAAGTGGGTCATAGACTTTCGGGCACGGTCTCTTGAAGAGTCACAGGCCTATCGTGACTGCTTTGCCATCGTCTTAGACCGAGTAAAGCCTGTACGAGATAAGGTGAATCGCAAAGCGCATCGTGACAAGTGGTGGATGCACGGTGAACTGCGTCCGGGCATGTATGCAGCGATAGCGACTCTCCCACAGGTTCTCGTTCACGCCTTCACAAGCAAGTACGTTGCTTTCTGCATGGTGCCCAACACCATGCTATTCGCTGCGCCAATGAATGTTTTCGCATTCTTCGATTGGTGTCGCTTTGCAGCACTCCAGAGCACCGTGCATATAGCGTGGGTTCTCAAGTATGCCTCCAGCATGGGGCAAACGATTAGGTATACGAGGACTGATGTATTCGACACGTTTCCCTTTCCAGACTCTGCGAGCATGCCGTGCCTTGAAGCCTACGGCAGGAACTATCACGTAACCCGGCAGGAAATAATGCAGACCCATGGCGAGGGGCTTACCGACACTTACAACCGCTTCCACGACCCTGACGAAACGGGCGACGAAATCCAGAAGCTCCGTGATCTCCACGTTGAGATGGACAAGGCAGTTGCTGCTGCCTACGGCTGGGATGATCTCGATCTTTCCCACGGGTTCCACGAGACCAAGCAGGGCATTCGCTTCACGATCAGCGAAACCGCCCGCCGTGAGGTTCTCGGGTTTCTGCTCGAACTGAATCATAAGCGGTATAAGGAAGAAGAAGACGCCGGGGAGCACGACAAGAAGAAGGGTGCCGCCAAGAAGGCCAAGGCTGAGAAAGCCCCTGCCACAACCAAAACATCAAAGAATCTTTCCCTCGGCTTCGACACGGAAGGCGATGACGAATGAGTACGGCTACCACCACGGCCCCAATGTCCAAGCACGCCATCCGGGCCAAGCTTGAAGAGATGCTTGTTGGAGACCTGCTAGGACCCGCTGGAGGCCCAAACGAGGAACTCATCGAGCGGAAGGTCCGGGACCGCTACGTCATTGGTGTGCTCGCCCCGAGCCGTGGCCCGGCCGACCCGGAGCCGGTCGAGCAGGAGGAAGAGGACGAGGACACGCCGCTCATCCCGGACGAGCTTGCAGAAGGTGGCCGGGATACGGCTGACGATGGTGCCACTGACCGGGACGTGCCAGCCGCATCGTCACGGCTCCCCTCTACTATCGGCATGACGTTCTGTGTCGATTCGGAGGCCACCAAGATCAAGGTCACCGCCACATGGGGCAACTACCTCCGTGAGTCACGTGAAGACCGAATAGATGAGCGTACTGGCAGGCCGATCCTCCTCTGGCAGCGGCATCCCCGAGGAGGGACAACCGAGGTTCCGCTCACCATCGGATCGTTCGGTCCTATCGCCCCCGATCATGAGTTCCTCGACATCTACCTACGGGGCAGCATCCGCAGGCGGGATGGCCACTGGGTCGTGACGGTGTTCCTCGTGAACGCCCAAGAGGAACCAAAACAGAAGAAGGACGAAGCCTACCTGTTTCAGCCGGTCGTCACGGTAGAGGCCACAGATAGCCGAGCCATCTTCCGCAAGCGGTCAACAGTCGGCACGAACAACGACCTCGAAGAGAATATGATGGCGATGCTGTATCGCCGCCATGTCGAGTTTGCAGTTGGCCATGGCGTGAGCGTTCATGCGGAAGTCTCGAAGGAGGCTTTCGATCACGCCACGCTCATCAGGACTGAGTTCATCCCCAGATACGAGGTTTCGAAGACCGACTACCCGACTGAAAACGACGCTGCCCAGAACCCAGCCTTCGGCAAGCTGAGCGGCCTAGTGTTGGACATGAAGCTCTTGGCCGAAGCCGATGCCAAGAAGCTACCCAAGATGCTGGGGCCGTTGGTCACAGGCTACAAGGACTGGATCGAGGGCGAGGCCCGCAGGCTCACCGATCCTGCCGAATGCTTGGCCCCGTTCGGTGATGCTCCGCAGGTAGCCATCCAGAACTGCCGCAACACCCTCAAGCGGATCGAAGAGGGATTGCAGTTGCTGCAGCAGGACGCCCAAGCATTTGAGGCGTTCCAGTTTATGAATCGGGCCATGTGGTATCAGCGGACTCATTCGCTCTATTCCGAACGAATCCGAAACGGCAAGGCGACTGATTTTGAAAAAGAGATTGATCTGCCCCAAAACCGATCTTGGCGACCGTTCCAGATTGCCTTCATCCTGCTAAACCTTCCGAGCGTCACAAAGCTCGATCACAAGGACCGTGACACCAGCCCCGACGCCCTCGCTGACCTGTTGTTCTTCAGCACGGGCGGCGGCAAGACCGAGTCATATCTCGGCTTGTCGGCCTACACGATGGGGCTACGAAGGCTACAAGGCATTATCGCCGGTCGGGTTGGCGACGAAGGCATGGCCGTCCTCATGCGGTACACGCTGCGACTGCTCACGATACAGCAGTTTCAACGTGCCACCGCCCTTGTGTGTGCCTGCGAAACGATCCGCCGTAAGGCTCTTGAGAACGGTGACTCACGTTGGGGAAAAACACCGTTTCGGATCGGCCTCTGGGTAGGCCGCAAAACCACCCCCAACCGAACGGAAGATGCCGCAGAGGCCATCTCTCAGCTACGTGGCAATCAATACCGCGGTGGTGGCACGGGATCGCCCTACCAACTGACAGCGTGCCCGTGGTGTGGCAGCAGCATCGAAGCAGGCCAGCACCTTGAGGCCAAACGGTATCCCAACGACACGGGGCGGACCCTTACCTACTGCGGCGACAAACACGGCAACTGCCCGTTCAGTCGTCGGCAGGCTCCGGATGAAGGCTTGCCGGTTGTCGTGGTGGACGAGGAGATCTACCGCCGCCTGCCCACGCTCCTGATTGCCACTGTGGACAAGTTCGCCCAGATGCCATGGAAGGGCGAAGTCCAGATGCTGTTCGGGCAGGTGGACGGCAAGTGCGAACGGCACGGCTTTCGGTCGCCAGAGATCGAGGACTCCGGCAGTCACCCGAAATCGAAGGCCGGATTGCCATCGGCCCGAACGCTTGAGCATCCGCCGCTTCGGCCACCGGACCTCATCATTCAGGACGAGTTGCACCTCATCAGCGGGCCACTGGGAACCCTTGTGGGCCTGTATGAGACGGCCATCGACAAGCTCTGCACTTGGGAGGTCAACGGCAAGCAGGTCCGGCCCAAGGTCATTGCCTCGACGGCCACGATCAAGAACGCCGATGTGCAGGTGCGTAGCCTGTTCCTGCGAACCGTGAACGTGTTCCCGCCTCCGGGGCTGGATGTCAGCGACAACTTCTTCTCGATCCAACGGGAGCCAACCGAGAAGGACTTTGGGCGAATCTATCTTGGAATTTGTTCGCCGGGTCGTCGCCTAAAGGCCATCTTGATTCAGGTGTACGTGTCGCTGCTCTGCTCAGCCCAAGCCCTGTATGAGCAGCACGGCAAGGACGTTGACCCGTGGATGACCCTCGTTGGCTATTTCAACTCGATGCGTGAGTTGGGAGGTATGCGGCGGCTTGTGGACGATTCGGTCTACAGCCGGGTTCGCAAGCAAGACCGTCGTGGATTGGTGAGACGGTTCCTGAACGGCGAGTATCTTGCCGAGCTTACGAGTCGCATGAGGTCCGAGGACATTCCAAAGACACTCGACCGACTGGAGGCGGGCTTCGACCCGGAGATCGAGGTCAAACGTAAGGAGTCCAAGGGCAAGGAGTGGAGAGATCTGCCCCAGAAGCCGCTCGATGTGCTGCTTGCTACCAACATGATTTCAGTGGGCGTGGACGTTAAACGGCTTGGGGCGATGGTCGTCGCAGGCCAGCCCAAAGCCACTGCCGAATACATTCAGGCCACCAGCCGTGTCGGACGAAGCTTCCCCGGCCTCGTGCTGACCGTCTTCAACTGGTCTCGGCCTCGGGACATGAGTCACTACGAGACCTTCGAGCACTACCACAGCAGCTTCTACAAGCACGTCGAGCCGCTGTCGGTGACTCCGTTCTCGCCCGGAGCGTTGCAGCGTGGATTGGCGGGGCTGCTTGTTTCGATGGTCCGAATGCGAGGTGTGGAGTTCAATTCCAATGCCTCAGCATCACGTATCACGACGAGCAATCCCTACGTCCAAGAGGCTATCGAGGCCATCGCCAAAAGGGCCGAGCAGATTGGTCTCAATGGCACGGTGGATGGTGACTTCTGCCGCCAGACACTCAAAGAGAAGGCGGATCTGTGGCAGGCAGAAGCCCAGAACACGGCGGGCGGCCGCACCCTTACGTATCGAGAGCCGTTTGGTGAAGGTTCTGAGCGTGGGACCACCATAAGCCTGCTTCAGAGTCCGGGGCTGGAGCACTGGGACGAATTTACCTGCCTGAACTCGCTCCGTGAGGTTGAGCCACCGGTCAAGTTCATCATCAGCGATGGTGGTCTGGATGGCCCTGAGACAGATGAAGAAGAGCAACCGGAGGCCACCACATGACCAGTGCTTCCAAGATCAAGAAGTCTGAAGTCGGTGAAGTACGACCCAGCCAGACGCTCACCACCTACGGCATCGGGTCGCTGGTGGACCTGCCGAATCTTTCCGTGCTTGTGATGGGACTAGAAGACTGGCCCATTTCCCATTCTGCTGACATTGCCGAGGAGCGGCTGCTCATCACGGCCCAGAAGGTTCTGGGGCCTCAGGTCAAGAAGTTCCACGCTCCACCACAAGGCCCAGAGTCTGTCGGCTCTCAGACCAACTGGTTTGACGAGTCTCGAATGATCGGCGTGCCGGTGGCTCCGTTTCCACGGTGGATGGTCTGTACGCGGTGCCGACTATTGGCTCCACTCAAGTCCGGGTTGTTCGAGGCTAAGGTGTTCGCCTACCGGCCCGACAAAGCCGGGTACTTCCACAATTGCACCACGCAGGGGCGTGCCCCGCTTGTGATCCCGGCCCGATTCATGCTGACCTGCGACCGTGGCCATCTCGATGACTTTCCGTGGCTGGAGTTTGTCCACAAGGGACCAACGGACTGCACCGGGCCGCTCAAGATGATGGAGTTCGGTCCATCCGGCGAGATGGCCGATGTCACCATCACCTGCGAGAAGTGCGAGGCTAAACGGCGACTGGTTGAGGTGGTAGGCCCTGCTGGAGCCAAGAACCTTCCCCCATGTAGTGCCCGCCGCCCGCACCTCCGGGACTACGACCCCAGCGGCTGCGACTGCAAACAGGTGCGGCCTATCGCACTCGGGGCATCGAACCTATGGTTTCCGGTCATCATTTCAGCCCTGAGTGTTCCAGAAGCCACCGATGATCTGGGGCGGCTAATCGAAGACAACTGGGCCGTGCTGGACAACGCCTCAAGCCGTGAAGTGCTGACAGCGTTCCGGGCCATCGGGAAACTACGGGACTTCGCCAAATACACCGACGAGCAGGTCTGGAAACGAATCGAGCAAAAGCGGGCAGGTACAGGCAGCACCGAAGAAGAACCCGACGATCTGAAGACTCCTGAGTGGCGAGTATTCACCAATCCCAGCAAGGCGAAGGAAGGCCGGTCGTTCAAGCTGCGGCAGGTTGATCCACCTGACGAATACTCCCAGTATTTCGAGAAGATCGTGCTGGTCGAGAAACTGCGGGAAGTGAAAGCACTCGTTGGTTTCACCCGCATCATGTCGCCACGGGATTTCGACAACCCAGCGGATGTGCCCGAGAACCGCCGTGCCGCCATCTCTCGGAAGAAGCCTTCGTGGCTCCCGGCCAGCGAAACCCGAGGTGAGGGAATCTTCTTCCAGTTTAATGAAGAGCGGATTCAGCAATGGGTCAGGAAGCAGGCCGATCTTGATCGGGCGTTCCTCCGGGCACACGTGGCTTGGAAGAACTCGATGAACATCCCCGATCCCGAAAAGGGATATCCGGGGATTCGGTTCGTACTGATTCACTCGTTCGCCCATGCCCTGATTCGGCAACTGGCAATCGAGTGCGGCTACACCAGTGCCTCGATCTCTGAGCGGATCTATTCCCTGAACCCAGACGACGGTTCGGCTATGGCCGGAGTCCTTATCTACACCTCGGCCCCGGACAGCGAAGGCACGCTTGGTGGCCTGTGTGCCTTGGGTGAACCCGACAAGCTTGGGCGGCATATCAAGCGGGCACTGGAGAAAGTGACGCTCTGCTCGTCCGATCCCCTCTGCTCCGAGCATGAGATCGGAGGAAACGACACGCTTCACGCTGCTGCCTGCCATGCCTGCACGTTTCTGCCAGAAACCTCTTGCGAGCGGGGCAACAAGTATCTGGACCGGGCGGTGTTGGTGCCGACGTTGGAACGTAATGCCGCCTTCTTTGGATGACGCATGGATCAGCACCGGGTCATCGTTGAAGCTGCTACCGCACTCGCAAGCGGCCTACCATTGGGCACCGTCGAGTCCGTGGCCGACGCCATCCTGACCAGCGATCCCGCTGCTCTACGGGCTGAAATCAGCCGTAGGGTCGCTCACCATCAGCAACGGGACCGGGCCTTGGCCTTCGTTGAAGGCTGGCGGCGGGACGCTGCCGGAGTTGCACCAGCAGTTGTGGCCGTGGCCCTGCAAACCGCCGCCTTATCAGAGCAGCAGCACCGGGATGCCCAGACAGTCGAACTGGTTTGGACTGGCCCTGATGTCGTCCAGAACCCATTTCGACGCACCGAACAGGCGATTCTGCAACTGCTCGATTCGGCCCAGAAGCGGATCACACTCGTCAGTTTCGCCGTCTACAACATCCCGAATATCGCTACTGCCCTCGTGAAGGCTGCTCGCCGTGGCGTGATTCTGACGGTGATCGTAGAGACGCCCGACAAGCTTGGGGGCGAAAACGAATACAGCACGCTCCGGGCCTTGGGGGCTGATGTGGCTGCTTGCTCGACCGTCTACTATTGGCCCAAGGACAAACGCCCACTGACTGACGGAAATAAGCCCGGCATTCTTCACGTGAAGTGTGCCGTGGCAGATGCCGAATGGCTGTTTCTATCATCGGCAAACCTGACGCAGCAGGCTTTCACCGTGAACATGGAACTCGGGATGCTGGTCAGGGGCGGCACCATGCCCGGACGGGTTGAAGAGCAGTTCAGGCGGCTGATTCAGGATGGGCAGTTGAGGCCGGTATAAGTGGGCAAGCTACTGTCGCCCCCAGAGAGTGCAGCGAACGATGGCGAGACGCATCATCACAAGAAAAAAGCTCAGTGACACCGAGGACGGTAAAGCGGCTCACCGCAAACGACAGCCTAAACGCCATGTCGAGCCGGTGGCTATCACCGAGGATCGGTGGAAGCACCACCCACACGGCCCTATTCCTTTGACGCAGGAGGTGTATACCGCCTTTATGAACTGGTGCCCACGGCACGCCCGCCCGCTGCTTGACAACACCCGCCCTTGCCAACCGCTTAAAGCCAAATTGGGCCTTGGACTCAATACGACGTGGAGAGTCGTGTCGGACCTATGCCGTGAAACCGGCCAGAAAGGTGTGTTGGTTCTTGAGCACATGTGCATTCGGCTGGGGTCGCACTCAGAAGACAACTTTTTGTTGTGTGCGATTCTGACCCACTTGGGGCAGAACTCTCCGGCACCGCATGTGTTTCGAAAGCTACTGGATACCAGCACATCGCCTCGGTGTGTGCTAGACCCACAAGGCTCACCCCAAGCATGGGGCATTACTGAGGAACGAGTTGTTGCCGCTTTAGATGCTCACCGGAAGGTGACAATGACAGCGTGGCAGACAGGTGCCCTAGAGACGTCCCAGCTGAAGTTTTTTTCACAACATTTCGCACTGTGCCGGAAAACAGATGAGTTGGAAGATCTGCGGAAAGCCCTTCGTCTTGCTCACGCCGACGACGAACGTCGGACACTCAGAAGTCAGGTTGCTTCTTTGGAGTCCGAGCTGGGCACGTTGACGAATCAGATTGTTGATCGCACAGCGACAGCACCAACCGTCACGTCTCGTCGGTTATGCGAGCTAAATTGGAGTGTGGGCGACATTCCCTGAAGGCGGCACAACCATCTACGTCACGCACCACCGAGCCGTAAAAAGTTCGTCGACGTGGTATTCCGGATTTGGGTGCTCGCTGAGCCGTTGGATGATTTCGGCTCGCTTGGACGTTGCCTCGTCTTCAAGTGCCTCGAGTTTTTTTCGACAGCGGCGCTTTTCCTTGTCCCGCTCCTGTAGCTCAGCCAAGACGGCGTGCTGCTCCTCCAGCGAGCCAGCCCCGATCCGGTTCTGAGTAGCTCGAATTGCATCTTGAATCTTCTTCAGCTCCCGCTCTGCAACAAACACCCGATCTTCAACCCAATTGTCTAATCGCTGGCATTCCGTTTTAAATGCTTCTGCATTGTCACTTTTTACCCGTTCCACGACCCTGCAAACGCTGTTCCGCTGAATCGAAGACAGTCTGTCGCTGACATCACTTGGGACGGCAGCCAAGGGGATCGCGCTCGCCTCGCACTGAAACAGCTTGTCGCACGCCTCGTCATCAAGCGGCTCACCGTCGTCATTAAAAGCTGCAAACACGAGATGCTGTTCGGACTGAAAAGACGAAAGCGACACTGCAACAAGCTTCATCCACCCTGCCTTGCCTTTACGGTCGGCCACCTCACTGATGAGAACAGGGTTATTGGTGATATCAAATGTCAACTCTGCTAGAGGTAGGTCCGCTTCTCTCGCTCGTGCCAACGCCCATTCGCACAGCGGATGGGAAAGCCGATAGAGGTGATCGCCTGTGTCGCTCTCGCCGGTCTTGTGTATTAGCCGATAACGGCCTTCCGGGATGGCTTGATTCGGGGCCTCTAGCAAATCAAAAGAGAACCCCTCTTCCCCAAACCTAGCAAGGCCACCTAAGGCGTACTCAGTCAGTGCCCAGAGACGACGGGTAGCCTTGTCGAGCGTCGCTTGCGTGTCACCCTGACACCCTCGCAAACGCTCTTTGACCTCGTCGTCAAACTTCTCAAGTAACGTGCGTCGCACCTCCTTCATGCGTTCGCTAATCGGCTCTTTGTTATCCTCCTGCAGCTTGCGGAAAGCCTCCTTGATTGCGTCTTGTGTCCGGCATTTCTGGTAGATGTCCAAAATGGCCCTCTCCACATCCACTCCGGAAGCCACGGACCCCAGAATCTCGTCCGACGCACCAAAGACACCGGCGAACAACTTGTACTTCTCCGCTAGCAACGCCAGAACGAGACGATCCGCCGCATTGGCAGTGTTCGAGAAGTTGACCACCACTACATCGTGCTTTTGGCCATAACGATGACATCGCCCAATTCTCTGTTCTACTCGCTGTGGATTCCAAGGCAGGTCGTAATTCACAACCAAAGAGCAGAATTGAAGATTCACCCCCTCCGAGGCAGCTTCTGTTGCGATCATCACTTCTGCGGAATTCCTGAAATGATCGATAATTGCCGTGCGGGTGTCGATGGCACGGGACCCGGACACTCGGTCTGTGCCGGTGTGCTCCGCACACCACTCGGCGTAAATCTTGCGGCCATGCTCGTCAGCATTAGTCCCATTGAAGGAAACAACTCGTCCTCCATATCCGTGCAATTGCAGGAACTCTTGCAGGTACTCCTGAGTCCGCCTCGACTCCGTGAAAACTAGGGCTTTTCTTGCTGCCCCAACAGATTCCATATGCTTAAAACCGGCGTCGAGTGCTGCGAGCAGGGCCATGCTCTTTGCATCAGCCGTGATGCTTTCCGCCAAAGCTTGAAGAGCCGTAAGTGTGGCTATTTCCTCTTGTAGCTCACGTCGAATCGTTTCTGGCCTCAACGTATTGCCGCTTTCATCGGCCGTGTCGCTGCCCATCTCTTCAAGCAGATCATCTTCCATGTCCTCGTCAGCAATTACTTCTGCTGCGAAGTCAGTCTCCGTTGGCAGTCCTTCAAGTATTTCGACTGCCCTCTGCTTGATGCGACCCAGCGTGGCGGCAACGGCACGACTTGAGGAGGCCAGTAGTTTCCGGACGATTAGCGTAAGTAGCGTGCGTTGCCCTTTGGGCAACGCAAAGGAGTGTCCTCTCTGAAGATAGCTGGAGACGCCGTCGTAGAGCCGCTGTTCATCCGCAGTGGGATTGAAGTCAAAAGTCAGGGGCCGACGCTCGGTGTAGTTGATGTATTCAACCACCTGCCTGCGACGAGTACGGTGACAAAACGAAGCAAGCCGATTCTTAAGCTCTTGCAGAGCGTCCGAGTCCTGCCCGTTTCCATACATCGCCCTGAATGACTCTTCGTCGCCAAACAGAGTGTCATCCAGTAGCGTCGAGAGGCCATACAGCTCAACCAACGAGTTCTGAAGAGGTGTAGCCGTAAGCAACACCTTCCGCTTACCGCCAATCGCAGCCTTGATGTGTCGGCCCATCGTGTTGCCGCTCTGGTAGCAATTGCGAAGCTTGTGTGCCTCATCGATGATGACCAGATCGAGTGGAGAAACAGCGATGTCTGCCCGCAAGCGACTAGCGAAATGGAAAGACATGACGACCACTCGTGACTCAAGCAGCGGCGATTTGCCCGAGGCCTGTTCATCCGAGTAGCTCGTTCTGTCCAAGACTGTAGCTGGCAGATTGAACTTCTCCCGCAACTCTAGAGCCCACTGCTTCCGAATACTGGCGGGACAAATCACCAGAAGGCGGCGTTTTCTCTCAGCCCAGTGCTGGCAAAGAAGCAGCCCTGCCTCAATCGTTTTGCCAAGGCCGACCTCATCGGCCAGAAGGACGCCCTTCGAAAGGGGGTTACGCAGGGCGAAGCTGGCTGCGTCTACCTGATGAGGCGTTAGGTCAACACAGGCATCGCACAAGGCCATAGAGAGACTGTCCTGCTCTGCTCCGGCCCGCTTGCGAGTCATCCAGTGAGCGAAATACTTGGCGTGGTAGGCAGTGGTGGTCATGATTCTCCGAAAAGCTTCTTCCGACAACGATCATCAACCGACGGCATCGGCGTGCACCTCGACCATCGCACTTATGGGCCGGACCGGGCACAATATCCCCCGTGCGGGGTAGCCTGACAAGGCGGCAAGTTGGAAGCCCTAGGACAAAAGGCCGGCCATCAGTTCGCTAAGGACGGATGATTTTCAGAAAGTAGTCAGCGGCAATGAGACGTGAAGACCGCAAGAAGCAAAAAAAGCGATTAAAAGAGCAGAAAAAATCTGCAGCCCGGCAGCGATTACTCGCCGATCGCCATAGGGCCAATGTCTACCCACAGATCATTCTCGACCCCACGGCGGGCGACCCAGAGTTCGTGTCGATAGTCGAGCGAATCGTGGCAGAGTTTGATTTCGAAGATCCAGCAATATGCTCGCCCGCCAAACAAGGCATCTACAAAGTGTTTCACAAGGTCGGCCTCGCAGCCATGCTGAATCGCATGGATGCGGCCGTGGAAGCTGGTGCCAAACAAGGGTTCACGAAAGAGGAGATGGAAGATGGCGTCCTGTACCCACTCCTCTTGTACCTTGGGAACTGGATATTTGAGCGATTGCCCGAGCCTTGCCGCATGACCCCGCTGCCGTTTCACTACTTCTTCGTTGAGCCATTCACGAAGGATCTAGTGATCCGCTTTGCCTTTCTTCCCAGTATCACCAGTGAGCACGGACGGATCTACTACTCTCCGCTTGAGCCGACTGTGCCTTTCGGCGGAGGTAACTGGAAAGTGGGGTTCTTCCGGCATGCGATTGAGCGAATCTGTGAGCGAATCTGCCCGAGTCCGCAAATCGGGTATGCCCACTTTAGCTCTTGTGCAATGTATTTTCGTGACTGCATCTACTACGAACCTCTAGAATTGCCAGATGGCCAACATGCAATCCGGCTGTTTGAGTACTGTGACCGAGGAGGGGATGTGGCGGATCATCCCTATGTGAAGCACGTGCTGGATCTGCACGGGGCGGCAAGCACCGATGCGACCCTAGGGTATGTGCTCGGCTATTGCCCGGTGTCATTCATCGGCCCACGAGCAGTAGCCAAGACGTTTCTCTATCCGGGCTATCGAAACACTCCGGAAGATCACCTTGTGCGTAATGCCACCATCAGCATGGCAAAACGGCGGGAACTGCTCGCTCTGGCATCAGACAACAATGCCAATAGAGCCTATCGGGCAGATGGACTTGAAGCTATCAAGTGGTATCACCACAACGGCGTTCCGCAGGTGTTTCCGATTGAGCGGGAGCTTTCACATCTGCGGAAACGAACAGCACAGTGAACCCTATGTACGACCTAATCGGTGATATACACGGCCACGCTGACGCCCTGCAGAGACTTCTTGGCGAGCTTGGCTACTCCCGCCGCAAAGGGGTCTACAGGCACCCAGTTCGTCAGGCCGTGTTCCTTGGAGACTTTATCGACCGCGGCCCCAAGATCCGGGAAACGTTGGAGATCGTCCGCCCCATGATCGACTCCGGGGCAGCTCTCGCTGTCATGGGAAACCACGAACTCAACGCTTTGGCTTTTCACACTCCCGATCCAAACAGGCCGGGAAGCCATCTCCGGCCCCACAACGAAAAGAACTCAAACCAGCACGCCGAGACCATGCGGCAGGTTCCGGCTGGTGAACTGGGCTCGTATCTCAGCTGGTTCCGGACGCTGCCTATGTGGCTCGAACTTGAGGGCCTCCGGGTCGTCCATGCCTGCTGGGACGAGAACATGATGGGCCAAGTCAGCGGGCTAATCACCGACGAGTTTCTGCACTCAGCCTGCCGAAAGGGCCAACCGTTCTATGTCCCGGTCGAGATCCTCCTGAAGGGCAAGGAAGCAAAATTGCCAGAAGGTTTGTTTTTCAAAGACAAAGAAGGCCACCAGCGATTCAAAACCCGGCTGCGTTGGTACCTGTCACCCGAGGGCCAGACATACCGGACCTATGCCATGGCCGCCGAAGAGATCCCCTGCGATCTGCCACTGGCTCCCGAGGTCATCCAATCCGCAGCCCCCTACCCTGCCGATGCAAAGCCAGTGTTCATGGGGCACTACTGGCTGTCTGGGAGCCGGCCTGAACTACTGGCAAGGAATGTCGCCTGCCTGGACTGGAGCGTTGCCAAGGGCGGGTTCTTGTGTGCCTACAGGTGGGATGGAGAGCGAGAACTGCATGCCGGGAAGTTTGTGTGGACCGCAGCATAGAACGGTATTTCTAACGTGATTTAGGGAGACCCAGTCAATGATGCCCAATGAAGGCCCGCCGCAGTCTCAACCCGGCAGAAACCACATTGCTAACCCTCACTGCTGGGCGGACTCACCCATCGAGCATGAATACGACATCGCGGACTACAGTCTGAAGGCGTTCAACGGGCTGACTGATCTGATTCCACCGCAGGCTGTCTTCACGAGAACACACGCGAGGGGCGGTGCGTTCCTTGGCTATGTGCTCGGCGGTCTTCCCAACAACGACTCTTGGTTCACGTTCCCAGCGGTGTTTCTTGGGAATGCGTCGGTTCCGGCAGAGTTTTTTGCTGCTGGACACTGCGAAGGTCCCCAAGGAAACTCGTTTTGGCTGACCGTGGCCATTAGGACCGGGAAGCGTGCACTGTGGCTACGAGCCTTCATGGGTAACGTCTTCGGCGATAACTCCATGGATGAAGCCCGCACGATCTTCGCGGACGCTATGAGAAGGTGGCAGGCTGGCGATGAAGTTGTGGTCGCCGGTGTGCACGCAGAACGCCTTCCTGAGCCCTTGCCGAGCCCACTATTTGCCAGCCGAATCATTGATGACCAGCCGGAGTCGTGGCCAGAGAGTCGTTGGTAAC
>Ga0164294_10002199_pt1 | contig 17762 bp, 13 predicted proteins | sample GEODES005metaG_FD_111479 | JGI IMG/M metagenome (GOLD analysis project Ga0164294, IMG submission 111479) | Oligotrophic lake water microbial communities from Sparkling Lake, Wisconsin, USA - GEODES005 metaG | ecosystem: Environmental > Aquatic > Freshwater > Lake | place: USA: Sparkling Lake...
ACTTAGCAGGCAGATTCAGCTTCAACACCGGCGAAGGCAGATGCCACACCTGCGAAGGCCAAGGCCTGCGCACCATCGAGATGAGTTTCTTGCCCGATGTGAAAGTGCCCTGCGAAGCATGCCACGGCGCACGTTTTAATCCAGAAACTTTGGCGGTCACATGGCGCGGCAAAAGCATTGGCGACGTGCTCACAATGGAAGTAGACGAAGCCGTCACCTTCTTCGAAACCATGCCCTCCATTGCGCACCCACTGCAGCTTTTAAAAGACGTCGGCTTAGGCTACCTCACCTTAGGCCAACCTAGCCCAACCCTAAGCGGCGGCGAAGCACAGCGCATCAAGTTGGTCACAGAGCTCACCAAAGTCAGAGACGAAGTAGGCAAACGCGGCAACAAAGCGCCGCACACTTTGTACGTGCTAGACGAACCCACCGTGGGCCTGCACATGGCCGACGTGGACAAACTCATTCACGTGTTGCACCGATTGGTCAACGCCGGTCACAGCGTGTTGGTGATTGAGCATGACCTGGATGTGATTGCCGAAGCCGACTGGGTCATTGACCTAGGTCCTGATGGTGGCAAGGCTGGGGGTAAGGTAGTGGCCAGTGCATCACCAGAAGACGTGGTGCGATTGGGCACCCACACGGGCAAAGCTTTAAAGGCCGTCTTGGCAAGATAAAAAGTGCTGTGCAAAAACTACACTTTGATGTTGGCATATAACAGAATGCCTAGAAGCAAGCGGTGCTAAAAACGCTTAGTGCTTGGCCTCTTCACTGGCCGCCATCACCAACGCCAGCGCCACACTCAAAGACAACATGGCCCCGTAGTAGTTATGGACCATGTTGGTATTCGAAAGCCCCGCAGTCAGGTGCATGAACAAAATACCCAAAATACCTTGCGCCGCCCTTGGATGCGGCACCCACAACTTGCGCACCACCAAGCCCATGCCCGTGGCCAACACCAGCAAACTCAAAATGCCCATCAAGCCATGGCTCACCCACGCGTCTAAAAACTCATGGTGCAAGTGCCCCAACTTTTGCACTTGCGCAGAATTGATTTCCAAACCCCACTGCTTGATCATGGCAATGCTGTTTTCTTTGCCATAGCCAAACCAAGGCTGAACCTCAATGGCGTCCAAGGCCTTGCTCCACAAGAACAAGCGCGAGCCCACTGAGGTGTTGGCCGCTTCGCTAGGGTTGCTTCGCGACATAGAAGCTTCCACCCACACCTCAGACAGACGCTGCAACACAGACGTCAGCCAAGTAGGTTGCGCAGAAAGTAACCAAATGAAAGCCGCAAAGACCAAACCAAAGACCAACCATGCGCGCGATTGCAGCGTGGCTCTTTGCAACATGGTGCGGTTGGATGCCGCTACATTGCCCGTGAGTGCCAGCCAAATGAGCAGGCCATAAACGCCGCGTGACTGACTTAACACGACCCCCATGGCGCCCATGAGCACGCTCAATGTCCAAAAACGACGATGGCCAACCGCCACTTTATTGTTCAACACCAAAGGCGCCAGGAGGCATACCCAAAAGCTTAGGCTCACAGCCCATGCAATGGCATGCAAGGGTGTTTCACGCCCATAAATGGCGGTAACCCCTAGGCCCACCCAGCAGGCCGCTGCCAATGTGTAACCCAATGTCGTCAATTGCAAGACGGTGAGGCGATAAAAAGGTGGCCATTGGACCAAGACCACGGCTGCCATAGCGCCCAATACCAGGCGAATCTCTGCATGCCTGCGGTCCCAGTCATCTTGCCAAAAGGCGTGGGGTATGATTCTGATGGCCGAGGCTGCTAGGCAGGCAAACAACCAAATTCTGGCAGCTTCTTCAACGGGAGAAGGGGTTAAAAAACCAGGTTTTTCGAAGCTTAAGGGGTGCGAACCTAAGGCAATATGAGGGCGTCGCTCTGATTGCGCAAAGGCCCAAATACCCATCAGGACAAACAAAACCCATGACAAGCCGCCTATTTTGGTGTTCATTGGCGCTAACGCCAAAGTTAGCGCAAAGACAGCAAATGCAAGGGCGGGAAATGGGCGGTGAGACAATGAGAGGGTGTCCAATAGCGTCACACATTTTGTGATCTGAAATTATAAATTACTGAGACGTAACAAAGCCTGTGTCTGCGGTCACATCCCTGCCCACTTTCAAGCCTCAATTTGCGCTTGTTGTACCCACTTTCAACCCTGGCCGAGAAGCTTGGGCTCAGTGGGTGCAAGCCTTGCAGTCCCAAAATTGCAAGCCAATGCAAGTTGTCGTGGTCGATTCAGGCTCTACCGATGGCAGCCTTGACCTTTCTCAGCAAGCCGGCTTTACGGTGCTCCACACAAAAGCCCAAGATTTCAACCATGGGGCCACGAGGCAATGGGCCTTAGACCAAACCCTTTTAGCCCATCAAACCGAAAATCTATCTCCAGAATTTGCAGTGTTCCTCACGCAAGATGCAGTATTGGCCCACCCCAACGCGTTTGAAGAACTGTTGACGCCCTTCGAAGAGCCCAAAATTGCAGCCACCTTTGGCCGCCAAATGCCCAAACTCGATGCCTCGTGGCTAGAAACCCATACAAGAGCTTTCAATTACCCCGACATCAGCAGAACTGTGCAATTGCAAGACAAAGCCAGTTTAGGCATCAAAGCATGCTTTCTTTCCAATTCATTTGCTGCCTATCGCTTGCAAGACCTCATGGCTCAGGGTGGTTTCCCTGCCCACTTACCCTTGGGCGAAGACACCTACACAGGCGCCAAATTCTTGCTATCAGGTCAATCCCTGCGATACCAAGCCACGGCTGCCGTTTATCATTCACACAACTACAACGGGCTACAGGATTTTCAGCGCATGTTTGACACCGGCGTCTTTCACGCACAAAACCCTTGGCTCTTGCAAAATTTTGGCAAAGCCGAAGGCGAGGGCACCAAGTTGGTCAAATCGCAATGGGCGTATTTAAAAGCGCATGCAAGTCAATCAAACTGTCCCAGTTTGCTTCAAGGTATTTGTCAATGGCTCACAGTCAATGCGCTCAAGTTAGTGGGCTATAAGTTGGGTCAGGTGCATCAGTGGCTTCCATCGGCGCTTGTCAGAAAATTCGCCATGAACAAAGTTTTTTGGCAGCCAAATAAATGATTCCAACGCTGTCGCTTTTTCAAGTTCGCGTTTCCAAATTTGCCATTTTGTTGGGCGATGCCATTGCTTTTGCTGCAGCATTTGCCATAGCCACCCTCATCAATGTGGCCGCCGACCCGAGCCGCAACATCGCCATCTGGTTCTCTACCCAAGACATGCAGCGCTATGCCGCTTGGAGTGGCTTGGTGTTTGTGGGCCTCATGTTGTTTCTCATGCGCTTTCAGCATTACAGCGATCGCCGCCCCTTTTGGGATGAGCTTGGCGACATTCTTCGCCTCATTGGCATCTTGGCCGTGCTCGACATGACGCTCATTGCTGCTACACGTTGGAATGCTTCGCGTTTGTGGTGGTTGTTGGTTTGGTTGTCGGCGGGCTTCGCCATTGTGTGGGGCCGAATGCTCACACGCCGAGTGCTTGAAAAAATGGGGCTCTGGATTCGTCCCACCATCATCATTGGCCATAGCGAAAACGCCACAGAAGCTGCCATTGCTTTGCAGAGCGAACCGCGAATGGGGTTTCAAGTGGCGGGCTATGTCGATGTAGACGCTGCCACGCCAGAACTTAAGCTCAATGGCAAAACCCTTAAAAATTTAAAACAACTTGAAACGCTAGCAGATCTACCTGGCATTCAATGGGTGATTGCGCTAGAGCATTCACAGTCCGAGCAGCGCGAGCATTGGCTGCGTACCCTCACACAATGGGGTGCCACCGACATCAGCGTCATACCTGCCATGCGAGGTGTGCCTTTGTACGGCACCGACATTGCGCATTTCTTTTCGCACGAAGTGGCCTTGCTCAGAGTAAGAAACAACCTGCGCCGTTGGCCTGCACGCTTAACCAAACGATTGTTTGACACTTGCTTGGCAGCGGTGCTGTTGGCTCTCTTGTCGCCCCTCATGCTGCTCATTGCGTTGGCACTTAAAATTGAAGGCGGCAGCGTGCTGTTTTCACACCAACGCATTGGCAAAAACGGGCGCAAGTTTTACTGTTTCAAATTTCGCTCTATGGTGCCCAATGCCGAGCAGCAGTTGCAATTGCTCTTGCAAGAAAATCCAAGCTTAAATGAAGAGTGGCAAAAAGAACACAAGCTCAAAGACGACCCCCGCATTAGCAAGTTGGGCGATTTCTTAAGGCGCACTAGCCTAGATGAGTTGCCACAACTGTTGAACGTGCTCACCAGCGAAATGAGCTTGGTAGGCCCCAGACCCATCGTGCAAGAAGAGCTCCAAAAGTACGGTATCGAAAAAAGTTACTACCTCATGGTGCGCCCCGGCATGACGGGCTTGTGGCAGGTCAGTGGCCGAAACAATGTCGACTACGAAACCCGCGTTTACCTTGATGCTTGGTATGTCAAAAACTGGTCGCTATGGTACGACCTGGCCATTCTTTTCAAAACCATCAAAGTGGTGTTCTGGCGCAATGGCGCATATTGATCAAACTTCAAACAGGCTGAACCAGCCCGCAGAAGTTCACCTAAACAACCTCACGGCGCTGCGTTGGTTTGCAGCCAGCTTGGTGCTCTATGGGCATTCTTTTGTTTTCTTAGGTTTGCCAGAACCGCTGTTTTTACAATGGGTGCCCACGGGCCCCTTGGGCGTGTATATTTTCTTTGCCATCAGTGGCTACTTGGTGGCCCAAAGCTGGCAGCGCGACCCTAGCGTGCCACGCTTTTTGGCCAAACGCGCGCTCAGAATTTTCCCAGGCCTCTTGGTCTGCACCTTGCTCAGCGTGTTGGTTTTAGGCCCGTGGCTTACCACGCTAGACATGGCCACCTACTGGCGCAACGAACACACCCGTGGCTACTTTGCCAACGTGTGGCTGTACATGACTTACCACTTGCCCGGTGTGTTTGCGCAAAACAAACTGCCTCATGCTGTGAATGGATCGCTTTGGAGTTTGCCAGTTGAGTTCTACATGTACTTTCAATTGGCGCTAATGGGTGTGTTGGCCACATGGTTTCAAAAAACCAAATCTGCAAGCCCAACACCGCAAGAACCTTCCAGAGTCCATCAATGGCTGACTGGGTTACTGACCTTGGGCTTTATGGTTTTGGTTGTCATGTGGGCCTTGCCCAGCACCGAGGCCTGGGTGGTCTACCGCACCGATCTTCGCCAAATTCCCTTGTGCGGGGTCTACTTCATGGTGGGTGCCTGCCTTTTTCAATTCAAGCTCAGCAAGTACTTCAGTCTGTCCAATGTGGTTTTGGCCCTCATTCTTTGGCTGTGCTTAAGTCGCGACCCTCAGCTTTTCACCATGGCCGCCTGGGTGGTCTTGCCCTTCGTGGTCTTGGCCTTCGGATTGGCGCAGCACCCTTGGCTTAGCCGCTGGCACAAACGCGATTATTCCTACGGCATTTATATTTATGCTTTTCCGGTCCAGCAAACATGGGTTTATTTTGGCCGCAAATGCCACTGGTTGCCTATCTTTTATGCACCTTTGTCACAACAGTTGTGTTGGCGTCGCTTTCGTGGCACTTTGTTGAGAAGCCTGCGTTAAAACTCAAGCACTTTCGCGGATAATTCAAGAAATTGAAATAAACGCGGCCAATGCTAGAGACAAATACAAGACCTGCCCCCGCAATCACCCTGTCAATCGTCACCTACAACTCAGAAAAATGGCTCGAGGCATTTTTCAAGAGCCTGTTGAAGCAAAACCTGCCATGTGACCAAATTGCCCTGTGTTTGCTAGACAACGGCTCTACAGACCACACGCATGCATGGCTCACAAAGCACCTCGGTGATTTGTCTGATCAATTCGCTTCGGTTCAACTCAATCAAGGCGCCAACATTGGTTTTGGTGCAGGCCACAACTACAACTTGGCCCTGGCCCAAACAGCGTACTTTTGGGTCACCAATGTAGACCTCGAGTTCGAACCCGACACACTCACCACACTTTTAGGCACTGCCCTTCAAGATGCTGACAACGTGGCCGCATGGGAGTGCCGTCAAAAACCCTACGAACACCCCAAAGACTACCATCCCGTTTCCGGCGAAACAGAATGGTGCTCAAGTGCCTGCGTCTTGTTCAAAACAGAGGCCATCAAGGCCGTTAATGGTTACGAGCCCTTGCTTTTTTTGTATGGTGAAGACGTAGAACTGTCATACAGACTCAGAGACCATGGGTACAAACTCAAGTACGTGCCTCAAGCCAGCGTGTGGCACTACACCTACGAAGAAATAGCGCAGGTGAAGCCGCAGCAGTTTTTGGGCAGCACCTTGGCCAATGTTTTGTTGCGCTGCCGCTATGGACGCCGTCACGAAGTCATACAAGGCTTTGTCATGTTCATGGCTTTGTTTGCCATGAAGCCCATGTTCGAAGGCATGCGCACCAAACTACTGGGGCAACTTTTCAAACTCATTAAACTGGCGCCCCAATTTTTAAGCACCCGAAGAAAAAGCCAAGAGAAATTTCCATTTCGCATGTGGGATTACGCCATGGTTCGCGAGGGTGCATTTTACGAATACCCTAACGCATCTCAATCATACATAGAACAAGCCAGGGCTTCAACGCAAGGCGCGCCTGTGGTCAGTGTGCTTGTGCGCACCATGCCGGGCCAATCTGGCAAATTGCGGGAAGCTATTGCCAGCGTGGTCAACCAAACCTATGCCCACATGCAATGCCCTATTGAGTTGGTGGTTGTAGAAGATGGCGGTTTAGGCATTGAGAGTGCCAAAGATCAAATAGACGCCTTGCGTGCCAGTGGCTCTTTGGCCAAAGTGACCTACCTGCCCTTGCCAAAGTCTGGCCGGTGTGTGGCTGGCAACAAAGCCATGGAGGTGGCCACGGGCCTGCTCTGTTGTTTTCTAGATGACGACGACCTTTGTTATGCAGACCACCTAGAAGTGTTGGTCAACGAATGGCTCAAACAACCCAGCTTGGGCGCTGTTTACGGGCTTGGCTACGAAGTGCGAACGCATGTGCTCAGTGAAGAGCCTTGGGTGTATGAGGATGTGATGCACAGCCTTATTCACAGGCAAGAATTTAGCCGCCCCACGCTTTGGCATCACAACTATTTCCCTATCCAAACCGTACTTTTTCAGCGGCGCTTGTACACTGAAAATTGTGGCTTCGATTTAGATTTGGAAAACCTTGAAGATTGGAATCTTTGGGTTCGCTATACATTGAAGAATGATTTCAAGCTTGTACCCAAAGTCACTTCCATCTACCGAGTGCCAGACCAGATAGAAAAAGCCTTGCAAAGACAAGCCGTTTTAGACAACTACTACGCCAAAGCCAAAGCCAAACACGACCTTTTAAAAGTCGAACTCACATTGCCAGAAATTCAACAAATTGTTGAAGAAATTTCACGCCAAAATCAAGTGGTGGGTGTTCCAACTTCATGGTTAAAGCAAGTGGTGATGAATACGCCACTTCTTCGCAATCTCTACCACCCGCTCAAAAAATGGGTATCTGTCTGGCGCAGAATTAGGCACTAACTAGTTCGAAATTTTGCGCAACAAAGCCCTGAGGGGTTCTGTGATGCGCCATGAGGTGGAGGTTTTAAGCGCCTGAATTTCAGCAAGCAATTCTTCTAACGATTGCTTGTGATTGTTCAGTTGCTCTGCTGTCCAATCTAGCGTGAGTTGCGTATTTTTCTCAATCTCACGCACGGCATTGATCTGGGCATCAAAGGCTAATTCTTTTTCTTGCGTAGCCAATCTAAACTGTTCAGTCAAAGTGTTTTGGTCATTCTCTCTGGCCTGTGACATCACAATTTGCTCAGAAATCCATGACTGCTTGGCTGTTTCAAATTCCTCTTTCATGCGTGAAACTTCGGCACGATGAGACTCTTCTAATTCCATCAAGTCTTTCTGTAATTTATTCAAATGCCCCATTGTGCTAACGGGAAAAGCCCTCACCACATGTTGGTAAACCATGCCATCTGCAACGCGAGCTTTTAAGAACTCGCGGTCAGACTCTTCTAAGTTGTTCCAATATTGTTTGAGCTCGGCTTGAGCGGGGTCAACTTGCACAGTGTGCCATCTTTGCCACAAAAACCCACATTCCCGCAGCAAGGCGTCAAGGTCTTCGCGGCCATAAAACTTCAAATGCGTGTTGTCGAGCAAGCCGTTTTTTTGATAAGGAAAACGGCCGCCCAACAAACTGGCCACGATGGTGAGGTGTGACGCATTGGGCAGCGACATGAGGGCGCAGCCACCCTCGTTTAAAAAAGAAGGCAGTTTTTCAAGCAAAGGCCTAGGATCGCGAAGATGCTCCAACACGTCGGCACAAATGACAACGTCAAATTTCTCGTTGCCAAGAGGCTCCCACCAAAGGGGGTCTTCCAGGTTGGCTTGCAAGGTGCGCTCACAAAAGGGAGCGCAAGTGGCCAAAGTGTCGGGGTCCATCTCCACGCCAGTAACCTTGCAGCCCTTGTCGTGCAAAATACGTGTCACCGTGCCAGGGCCTGTGCCCAATTCGAGCACCCGCTGGCCAGGTTCGACCATGCGAGCCAATACGGCAGCGGCACTGCCGCCGTTAGGGTCAATTTCGTGGGCGTAACGATGTTTTATCATTGAGCAAACAATATCACGGTAATGAGACAAACAGCATGTGGCAAAGGCTAACTTCGTGGATCAAAAATTGGCGCATTCAGCAAAGCGCCAATATTAGCGTTGATCCTGATCGGCCGCCACAACTGGCGCTGCCTTTCGACCTTGCGGCTTATCGACAATTTATGTGTCAAGAGACGCATCTTTACCGCGAATCTTACATTCGAAAGCATGTGTCCATCGTGGGTTCGAATCACTACCAAGTGGCCTTGTCTAAGGGCTCGGTGGTGGTCGTGTTTGTGCACCACGGCAGTTGGTTGCTGATGAATGGCGCACTGCACCATCTGTGCGGCGGTGCGCCTATCACCTCAATTGCATCTAGGCGCAACTTAGAGTTTTGCTCGGCCGAAGAAAAAGAATTTTGGCTAGGTGTCCACAAGCGTTCAGCCGAAAGTTGCAACGCCCCTATTATTTTTTACACAGACCAAAGCCCTATTGGGCCTGTCCGTTGGCTCAAAGAACCTCATCAAGTGCTGACGGTGGCGCTGGATGTGCGCGAGCCCACAGCAGACAAGCCGGAGCATGAATTTCAGTTCATGGGCCAAAGCGTTTATTTGCAAACAGGGCCTGCCAAATTGGCTCAACTGACTGGGGCTCAGGTGGTGCCAGCGGCCATTGAATACAATGCAGAAACTCAGCAACATCAGCTTTACCTTTATCCAGCCATTGATCCATCAGGGTGCACGCCAGAAGCCCTAACGCAAGCGGCGCTCAACCAGATTGGCCATCACGTGCTGCAATCACCAGAGCAGCAGTTTTATGACCTTTTGGGCGCGTTGCAAACACCCCAAAGACAAGTTATTGCCAGCGATGCGGCAGCTGCACAAAACCCTGATGCACGCCCGCTTGCGTCACATTGACTGTTGCCGCTTGAAGCACCACGTCATACACGTGCAGTGCTCTTTCATCGAACAAATAGGCGCCAACAAAAAAGCGGCCCTTCATGAGCGGCAACTTTTCAAACACCACAGTGGCTTGTCCGTTTCCTAAGCTGTCGCGCTCAATGCTCACGGCATCAAACAAGGTGTAGGCGCTGGTAAAAATTTGCCCATCAGGCAGTGCAAAACCCGTGGCAAAAGTAGGGCAGGGCTGTGCCGGATCTGACTCAAACTTAACGGTGATGGCCACATTGCTTTGCAAACTGATGGCTTGCAAGTCGGTGCCTGTTTGTCCGTCGACATTTACCTCAATGCTTGAAATTCGAGTGAGCCCAGAACTTGTAGGCGGTGTGTGGTTCTCAGCATTGGCTGGCTCGTGTGCTTCTTCAATATTTGTGATTGCAAGTGAGGTGTTTGCAACACTGGAACTGGATGCGCCCTCCGCACGAAGGCTGTCGTTGTAAGCCGCCACCACATTGGATGCGGGCCCCTCCATTTGCACCTTGCCGTGGTCTAGCCAAATAGCCCGATCGCAAAATGATTCGACTTGGTACATAGAGTGTGAACAAAAGAGGATCGTGGTGCCACTTTCTTTGAGCTGCATGATGCGCTCAAAAGATTTTTTAGCAAACGCGCCATCGCCTACAGACAGTGCTTCATCAATGACCAAAATATCGGGCTTGGCGCTGGTGGCAATTGAAAACGCCAAGCGCACATACATGCCACTGGAATAGGTTTTAACAGGCTGGTCAATGAACTCGCGAACGCCAGAAAAATCAACAATGCTTTCATACAACGCGTCAGTTTCGGCGCCCGAAAGGCCCATGACTGCGGCGGCCAAGTGAACGTTCTCACGCCCCGTAAATTCTGGGTTAAAGCCCGCGCCCAATTCGAGCAATGCGCCAATTTTGCCGTTCACCGACACGCTGCCCATGCTTGGGTTGAGGGTGCCGCACACCATTTGTAGCAGGGTCGATTTGCCAGCCCCATTGCGCCCAATCAGTCCGAGTGCTTGCCCGCGTTTGACTTCCAAGTTAAGAGGTGCCAAAGCGACAAATTCGTTCTGACCTGCTGCATCATTTTTCAATGCGCGAGGCCACACAGCTTGCCAAAAACGTTCGGAAGGTTTGGCAAAACGCTTGTAGGTTTTGCCAACGCCTTGAAGCCAAATGACAGGTGCGTCAAAGGACATCTGCAAAACCTTTGCGAGATTTTTCAAACAACCAGGCGCTGCAAATGGTAAGGCCAATACCGATGCCAAACAAAGTCAATAAATTGGCAAAGTTGGGCCACTGACCCATCAGGCCAATGCTGCGCAAGGCTTCGATCGGCACAGCCAAAGGGTTGAAGCTCACCCAGGTTTGCAAAAAGTCGGGCAACACGCTCAATGGAAAAAACACCGGTGTTAAAAAAAGCAGCATGCCCATGAACAGGCCCACAATTTCACCCAAGTCGCGAAAATAAACACCCAGTGCAGACAAAGCCCAACCCAGACCCAACAAGGTGGGTGCCAGTGCAAAAAACACCAAGGGCAAAGCCAGCCAAGATGCGTGAACGCCCTGGCCGAACAACAAGCAACCTGCCAGCCACACCGCGCACGAAACCAGCACATGGAAAAAACTCGACATGAGCGCCGACCATGGTAAGACTTGCAATGGAAACACCACCTTGGTCACCAAGTTGGGCTGGTCGGTCATGAGCCGGGGGGCTCTGCTTAAAAATTCTGCGGCCCAGTTAAACACCAAAAGACCTGCAAACAAATTCAAAGCAAAACTCATGTTGCCGTCTTCAACGCCCGGCCACTTGGCTTTGAAAATGTGGCGAAAAACCAAGGTGTAAACCGCCAGCATGGCCATGGGCGTCAGCACGGCCCAGCTCACCCCCAGCACCGAGCCGCGATATCGCCCCAGCACTTCCCGTCTTGCAAATTGCCAAATTAAATTGCGATGGCCCCATGGCCAGGCAAAGTGGGTCCAAAAATGAGCCAAAAAATGAGGCGCAGAATTCTTTTGGGCCATCTTCAATCCGCCGACTTTTCAGCCAGATGCTTCAGCTTGCTGGCGTTCACCTTCAAATCGTCGCCATCTCGGGCCAATGCGCCTTGCGACTGCAGCACCTGAAACGCCCGAGTGACTGTTTCACGCGTTAGGTTGACCATGATGGCAATTTCTTGATGAGTGGGGGCGTTGGCAATGATTTCTGGGTTTTTGCCGTCTTTGGACAAATTTTGCAAAAGCGCACAAATGCGCTGCAAGGGGCTGATGATGCCCAATATTTGGCGCTGATTGGCCTGATCGCGAATGCGCTGCGTCAGCCCCGAGGTGATGGCTTCAATGGCCGAGGGGTTGGCAAAAATGTGTGACCGAACTTCTCGGGCGGGCACCATGATGACCTGAGATTTTTTATTGGCAATGACCACCTCGGGCGAGGGCAAACCGTCGAGTACCGAAATCTCGCCAAAGTACTGACCTTCTTCAATAAAGTGAAGGCCTACTTCTCTGCCATCCAAGGTAAAGTCTATGGCTTGCAGCCGACCTTCCAGTAAAAACATGAGGCTGGGTGAAGGATTTTCTTTGGACAGCACCACCTCTCGCTTGGAAAAAGCGTGAGCACTTGAGTGCGCGGCAAGGCTGGCCAATGCGTCGGTCTGAAACAGACGCATCAGGGTAAACTGCTGCAAAAGTGAGGGGTGAATGGCCATAATTAAGACCCCGTATCTTAGGGCGTTTATGCACTTCCATGGCGCGTCTTGTTTTCAGGCCTGTGTGATCCTGCGCACATGTTTAACAGGGCCTTCCTTTTTATACTGCAACACAATTTCGCTTCAAAACATGCTCATTCAAGCCTTCACAACCCAAATCAATTCAGCGGCTCGCCAGCTGAAGGCTTGGGTGTTGGGCGTTTTAATGTTGGCCGCCTTGGGCCATTCGGCCTTTGCCTCGCAAGTGGTCGGCGAAGTCACACTGACCATTGGCAAAGCCAAAATTGAACGAGCCGCTGCCCAAGCAGAGGCCCAAAAAGGCGGATCGGTGCAAGAGGGCGACGTAATTCGCACCGAAGACAACGGCCATGTGCACATTCGTTTCATCGATGGTGCCCGCGTCAGCGTCAGGCCCAACTCGGTGTTTCGGATTCACGAATTCAAATACAGCCCGTCCGATCCAGCGGCTTCAGTGGTCCGCCTAAGCCTTGACTCTGGCGAGGCGCGGTCTATTTCTGGTGCCGCTGCCCAAGCCGCCAAAGAGCGCTTTAGGCTCAATACGCCTCTGGTGGCCATTGGCGTTAAGGGCACCGACTTTGTCACGCAAGTGTCCAAAGACGTTATTCGCGTCACGGTCAATCAGGGCGCCATTGTCATGGCCCCCTTTGACAGTGGCTGCAAAGTTGAGTCATTAGGCGTTTGCAGCACCACGCGCGCCAAAGAACTCACTGCAGAAATGTTGGGCCAAGCCTTGGTTTACCGCATGGGCACAGCCGATCCCAGCTTTCAAAACGTCAGCAAATCTGGGCAGGTCGACAGCAACAGACTGCTTCAACTTGACCGCCAGTTGCGCGATGGCGCCGACAAACCCCTGGCGTCCGACACCGAAACCAAAAACCCCCTCAATGCTGTGGGCGCTAACCGACTTATTTGGGGCCGTTGGGCACGTGATCCCATTGTCAACGACACGCTCACGGTGCCATTTCTAGAAGCCATGCGCGGCAACGAAGTGACAGTGGGCGACGGCTATTACTTCTTGTTCCGCGAGCCCAGCAATGTCAACTTGTTGCCCACGCTCACCACCAAAGCAGACTTTGGCCTGAAGTCTTCTTCAGCCTATTACCGCAACGCTGCCAACGAAGTTGTGCCAGCCAGTGTTCAGTCGGGCAGTCTTTCCATTGACTTTGGTGCCAAAACCTATGCCACCCAACTAGGGTTAAGCGCTGAGGGCACCGGTTTGCAAAGCTACAGCCAATCGGGTGCCATTAATGCAGGCACTGGCATTTTCTTGGGTCGTTCCGGCCCTGAGGCGGCGCCCACCAGCAGTTTGGCCGGTGCCATCTCTCTAGATGCGCGCCAGGCAGGCTACCTTTTCAAAACCCAAATCGGTCGGGGCACCTTTGTAGGCGCCACCCTCTGGGGTCGCTAAGCAGGCCGTACCCATGATGTTGGCTCAACTGCTTAAAAAACCCATGTGGCTCTATGCCCTGGCTTCTGCTTTGGCGGTTGTTCTCATGGGGGCCGCATCGGCCATTTGGTCGCCCCAGTTTGCCCAATGGGAAGAGCGCTTGGCCAGCCGTACTTGGACATTGGCCAACCAAGACGCTACCGAGCGCCGCTTGGTGGTGGTCGACATTGACGAAAAAAGTACCCAAGCCCTTGGCCCTTGGCCATGGCCACGTGAGCGAGTAGCCACTTTGCTGTCTGGCCTTGATGCTTATGGCGTTAATCTCAAAGTGGTTGATGTGCTGTTTGATGGCGCTCAAGACCCCGCACAAGATCAAAAATTGGCCACCGCCTTGAAGGCTGGCGCGCCCACAGTCATTGCCCAACTTTTTGCGCTGAGTCCAGACGCACAAGTCAAGTCTGGTGCCTTGGCTGGCGCTTTGGGCGCTTGTGGCCCCAGTTCAAACGAGCATTTGACCCAAGCCTTTGGCTTTATGGGCGCCCAATCTTTGTTTGCACAAAGCAGCACTGGCGTAGGCCACATTACCCCCATCGTAGACACCGACGGCAGCATTCGCCGTGTGCCGGCCATTGTTTGTTATCAAGGCCAGGCCTATCCCTCTTTGGCTTTGGCTGGTTTGGCAGCTGCCACCGGCGTACAGCCTGTGGTGCGCACTAACAAGGCGGGTCTTTTCAATTCAAGCGCCCCTAAAACCATCGATGTAGGTGGCGTTCAGTTGCCCGTAGATGCACAAAGCCAAATGCGGGTGTCTTATCAAATACCGCGTTCTGGTTTTGCCTCGGTGTCAGCTGTTGATGTGCTGCAAGGCAAGGTGCCGCAAAGCTTGTTAAAAGGCGCTTGGGTGCTGGTGGGCTCTACCGCCTTCGGCGGTGGCGATGCTGTGCCCACACCTCAGGGCGGTGCAGTGGGTGGGGTAGAAGTTCATGCCCAATTGATGTCGGCCGCTCTAGACAATCGCACCCCGTTTGTGCCGGCTTGGGCGCCTCTGTGGCCATTGGCTACCGGCTTGTTGGCCTTGTTGGTACTGGTCTTGTCTTTGCGTGCCTCCGGCCCCAAAGCCGCGGTGGTTGTGCCCTTGGTGGCTGTGGCCACGGGCGGTGCTATTTTTGCATTGCATGCTTTCCTGCTAATCGGCATGCACCACTGGTTGGGCTGGGGTCAGCCGGTGTTGTTTTTGGCCTTGGCCGCCAGTCTACTGACCGCTACCGAAATGTTGCGTGTGCGTGCCGAGCGCGAGCGCCTTTTTGAAAACCTCTCAAGTTATTTGCCCGAAGGTGCGGCCCGTCGCGTTGCCTTTGAAGGCCCTTCAGCCCAAGTGGTGGCCGAAACTCGCGAAGCCACCGTCATGTTGGTTGACCTGCGCAACTTCTCGGCCTACTGCGAAGAGTGTGCGCCCGAAGATGCTGCCACCGTGTTGCACCTTTTTTACACCACTTTAGACCGCATTGTGACTGAGCACGGCGGTGTGGTGGAGCAAATGGTGGGCGATGGCCTAACCGCCGTGTGGAACGGCTCTACGCCCTGCAATCAGCACGCCAAAAAGGCGCTGCAAGCTGCCGAAGTCATTTGGAAAGAGGGCGTGGCCCAGCTGCCCAAAGTGGCCTCCAGAAAAACCCCGCCTTTGGACATTGGCATCGGCATTGAAACCGGTCCCGTCATGGTGGGCTCGTTTGGCCCTGCGCGCCGCCGTGTTCACACCGTGATGGGTGAGGCTGTCAGTGTGGCTGCCCGCCTAGAAAAGCTCACTGCCGAGTTTGGCTATCCCGTGCTCATTGGCCCTATAGCGCATTCGCAGGCTGAATGCACCGAGGCGCAAAAGATAGGCGACTTTTTGCTGGCAGGCATGCGCACCCCGCGCACGGTTTATGCGCTTCCAATTCAGGTCGACCCCTCGCACCTGCACCTGGTCTCTGGTTTGGATGCGGGATTCGCCTCCGAAGCCAGTATGATCAGGTAGTTTTCAAATTCATTCTAATTATTCAAACTGTGCAGATTAGTCAATCTGGCAAATGGGTGCGTGTCGTTCAGTGTTTGCCTTTGGTTGTGGGCCTCAGCCTTTTGGCACCTGCTGCTTTTGCGCAAGGCGTGAACCAGCCCAATGCTGCTCCGCCCTCCAAGACCTTGCTGCCGCTGTGCCCGTCTGCCGACCAATGGAGCAAGGTGCCGGCAGAGCAGTTGGCCGTGTGGGCCGATGCCTGTGACGAAAACGCCTTTTTTCATGCCTACCTTGGTGCCCAATTGCTGGCCGTTGGACAAACCGAAGCCGCAGCCGTGGCCTTAGAAAAAGCCTTGCTAGTTAACCCCGACTTGCCGGGTGCACAACTTGATTTTGCCCAGGCCTTGGCGCAAATTGGCTTAAAGGGCTCGGCCAGAGCCATTTTGAACGATGTGCTGCAAAGGCCAGACATACAGCCAGCCCTTAAAAATCAGCTTTCAAAGGTGCAGTTGGTGCAAGCCCAGCCCAGTTGGCAATGGCAAGCCTTGGCCCAAACCGCCTATGGCCATGAAAGCAACCTCAATAGCGCCACCTACACCGACACGCTTACCCTTTACTTGTCAAACGGCCCTGTAACGCTGGGGCTTTCGGACAACGCGAAGCCTGTTTCGGGCGACGCATTTAAAACCTCAGTGTCCTTGAATGGCACTTTGCATGGCATGGGTTCGCAGGAGCTCTCGGTCAATGCAGCCCTCAATAGCAAATCAGGCGCAGCCAACGTGGGTGGCAACAACCGCACAGCCGAAGGCGCGCTCAAATACAGCCTGCCCGTTGTGGCCGGCAATGCCTCTGGCGTGTGGCAGCTGGCTTTGGGCGGTACCCAGTTTTGGATGGCATCTCAAACCGCCTACTCAGACCAAGGCGTTCAACTCAAATTTAACTGGGACACTCTGGGCGCAGCCTGTAAGTGGGCGCCCTCTATGGGCTCTATCGACCAAAAATTTCCACAAGCCCCCAGTTTGAACGGCACCTACGCCTTCGCCCGCATGGATTGGGTGTGTAGCACTTCAAAGAACCAAGAAACGCACTTGGCCCTGGGTAGCGGGCAAGACAAGGCCCAAGACGCCAGTAGGCCTGGCGGCAACAGAACCAGGGCCGATTTGCTACTGCGGCATGAGCAATTGGTGCAAATGCCAGTGATGCCTCTCATAGGCAATTTATCGGGGCAATTGACAGCTTGGCTGCGACATGCCAACAGCAAAGACAAGCTGCCTTATAGCGAATTGCTGGGAGACCTAAAATCCAACACCAAACGAACAGATTTTGGCTTTGGCTACTGGGTGCCTGTCTCAAAAATGTGGAGCGCTGGCCTTAATATTGAAACAACTTCACAAAGATCGAATAACACCTTGTTTAATTTGAAGAATTCTGCTTTTTATGCGGGCATTCGGTGGGCTCAGGATTAACTTGAGCAAAAACATGACAAAAACACGTTGTTTTTTTGCAAATATGTCTTTTAAGACTCATCTGTGTGACTCAAATCACAAAAAACGCCGCCAAAAATCTTCTACAATCCCCTCAATTCGCAAAAATGGGCTCCCTCTATTGGGGAATTCGTGTTTGTTTATTTAATTTTTATAAGGAGAGAGTCCATGACAAAGTCTAATGACCAGACTTTCATGCTTACTACCAGTCTGGTAGCTAAGTGTTTTCCCCAAGTCTGCACTGTGCAGAGCGCATTGACCCCAGTGCGCTCTGTCGAGTGTGGGCTTTTCGCTTAGCTCGCATTCGGAATTCTTTGCAAAGAACTCTGATTTATCTGTAAACCCTATAAAAGGAAACACAAATGGCAATCTCTACAAACGGAACAGTCCTGGCTCGCTTGGCTGGTGGTCTGTACAACCAAACACTGAGCAACGCAACTTATGAAGAAGTCGTTGCCACAGTTAAGTCGGCAGCCGACATCAATGCTTTAGCTAACGACCTGTACTCACGGGACTTCGCCAGCAAGACTGACGCAGTAGTTGCCGCCTCATTGGTTACCAACTTGGGCTTGTCCTCTGTAGCTGGTTTGAACAACTGGGTTGCTGCTCAATTGACAGCGGC
>Ga0164294_10002201_pt1 | contig 17760 bp, 14 predicted proteins | sample GEODES005metaG_FD_111479 | JGI IMG/M metagenome (GOLD analysis project Ga0164294, IMG submission 111479) | Oligotrophic lake water microbial communities from Sparkling Lake, Wisconsin, USA - GEODES005 metaG | ecosystem: Environmental > Aquatic > Freshwater > Lake | place: USA: Sparkling Lake...
ACGCACTTGTATCGCAAGTTGAAGCAATTGGGTGTGGATTTGTCTAAGCCTAAGCGGGTGGCTTGAAAACGCCTTATGTCTTATGCGTGGCTAATTGTCTGCTAGCGACTGCTACAATCTTTCCTCTCAGGCCCGGTAGCTCAGTTGGTAGAGCAGCGGATTGAAAATCCGCGTGTCGGCAGTTCGATTCTGCCCCAGGCCACCACATTTTCTGGGCTTGTAGCCTTAAACGTGCTACAAAAACCCACAGCACTAACGTAGCATGGGTTGGCTGACTCAGTCCTGTGAAATGCTTTGGTTATTTGATGTCGCTCCCGCCTTCTGATCATTCAAAAAATAATTTTGAACAAGCAAAGAATTATTTCTCGCTTGGATTGGAAAGTTTTCAAAAAGAACTATTTGAGGACGCAGAGAGGTATTTATTTTTATCTTTAAATCTATTGCCAGACAGATTAAGTACTTTGACAAATTTATCCGCAGTTTTAATAAAACTAGATAAGTTAGAAAGAGCAAATGAAATAATTTCTCGAGCAATTAAATTATTTCCATCAGATGAAATTGTTTATTTAAACCAAGGCTTATTATTTGGAAAAAATAAGAAATATGAAATGGCACTGTTAAGCTATGAAAAAGCTATTGAGTTAAAAGATGATTATGCTGAGGCTTATTCAAACCGCGGATTAGTACTTAATGAATTAAAGTGCTACGAAGAAGCATTAGCCAGTTGTGATAAAGCAATTGATTTAAAGCCTGACTATGCTGAAGCTTACTCTAACCGTGGTGTAGTACTAGATCAACTCAAGCGTTTTGACGAGTCATTAGCGAGTTATGACAAGGCAATTGAGTTAAAGCCTGACTATGCTGAGGCTTACTCTAACCGTGGTGTAGTTCTAAATGAACTCAAGCGTTTTGATGAGTCATTAGCGAGTTACGACAAGGCAATTGAGTTAAAGCCTGACTATGCTGAGGCTTACTTAAACCTTGGTGTAGTTCTAAATGAACTCAAGCGTTTTGATGAGTCATTAGCGAGTTATGACAAGGCAATTGAGATCAATAGTGACTACGATGAGGCTTATTTCAATAAATCTCTTTTGTTATTGTCTTTACAAGATTTTGAAAATGGATGGCAGTTATTTAATTGGCGATGGAAAAATAAGAACTTTGAATCAACGTATCCCTCCAACAGCAAGCCCAAGCTAATCAATATTGAATCAGCTCACAATAAAAAACTACTTATATGTGGCGAGCAAGGTGTTGGCGATCAAATTTTATATACAAGTATGCTTTATGAATTGCTAAATATTTTCCCTTTAAGCCAAATTTTATTAGATAAAAGGCTATTGCCACTTTTGCATAGATCCTTTCCACAAGGAAAATTTATAGATAAAACTTTAACTATTAAAGACATTGAACACGATGAGCATCTGCCAATTGCTGATTTAGGAAAATACTTGAGAACTTGCACCTCTGATTTTGACATCAACAGACATCACTATCTTTTAGCTGACCAGCAAAGATCAAAAAAAATCCGAAGTTCTTTAATAAGCAATAAGAAATATTTATGTGGTGTCACATGGAACAGTAAGGTCAAACAAATAGGCGCTGAAAAATCCATTCAGCTAGAAGATTTATTACCTGTATTGAGCCTTAAAGATATCGCATTTGTTAGCTTGCAATATGGAAATGTTCAGAAACAATTGGCTGAGTTTAATGAAAAGCACGATATGAATATTCTGGAGTGCGATAGTGTTGATAATTTCTATGACCTCGATGGTCACGCCGCATTGATTGAAGCCTGTGATTTTGTGATCACTATTAGTAATACTAGTGCACATATGGCTGGTGCAATTGGAAAAGAAACTTATTTGATGTGTCCTTCTGGTAAGGGTTTGTTATGGTACTGGTCTAATCGATCAAACGGAAAAAGTTTGTGGTATCCAAGTATTCATGTTTATGAACAAAATTCGCCTGGTCAGTGGTTTGATGTTGTGCAAAATATAAGGCTAGTAATTAAAAAAAAATTAAATTAAATTGAATAAAATTATTGCTTCAATCATTATGGCATCCATTAATAAAGTATTTAGAATTAATTGCATATTTTTAACTACTTATATTTGTGATTTTAAGGGGTTTGCTGTTTATGCAGATAGCAACATGATTTGTAGCGTTAAATATCATTATTAGCTGACCTATTTGACACTTCTATGCTTTTTTTCTGTGTAAGGCAGCGACAAGTCGCTAGCCCCCATGACCCCCTCTGAAGTTAAAATGTTCGTATCGACACACAACGAATGACTTCCATCCCCCAACACATCGCCATCATCATGGACGGCAACGGCCGTTGGGCGCAAAAGCGGCATATGCCCCGCACTGTCGGGCATGCTAAGGGCGCGGCGGGAGTTCGCGAATTGGTGGAGTTTTCCGCGCATAAAGGCGTGAAATACCTCACCCTGTTTGCCTTCAGCACCGAAAACTGGAGCCGTCCTGAAGTAGAAGTCTCCACCCTTATGGGTCTTTTTCTCCAATACTTAGAAAAAGAACTCAAAAACCTCTCCCAAGCGGGCGTGCGTTTGCAGGTCATTGGCGACGTCACAGGTTTTGCGCAAGAGTTGCAAGACCGTATCGCCGAAGCAGTCAAAGCCACTGAGGGTAACGACGGCATTGTGTTGACAGTCGCCGCCAACTACGGAGGGCAGTGGGATATCGTGCAGGCGGTGCAACGTTGGCAAGAGGCGCACCCGCAGGTTGATGCGCAAAGCCTTACACAAGAGCAATTGGTGCAGTATTTGAGCACTGCCCAAATGCCAGACCCAGACTTGCTGATACGTACCGGCGGTGAGCAACGCATTAGCAACTTCCTGCTGTGGCAAGTGGCTTATGCGGAGTTGTATTTCACCGATGTGTTGTGGCCGGAGTTTGATACGGCGCAGTTAGCGTTGGCTTTGGACTGGTTCCAGACACGGCAAAGGCGGTTTGGAAGTGTTGAAGCATCTAAAATTCCAGCATGAATCAAAAAAAGCAAACACAAACCAATGACGATGTAATCTCCTCAATAGAATTGCTTCTCTTTCTAAAATCAAGCGGCCTCAATATTGTCAAATCTACTTTGTGTTGCCTGTTGGTAGGTGGGGCTTATTACTTTTTCATGCCCAAAATGTATAAAGCCTCAGCCACCATCGAGATGGCAATGGTGGCTGGTGTGATAGTTGAGACCCCGACAACGCTAATAGAAAAAATGAAGATGCCACTTTACTTTTCTACAACCACCCTTCGGATATGCGGTTCTGAAGGCGAATTCGATTCGGAGCCCAAGTTTTTTGACAAAATCAAGCCTTCTATCAATAAGTCTGCTCCATTTGTGTCATTTGTTACTCAAGCACAAAGTTCGCGTGAGGCAAAAGCATGTTTGGATGCGGTCATTGCTGAAGTCTCAAGTAACCAAGATGCGATAGCCAAATCCTTGCTCGAGCAGAGAAAAAAAAATCTGCAGAAACTTACTGAGGCACTGAAGTTTGCCGAGGAAGTAATTAAACCCGTCTTTGCTTCAAAAGCTAACAAAAGCAATCCTACTTATGAGCAGTTTTCAGTCCAAAGTATGTCTAATATCTTCAAGGGTATTGATTCAATCAATAACTTGAGGATAAATATTAGCGCCATTGAGAGTGAGTTGGTTCCACCAAAAACTCACACTGCTCGTCTGGTGGGTTCGGTATATGCGTCAGAGTTGCCCGCCAATAAGCGGCCCCTATATTCATTGGGGCTTTGCTTGGCGCTGGGATTGATTTTGGGGTTGTTGGTTACGGGGGTAACGCGGGTGGCACCTGACCTTTGGCGGCAGATGCTAGAGGCCAAGCCTGGATAAAAGAAGATTCCAGTATCAAGGCTCTGCAATAATATAAAGTCAATTGATTGACGGGTGCGGTAGCTATCCCTGCCAGTCCCTCGACCTACTTGCATTACTTTGTTAATCAACCCAGCTATGAGCTATGACGCAAGCTAAACCTAAACAAACGAAAAAAGTAGCCCTCATCACCGGCGTTACAGGGCAGGATGGCTCTTATCTTGCCGAGTTTTTATTGGGAAAAGGCTACGTAGTCCACGGCATCAAGCGTCGCGCTTCTCTCTTTAACACGCAGCGCGTTGACCACATCTACCAAGACCCGCATATTAATAACTCCAACTTCAAGTTGCACTACGGCGATCTGACGGACACCAGTAACCTGATTCGCATCGTTCAAGAAACGCAGCCAGACGAGATCTACAACCTTGGCGCCCAAAGCCATGTGGCTGTCAGCTTTGAGAGCCCTGAAAATACCGCTGATGTGGATGCCATTGGCACCCTTCGTTTGCTAGAGGCCATCCGCATTTTGGGTTTGGAAAGAAAGTGCCGTTTCTACCAGGCCTCTACCTCCGAGTTGTATGGTTTAGTGCAAGAAACCCCACAAAAAGAAACTACGCCGTTTTATCCGCGTAGTCCGTACGCAGTTGCCAAGATGTATGCTTATTGGATTACGGTGAACTATCGCGAAGCCTATGGTATCTACGCGTGTAACGGCATCTTGTTTAACCATGAGAGTTCACGCCGTGGCGAAACATTTGTCACGCGCAAAATTACGCGTGCATTAGCGCGCAACATGCTGGGGTTGCAAGACTGCCTTTATCTGGGCAATCTCGACGCCAAGCGCGACTGGGGCCATGCGCGCGACTATATCGAAGCGCAATGGTTGATGCTGCAGCAACATGAGCCTGAAGATTTCGTCATCGCCACCGGCGTCCAATACAGCGTGCGCGACTTCGTCAACGTCGCGGCATCTGAACTCGGTATGACCATCCGCTGGGAAGGTAAAGGCGTTGAGGAAAAAGGCTATTGGAGTGTCCCCTCTCCAGACGGGGGCAAGGTGGAAAAACTTATCGTCGCCGTTGACGCCCGCTATTTCCGGCCCACTGAGGTGGAAACTCTTTTAGGAGATCCAACCAAAGCTAGAGAAAAACTCAAATGGACCCCAAAGGTGAGCTTTAATGAACTCGTCGCCGAAATGATGCGGGAAGACCTCAAGTCTGCAGAACGTGATGAGTTGGTTAAACGGCACGGTTATTTAGCATTTGACAGCCGAGAGTAGACGATGTTTACGAGCAAGAGCGTTCTGGGTACTTCTGCTGTTGGTTATATTTTGAAAAAACCAATCATTACAATAAATAGAGTTTTTTGCCTTCAGAAGAAGTCCCAATATGAAACTGCATAGCTCTATATACGTCGCTGGGCATCGGGGATTAGCGGGCTCGGCCATAATTCGCCGCCTCCAGACCAATGGCTACCAAAACCTCATTACCCGCACTCATGCGGAGCTCGATCTTTCGCAACAGGAGTCCGTAAATCGCTTCTTTGAGATCGAGCGTCCGGAATATGTTTTCATAGCAGCGGGTCGGGTGGGTGGTATTTATGCCAATAACACCTACCCAGCGGAGTTCATCTATCAGAACGTTATGATTGAATCAAACATCATTCATGCTGCCTGGCGGAATCAGGTGCAAAAGCTACTCTTCCTTGGCTCAAGTTGCATCTATCCTAGAAGCGCTCCGCAACCGATGAAGGAGGAGCATCTCCTGACGGGACTCTTAGAGCCGACCAACGAACCCTATGCTATTGCCAAGATAGCCGGTATCAAGATGTGTGCCGCCTACAACCGTCAGCACGGTACCAACTATCTCAGTGTCATGCCGACTAATCTTTATGGCTTGGGTGATAACTATGACGCTAAAAACTCGCATGTCCTGCCGGCATTGATCCGTCGAATGCACGAAGCCAAGTTGCAGCAACAGAATGAAGTCGTTATTTGGGGCAGCGGTTCTCCGCGGCGTGAATTCCTGTGCAGTGATGATCTTGCCGATGCCTGCGTATTTTTGATGGAGCGCTTTAACAGCACCGATCTGGGTGAATTTGTGAACATCGGCTTCGGGCGAGAAATCACTATTCGCGAACTAGCGGAGTTGGTGGCTGAGGTTGTCGGTTTCAACGGCAAACTGACATTCGATACATCGAAGCCGGACGGCGCACCGCGCAAATTACTGGACACCGCCCGCATGCAGGCGCTTGGCTGGAAGGCGAAAACAGGCTTACGCGAGGGTATCCGCCAGGCCTATGAGGGTTTCTTAAGCCATACCACTTCTGTCCCCTCGCCAAACTTGCCAAAATGAAAAACCCAATGCGAAAGCGAATATTGGTAACCGGTGGTGCGGGCTTCCTTGGCTCGCACCTTTGTGAACGCCTTTTGTTGCAGGGCCATGACGTACTGTGTGTGGACAATTTTTACACCGGCACCAAGGGCAATGTCGTACACCTGTTGCCCAACCCGCATTTTGAGCTGCTGCGCCATGATGTGACGTTCCCGCTGTATCTGGAGGTGGATGAAATTTACAACCTTGCTTGCCCAGCATCACCCATTCATTACCAGCACGACCCAGTTCAGACTACCAAGACCAGCGTGCACGGGGCCATCAATATGCTCGGGCTGGCCAAACGCACAAAGGCAAAGATTCTTCAGGCATCCACCAGCGAAGTCTATGGTGACCCCAAGATGCATCCGCAGTCTGAGGATTACTGGGGTCACGTGAATCCCATTGGTATACGCTCATGCTATGACGAGGGCAAACGCTGCGCCGAAACACTTTTTTTCGACTACCGTCGTCAGCACAATTTGCGCATCAAAGTGGCGCGGATATTCAATACCTATGGCCCGCGTATGCACCCGAACGATGGCCGCGTGGTTTCCAATTTCATCGTCCAGGCGCTCAAGAATGAACCCATCACGGTATATGGTGACGGCAGTCAGACTAGGTCGTTCTGCTATGTGGACGACCTGATCGATGGCCTCATTAGTTTGATGAGCACGCCGGATGAATTTAATGGTCCGGTGAATATCGGCAATCCAGTAGAGTTCACAATCCTTGAGTTGGCGCAGAGGGTTACTACGCTTACGGGATCGAAATCTGAGATTATTTTCAAATCTCTCCCGAGCGATGATCCTATGCAACGCTGTCCAGACATCCGTCTGGCGAAGGATAAACTTAACTGGTCGCCACAAATCTTTCTTGAAGAGGGGTTGACGAAGACGATCCAATATTTCCGAGCGGCGCTTATATGAGCTAATGTCCCGCATCTAAATGACATACCTCAACCTTTTTCAAGAACAATCCAAGCTAAATCAGTGGAAATTTAATTGGTGAATGTTAAAAACCTAGACGTCCACCTCCCAGTTTTACTTAAGCGTCTCTGGAGTCACCTCAGCCGGCGCCGTCAGCGACAGTTTGGGTTGCTAACAGGCTTGATGCTTTTGAGCGCTTTCGCAGAGGTCGTTAGCTTGGGTGCGGTGTTGCCATTCCTCGGCATACTCACCGCGCCCGATTTAGTTTTCAACCATCCCATCGTTGCGGAAGTGGCGCAGGCCTGGGGCATCACCACAGCCGAACAATTGGTGTTGCCTCTCACCATCGCATTTGCCGCGGTAGCCTTATTAGCTGGAGCAATTCGCATGTTGCTTTTGTGGTCCAGCATATGGCTCGCCCAATCCAGTGGCGCAGACCTCAGCACCGAGGTATATCGCCGCACTCTCTACCAACCCTATCTAGTGCATGTGGCCCGCAACAGTAGTGAGGTGATCAGCAGCATCACCAACAAGGTGGGTGGTTCAATTAGTGTGCTGTACAACTTGCTGGCACTGATCAGTTCAATCGTGTTGTTGGTCGCTGTAATGCTAGCCTTGATCACCATCGATCCGGTGGTGGCCTCGGTGGCAGCCATCGGCTTTGGAGCCGGCTATGGACTTATTACGTGGTTATCGCGTAAACGGCTTCATAGTAATAGCGAGCGTATCGCTCTTGAACAAACTCAAGTGGTTAAAGCACTGCAAGAAGGACTGGGTGGCATTCGTGATGTGCTTCTGGATGGCACGCAGCCTGTTTATTGCGAAATTTATCGCCGAGCGGATCAACCGCTTCGCCGAGCCGCAGGCAACAACGCCTTCATTAGCCAAAGCCCCCGTTACGTTATGGAAGCGCTAGGGATGGCTCTGATCGCCGCCTTGGCCTATGGCCTTAGTCTCCAAGCTGGGGGCGTCGCTACAGCTCTGCCGGTGCTCGGTGCGCTTGCACTCGGCGCGCAACGCATGTTGCCAGCTATGCAAATGATCTATAGCGCATGGTCGATCATTGCTGGCAGTCATGCCTCTCTAGTTGATATCGTTGAACTACTTGAACAGCCACTGCCGGCAGAGATATTGCAACCCTCTTCTGTGACGCTGACCTTTCAGGAGGCAATAACATTCGACGCTGTGAGCTTCCGTTACAACAGTGACGGCCCATGGGTGCTGGATGGACTCAACCTAACCATCCCCAAGGGTGCACGTGTAGGTTTTGTTGGAAGCACTGGAAGCGGCAAGAGTACTACGCTGGATTTGCTAATGGGACTACTGATGCCTGCCGCGGGCAAACTTCTGGTGGACGGTCAGCCTATAAGTGGTAACCGTCTGAGGGCGTGGCAGTTATCCATTGCTCATGTACCTCAAAGCATTTACTTGGCCGATGCCACCTTGGCTGAAAATATCGCCTTCGGCGTACCGCCTGAAGCTATCGATATGGAGAGGGTGCGACAAGCTGCTCGCCATGCCCAGATCGCTGACTTCATCGAAAGCCGGGCTGATGGTTACAGCGCATACGTTGGTGAGCGGGGCATCCGTCTCTCTGGCGGCCAACGACAACGTATCGGCATCGCACGGGCGCTCTTCAAGCAGGCCAGCGTTTTAGTGTTCGACGAAGCCACAAGCGCACTAGATAACAATACCGAAAAGTCGGTAATGGACGCTATCGAAGGGCTTAATCGCAATCTCACCATTTTCCTTATCGCTCACCGCCTCACCACCTTGAGAAACTGCGACATCATTGTGGAATTGGAACACGGTCGGGTGGTGGCTTATGGAGCGTATGAGGAGTTACTAAAATCTAGCCCGACTTTTCGAAAAAATGCACTCGCAACAGTGGAATAGGTAACAAATGAAAAAAGCGTTGATATGCGGAATTTCAGGACAAGACGGCGCTTATCTTGCTCGGTTGCTGCTCGAAAAAGGTTACGAGGTCATCGGTACTTCGCGCGACGCTGAGTTGAACGAGTTTGTCAATTTGGACAAGCTCGGCATTTGGGGGCGTGTGAGGGTAATGTCGATGGCTCTAAACGATTCCAGGAGTGTTTTGCAGGTATTGAGCCAAGTCAGACCGCAAGAGGTCTACAACCTTGCGGGACTAAGCTCGGTGGCGTTGTCTTTTGATCAGCCGGTTGAAGCCCTGGAAAGTATCACCGTTAGCACCCTCAATCTGATTGAGGGCATCCGCTTCCTCAAACGGGACATTCGTTTCTACAGCGCTGGATCCAGCGAGTGCTTTGGCGAAGCTGGAAAATTGGCGGCTGACGAGAGCACTCCTTTCCATCCGCGAAGCCCTTATGCCGTAGCTAAGGTGGCCGCATTCTGGCAGGTGGCAAATTACCGTAAGGCCTACGGTCTGTTTGCATGCTCGGGCATCCTGTTCAACCACGAATCACCACTGCGGCCAGAGCGCTTCGTGACTCAGAAAATCATTGCAACAGCCTGCCGCATTGCTGCGGGAAGCAAGGAAAAGCTCAAGTTAGGAAATGTTTCCATTCGGCGTGACTGGGGTTGGGCGCCAGAGTACGTCGACGCAATGTGGCGTATGTTGCAACAGGAAAAGCCAGAAGATTATGTTATATCTACTGGTAAGTCCCACAGCCTCGAAGAGTTTGTAGAAGCGGCTTTTTCTTTTTTGGGGCTCAATTGGCGCGAGCACGTGACACTTGACCCCTCGCTATTGCGTCCGATGGATATTGTTTCGGGATTAGGAAATCCAACTAAAGCGCACAAAAATCTTGGATGGGAGGCAAAATATAAAATGAAAGATGTTGTGCGAATGATGATTAAGGCACGATAAGTCATTGCAATGGTATTGTGATCATTAATTATTGGCTTGCTTGAAGATGCCGACTGCTCTATTAATCGGTGGCGCGGGATTTGTTGGCCAGCATATGCAAAGCATCCTTCTTACGGGCTTCAAAGTAATTGCTACGGATCGCAACTACGATATAAGAAATACTATCAAAATGAAAAGCCTTGTTAAAAGTGCATCTCCTGATGTTGTGGTCAACTTTGCGTCCGTCACCACAGTTACTGAGTCCTTCCAGAACCCACTTGATACCTACCGAATTGGGTTCTTTGGCATGCTGAATTTATTAACCGCTTTGAAGGAAAACGGTTTCAAAGGAAGGATGTTAAATATTAGTTCCAGCGAGGTATATGGATACCCTCCAAATGATCTGTTACCAATCCATGAAGAGATATTTTTGCGCCCAATGAACCCATACTCGGTGAGTAAAGTTGCTACAGAAGCGTTGTGTTATCAATGGAGCCAGACGGAAGAGTTTGAAATTGTTACAGCCAGGCCATTTACTCATATTGGACCGGGACAAAGTGACCGGTTTGCGATATCAAATTTTGCTAAGCAGCTTGCCGAGATATCGCTTGGGAAGAGAGCACCTGTTATCAGAGTTGGAAATTTAAACGCCACACGTGACATTACTGATGTTCGTGACGTTGTTCGTGCCTATGGCCTTTTAGTGGAGAGGGGTCGCAATGGACAGGTCTACAATATTTGCTCTGGTAGAGAGACTAGCATCAAAACACTATTGAATGAACTCATCGAGTTGACGGGGCTTGAAGTAAGCATTGAGCTTGATAATTCGTTGATCAGAAATGTTGAGTTAAAACGTGTTTATGGAAGTTACGATAAGATAAATAATGAAATTGGGTGGTTTCCTCAAATACCCCTCAGACAGACTCTTATGGATACGTTTTCAGGTTGGTTGAACAAGCTAAAGTGAGTGTCTACGACTTCTTACAGGGGCCAACACTTTCGTTATTTGGCGTTCGCGGCATGTATTGTTGTCAAATGGTCATTTCACTTCATTATTTAAGGTAATTTCTATGCATCTTACATATAGAAAAACTTGTAGGATTTGTGGATCTTCAGCGCTAACTAAAGTAATTGACCTCGGGGAACAGCACCTACAAGGCTCATTCATGAAGCAGGGCAAGGAAACCCCTCCTCTTCGAAAGATACCTACAAAACTTATGAGGTGCGATCCCACAATCGATGAAAAAGCTTGCGGCCTATTGCAGATGGAAACATCCGTACCTCCCATGATTTTGTACTCGTCATATTGGTACAGGTCTGGAACAAATCAGACCATGCGCGATCACCTTAAAAATATTGCAGATGTGGCTTCAGGGTTGATTGGAAAGGCTGTTGCACGAGTACTAGATATCGGATGTAACGACGGGACGCTATTGTTTTATTATCCAGATTCGTTTGTAAAGTTTGGTGTGGATCCTTCCGATGTGGCGCAGGAAATCGCTGGAGGAATTACTGTCGTTCAAGATACATTCCCCTCGTATGAACTTGATGGCTTAATTGCTGGTCAGCGGTTCGACATTATTACCTCGATTGCCATGTTCTACGACCTTGAAAACCCTCTTACTTTCGTTGATCAAGTGAAGGCGATCCTAAGTGAGGACGGTATCTGGATTTTTGAAGTGTCTTACATGCCAGCCATGCTAGCCATGAACTCATACGACACCATTTGTCATGAGCACTTGGAATACTACAGTTTTTCGGTGATTGAAAATCTAATGAAAAGATGCGGAATGAAAGTGGTCAAGGCTGAGTTCAACAATATTAACGGGGGCAGTATCCGTTGTTATGTGGCTAATATCTCTAACTTCAAATTCAAAAGCAGGGAGAACCAGCTGAAAATTGACCAGATCAGACAGAAGGAGTTTGATCTTGAGCTTGACACTGACAAACCATACAATAATTTTCAAGACAGGATAAATCATCACAAGGAAGAGTTGTACAGTTTGTTGAAGAGGCTAAAGCGAGAAGGTAAGAAAATTCATATCTATGGGGCATCTACCAAGGGGAACACCATTTTGCAATGGTGCGGTATTGACAACACTATTATTGAATATGCGTCAGACCGAAACCCCGACAAGGACGGAGCAAAAACTATCGGTACCGATATTCCCATTATCAGCGAAGAAAAGTCTAGAGCAATGATGCCAGATTACTATCTTGTATTGCCTTGGCATTTTAGAGATGAGTTTCTTGACAGGGAAAAGTCATTTATAAATGAAGGTGGTGGGTTTATTTTTCCATTACCTACAATAGAAATTATCACTAAGAATAGCTCAGTAACTTATGGCCAAGCTCATCAAATCTGAGTGGTATTCATGTCATAAAACCTCAAATATTATGAAATTAAAAAAGAATAAATTTAGAGAATATTTGATAACCCAAAAAATTTCGCCGCACTTTTTACAACACGTTATTTAATAATTCTTTTTATCAAGAAAATCCATGCTTACAAATCTGACTATCGTTAAGATTCAGAAAATGGAGATCACACGACTGTATTGTAGTAATAAATATATTAAAAGAACAAAATGCCCTTCGATAATTACAAACGAAACTTCTATTATCGAGAAATACGTGAAACACGTCATTTACGAACAATGTCAGAAATATTTATATAAAGCCTTATCTCATAATGATGGTTTTTTGAAGCCGGATATTACAATATTTTCGAGAAGTATGAAGTAGGAAACCCAATAAAAAATATATATAAAATATGCAAAGAATGAGGTATATGCGCTAGTCTAGACCTTTAAGGTATATTAATGTTGCTTCTGATTTAAAGGGTCTCATTGGTCTTAATATTAAAAATGTTGCGAAAATGAATGCGGATATGTCAGTCAAGCGAATTGCCTTCATAAATCATTAAGCTGAATAACAATGTCCTATCGTGGAAAAAACAATGTAGAGACATCGGGGTCAAGGTTTATTTCAAGAATATTGTCTCATGTCGAAAAAGAACTAATTTAAATAATCAGGTTAGAAAATTTTTATCATTAATTTAACGCGCCAAAAACATCGTTAACGAGTACAACGAAACAAAGTCAACTACCGCTTACCGGAATCTGATCAAATTAATTAGTGAAAAACACTTCCATATATACTGTTTGGCGTAGTAAAAGTTAATTAAGAGTTTCTAAATGCTCTAACGTATAGGCGATGCTGGGTATAAGATTATTCTGCTAATCTTTTTCCAAAATTTTAAGAGCTTGCAGCCTATCTTGGTATCTTATAACAACCACTCTATCAGCACCGTGCATTTCAAGTAGACCTATCGCAAACTCCATGTGACGTATTGCACTGCTGTAATTCTTATTCTTCTCGTCAAGTAAAGAAATATGATATAGAGCAGTAGGATTATGTATCATGCCAAGGGCATAAATTTGAATTCTTTCATCTTTAATACGGGAAGACAACTTAGCACCTATTGTAAAAATCTGCTCATAAACACCATTTAAAAAATAAGGCAAAAAAAACTGCAGCAATAGTGCCGCTAGTATCAACTTGAAAATAAAGCCCTTAAAAGGGGATATAAAATTATCAATAGTTATTGCTAAGTTATTTAATTTTTGCATAAAATAATGTTAAAAATAATCTGGTAAATCTTTTACGAATTATAGTTAAAATAACAGGTATCACATCTATAGCCCTTATTTTTTTTCCTTCTTCATAAGTTCTACCAGAGTAAGTAATTGGAACTTCAAAAATTACCTTCGCTTTTGGGCAAATAATCGATAATATTTCCGCCTGTTGATCCCAGCCAAATCTTGTTAAAGTCGAGCCTAGCAGCAAATCCTTTCTAAATAAAATAAACCCAGTATATATGTCTGTAAAGGTGGTATTGTTAAATATGTTAAATATGAAGGTAATTAAAATATTACCTACTTTATGCCAGAAATAATTCACCCTAGTCCAGGGCGGTGCAAGAAAACGACTACCTAGCACTATATCAGCATTAAAATTAATTATAGGTTTTAAAAGTATTGGATAATCCTCCGGACTATATTCCAAGTCTGCATCCTGAACTAATATATATTCACCTTCAGCGGCCAATATTCCAGTTATAACGGCAGCTCCTTTACCCATGTTTTTTGAGTGAGATATAAGTCTGCTATAAAAGCTGGGATTATTTTCTAAAACTTTTAAAGTCCCATCACTTGAGCAATCGTTAATTACTATAACCTCTAAATGAAAGCGATCTAAAAAATCCGACTGATTTTTAATCGCTTTTAAAATGGTAATAATGGTATTTTGCTCATTAAATACAGGAACTACAATTGAAATTTTGATCATTTAAAATGGTTCGTTGTTGGATTAATTCGTAGTATAAATTATATTCAATTCAATCTCAGAAAAGTATGAGAATCAAAACTGCTGATTAAGGATTAGTATTTAACCATAAAGAGTCGCCACTCATCTAAGAGTGCTTATTTCATAAAAATCATGGCCTGTTTCAAAATACTAAAAAAAGTTAATGTTACTTCATGAAGATTAAAAAATAATTAAAAGATCAGGACAAGTAGATGTTTAACGATAAAGTAATGTGTACAAAGAAAAAATATAATGAATAATAACACAAGATTTGGCGAATGCATTTTGTGTTGCGCAAGCGGATAAGTGTTTAGGTGGGGGAGCGTACAAAACTATAAAAACGGTATAAATTATGACATGGTGAGACAAAAGTCAAGTGCAAGAGTGGGCTTTCATTATTGGGTAATCTATCGTTGAAAAGAAGGTAAAACATATAAATTGCCGAAAATGAAAATAAGATGCGAGAACTACCACAAAGTCAAATACTTGATATATATATTTTAATAATATGCTAAAAAAAAAATCAAGAAAAATAAATGATGCCATGATCAAAAATGTTTGAATAAGAATCCAAATTGTGTGTGCTATAATATTAATCAATTGACTTGGATAAAATGATAACTAACACAAAATAGAATTTTTAAAAAGATTAACAAGTAGAATATCAAATGTCCTATTTCGACTTAAGGCCTGTGCTAATGCTGAGAGGATATTTGTGTAATCAAGAATTAGTAAACCTTAATTATTTTGCAAAATTATATTTTTTCGAATAATGTAATCAGGATATTTTAAATAAGGAGATTTAAGTGGATGATGATCGTTTAGTCAAGATAGTAGAAATGATTGGTACAAATGTCGATCAACTGAGCGGCAAGAATATTTTGTGGACTGGTACTAGTGGATTTCTGGGAAAATGGGTTGTAAGGCTCATAAAATATTTAAATGACAACAGGTTGAACGAGCCATGTAGTCTGTTGGCATATGACATGGCGCTACCCGATGATCAAACTGTTCGCATTTATGCAAATTCAGGGGTTAAGTTTTTGAGTCATGATTTAACAACTAAATTATGGCCTATTGGTGGATGTAATATCGACTATATTGTGCATATGGCTGGTATTGCAAGCCCCTACCACTATAAAAGACGCCCGCTAGATACAATAGATGTTGCAATTGAGGGTGTGAGAAGCACATTAGAAATTGCTAGACATCATGGGGCTAAATTTTTGTTTACTTCATCCTCTGAGGTTTATCAAACAGCAACTGTAATTCCAACCCCGGAGTCTTATGTTGGCGCGATAGCTTCAAATAATGAAAGGTCTTGTTATGATGTATCGAAGTTAATGGCTGAAAATCTAACTTATGTATATCATAAGAATTTTGGAATAAATGCTTGTAGCGTAAGAATTTTTAATAGCTTCGGGGTTGGTATAGATGAAAGTGATTCAAGAATTTTGCCTAAAATAGCAAGTTCTGTGGTTGGAAAATTCCCTGTACAAGTTTACTCGAAAAATATATTGCCTAGTCGAACATATTGCCCTGTGGAAAATACAATTGCCGGGGTGTTTTTAGCTCTGTTAAAAGGAAAATCAGGAGAAATATATAATATAGGCATGGAGGCTCCGGAATTAAACGTTGTTGATCTTATAGAGAGAATTGAAGCTGTCTGTGGCATTCATGTGCCTTATGAAATGGTAAAGCCAGAGGAGGTTTATATAGATGAACCTATTCGACGATGCCCTGATATATCAAAGGCAAGAAAATATTTAGAGTACAACCCTGCTGTAACATTAGATGAAGGATTAAGAAATTTTTTTAAATGGAGTTTAAAGAAGTATACGGGAACAAGGTATTAAAACCATTATAAAGTTAAATTTAAAAATGAGATTAGGTTTAATTGGCCTTGGCCGCTGGGGTTCTAATTATTTAGACAATCTTTTAAAAATCAAAGCTATCGAATTTATTCATGTTGCAGCTAGAAAGAAACAATTTGAAAATAAAAAAGAATGTAATGTTCAATTTACTGAAGATTGGAGGGAGGTTTGCAATGATTCTAGGATTAATGGATTAATAATTGCGGTATCCCCAGAGAGCCAATATGAGGTAACAAAATATGCATTGAAGATAGGGGTACCTCTTTTAGTAGAAAAGCCATTTACTTTAGAAAAAAACCATGCACATGAATTAGTTAGCCTGTCAAAAAATAATAATGTTTTGTGTATGGTGGGCTACACACATATTTATTCTAAAGGCTATCAAGATTTAAAATTATCTGTTGACCAATCTGGTGGCATAAGAAATATTTATAGCGAAGGAATATCACGGGGGCCATATCGAACCAATACCCCTATATTATGGGACTGGGGTTGCCATGATATTGCAATGTGCATAGATCTAATAAAAGAAAAACCAAGGTCTGCCACAGTTAAAACTATATATGAAGATCCCACTAACATTTTTTCAAGGTTGCTAGAAATAAATATGGTTTTTAGTTCAAAAATAATAGCAAGGTGTATTGTAGGTAACGCTTCAGAGTATAAAAGAAGAGACTTTTGTGTAATATGTGATGATGGTACCTTTATTTATGATGGTTTAAGTGCAGGTTTATCAAAGCAATACTCAAATAAGGTTTATTCAAGTGATTTCGATAGATTCAAGCAGCAAATTACTCCATTAGAGTGCGTCTTAAATGAGTTTATAACTGCAATAGAGAATCAAACAAAATATCATTACACTATAGACTTGGCTAGTAATGTAAATGAAACTTTGGATAAAATTAAGTTAATTTAAGGCATTATATTATTTAGGAGGATTTAAATGTTCAAATGTTTTGTTTGTAACAAAAAAACTAATCTGATATTTACATTGGGAGAGCAACCGCTTGCAAATAAATATCCAAAATCAGAAAAAGATTTCAATTCTGAAATTATTCGAAAAATGGATGTTTATTTTTGCAAAGATTGCAACTACGTTAATGTTCCATGTGATGTGGACAGATTACTTTTTTTTGAAGATTATTATTATCTATCATCAGTAAATAAAGAACTGGTAGAGCATTTTGAAGATCTTGCGTTGTATATCAAAAAAAATAATTATAAATTGGTTGTTGATGTTGGTTCAAATGATGGAATTTTATTAAAACCGCTTAGCAAGTTAGGTATTAATTGCGTAGGTGTTGATCCCTCTGAAAATGTTTCTGCTATAGCAAATGCATCTGACCTTGATACTATAGTAGGCTTCTTTGATATTAAAACTGCAAGAGTTATAGAAAATAAATACGGTAAGCCTGATCTTATTTGTGCAAGTAGTGTTTTCACCCATCTTGATAATCCTGGTGAACTATTCGATGTAGCTAGCGAAATCTTATCGGAAAATGGTAACATTCTTATTGAAGTAGAGTATTTGGGTAGCATTATTGAT
>Ga0164294_10002203_pt1 | contig 17747 bp, 5 predicted proteins | sample GEODES005metaG_FD_111479 | JGI IMG/M metagenome (GOLD analysis project Ga0164294, IMG submission 111479) | Oligotrophic lake water microbial communities from Sparkling Lake, Wisconsin, USA - GEODES005 metaG | ecosystem: Environmental > Aquatic > Freshwater > Lake | place: USA: Sparkling Lake...
CCGCCGCGCCAGCCGCGCCCGCCGCGCCCGCCGCGCCCGCTCGACGACGCCAATGGACGTCCGCGCCGGCGCCTCCGGGCGCAGCCCGGTACGCGGCCTGCGCCGGCCCGATCGGGAGCACGTCGCCCTTGCAGCGCACGTGCACGCACACGAGAGTGACTGCGCGTGGGTCCTTGAGGCCATGTCGCTCGGCCGCCTCGGCACGCACCTGTGGGGAGAGCAGGGCGCCGTGGTGAGCACTTGCATGCCGCTCGGCCGCCTCGGCACGCACCTGATGAGGGAGGCAATCAAGGAAGCCGATGAGGGGCGCCATCAGTGTCGCTCGGCCGCCTCGGCACGCACCCGCGCGAGCGCCGCGGCAACGAGCGTCCGGATTGGCGCGATCGGCTTGAGCGCGCGCTGCAGACGCGGCCGGTGCGCCGCGAAATGGAACGTGTCGAACTGGAAGAAGCCCCACAGCTCGAGCGTGCCGCCGCGTGCGAGGCATGCCTCGACGTGCTCACCGCCCGCGCAGCATTTCTCGGCGGCGGATGGCGCAATCGAGCCGGCGTTCACTTGCGGGCACCATTGGCGCAGCTTGCGCCCACTCAGCGGCGCGCCTGCATTCTCACGAGCCCTTAGCGAGGCGAGCGGCTCGCGCCCCTCGGCCCACTGTCTCCAGCCGGCGTGCGAGAGCACGACCCGATCCGCCAGAAGCACGCGGTCCTCGTCGGCGGGCAGCGGCCTGCCGCGCGTGTACTCTCCCTCGAAGACAAAGGATCCTATCCACGTCGGCGTGCGAAGCCGCAGGCCCCACGTGCTTGAGTACGCGATGGCAAAGGCATACTGGAAGAGCTGGTTGCCAAACTGCCCGAGCTCGCCCAGGCAAGCCGCATACAGCATGGCCTTGTCCTCAGCGGTGCTCGACTCAGCCACACCGGAGTGGTCCGCAAACGGTAGTTTCTCATCCGTGCCAGAGATTTCTTCCGCACGTCGCTTCGCCGAAGAGAACTCTGCTTTGCCGAGATCGTCTCGGGTCTGTCGGCGATCCTCGCGCTGACGGCGCATTTCTGCGCTACAAATGTACCCGGTAAGCCGCGTGCATTTTTGTCAAACACACACGTGCTCGATTTTTCTGTGGTTTCTTGTATTGAAAGTCACAAGCGGGCCCTGCTTGATGTGACAGGCAGTCATTTCCAGTCGGCGCTAGTTGCGGGCTCTGTTTGCGGTCCGGCGTTCACTGCTCGCGGCTGAGCTCGGCCAAAACCCCACCAAACCTACCCGTCATCCATGGTGACCTGCTGCGGATGCTTTCCGCCCGAGGAAGAGCGAGAGCTGCTCCAGCCCGGCAAGCGCTCCTCCGACGGCTCTCCACCCAAGCGCGGCTGCACGGACTGCCTTTGCTGTCTCGTCTTTATTCTCTTCCTCATCCCTGCCGGCATCATCGCTACAGCTGCCTTCCAGGTCGGTGACATGCGGCGCCTCGTCCGCGGACAAGACTACACGGGTGCCCTGTGCGGCTTCGGCAGCCTCGCAGACAAGTCCTTCGTCTTTTACCCGCGTCTCGCCAAGGACCTTCAGCGCTACCGCAGCATGCTCTCGGCGGCACCGTGGGCCATCCCTCTGTACGGCGTGTGCGTCGCAGAGTGCCCGTCCCAGGGCGAGACCGTGCAAGACTATGCTTGCGCTGAGGGTAGCGCCAAGTGCCGCTGGGAACGTGCCGGCGCTGACTCTCGACCGTGGACTCGCGAGAGTGACAACGAGTGGCGAGTGAGCGTGGACACTGTGGCGGTGGCGGGCCGCTGCCTTCCAATCGCGAGCGCCGTGGCGAGCGCGGTGACCCTGTGTGCGTTCCCTGACTGCGTCACCGCCAACCAGCCGTGCTATACTGACGCCTTTGCGTCCGAGCATTACTGGCTCGTCACAAGGGCCACCGGTGCGTACGTCCACGATGACCGTCGTCTACAGGAGGAATCTGAGGAGGCTCCCGAGGAGAGACCACCGCCGCCGCCGCCGCCGCCGCCGCCGCCGCCGTCGCCGCCGCCGCCGCCGTCGCCGATGGTGGACGAGTCGCAGTGCCTCAAGTTCATCACCCTCGACATGACGCGCACCGTCACTGCCCAGGGGTCGGAGCTAGAGCTCCAGTTCATCTCGGCCCTTTTCGGTGGGCTGCTCGGCGTCGCGACCGATGTGTATCTCGGAGGGTTCGAGATCGTCGTGTGTGGCGTGCTGACGACGCTGCTCGTGAACATTCTGACCATGTGCTTGCTCCGCGGCTGCATCCGAATGCTCTTCTACACCACCGTGCTGCTCCTCTTTGTCGCCCTCGCTCTGATGAACGCGATCGCGCTCGCCAAATCTGGCATGATCGAGGTGCCCTCGCTGACTCAGCAGGCCCTCAGCCGCTTCCATGGGCTGAGCCTCGGCGGCATCTCGCTCGATCTGCCCGCGGGCGCGCACTCGGCCGCGAGCGCACTCGCCAGCTCGAGCGTCTTCGAGAAGGCCGCCCTGACCGCTCAGGCGCACTGGCTGCTCGGCGCCGGCGCGGCTGGGCTCTTCTCCCTCGGAGTGCTGCTCGCCGTGTGCATGCTGTGGCCCAAAGTGGAAACGTCCCTCGAGATTTGCCGCACGGCCTCGAAGGCGGTGCACGAGAACCCGGCGCTACTCGCCCTGCCCTTCGTCGCGACCACCCTCTCGCTCGGTGTACTTGCCTATTTAGGGCTCGTGACCGCGTATATCCTCACGCCAGATCCGGAGACCATCGCGGCGCAGATCGACACGCTCTCCGAGGCGTTCGCACGCCGCTCGATTGAGCTCTCCTCCCAGGCGGCGCATCTGGCGGCCAGCGCGACGCAGGTGGCGATCGCCAAGATCAACGAGGTAAACGCTGATGCAGTCGAACTGTTGTATGACCACTGATGACCACTGATGGCCACTGATGGCCACTGATGGCCACTGATGGCCACTGATGGCCACTGATGAACCCTGAGTACTCCCCTCATCAGATCGCGGCGAGGCCGACACCTCTCATGGACTTCGATCCCGCCTCCTTCGACGCCGCGGCCGCCGCGATCGAGCTGCCGTCGCTCACTCCCACGTCGGTTGCGGGTGCGACGATCGCGTACCAGCTCCTCTGCTGCCTCTGGCTTCTCTTCTTCATAGATGGCCTCGTGTACTGCGTCATCGCGGGCACGATCGCCGTCTGGTACGAGCAACGCGCAGAGGGCGGCGGCATGCTCCACGCACTCTGGCGGATGGTCAGCCACCACCTAGGCTCGGTCGCTCTCGGCGCCGCTGTGCTCGGTGCCTTTTCATGGCTGCGCGCCGTCTTGCTGTACGTGCAGCGCCAAGCGGTCGCGCCGCACTCCGCGACGCCGCTCAGTCGGTACCTGGTCTGCTGCTGCGGCTGCTGCCTCTGGTGCTTGGACCGTTGCCTGCGCTACCTCACCAAGTTTGCGTACGTGTACGTGGCCTCCGACGGCGTGCCCTTCTGCGCCGCAGCCGTGCGCACGTACCGGTTGCTCTCGGCTCACCCGCTGCAACTGATGACGAATGAGGCGGCGCTCGCCGTCCTGTCACTCCTGCTCTCGCTCCTCATCCCCCTCGGCTGCGCACTGCTCGCCTACTTCGCCGTGCTCCGCGAATGGCGCGACACGCTGCTGCTCGCCGACGTCGATCTCCCAGAGGCACCTGCCACGACGCTCGCCCATTTGGCCAATTGGACATTTGGTCTCGCCTCGCCCGAGCTCGTCGGAGACGCCTCTGCCGCCGTGGATGCCGCCATCGACTCTGGCTTGGACTCGTTCAAGGGATATGTCTCGACACTTCCGGATTGGGATTCGAGTGGCCCGCCGTCGGCGCTCAATGTGGCGCTCGTCAGCCTCGCCCTTAGCTTCTGCATCACCCAGATGTTCCGCCGTGTCTTCGCGGCCGCGGTCGACACGCTGTACGTCGTGTGCTTCTTCGTCGAGGACGAGGACGCCCTGCTGCGAGGACGGGCGCGCATCGCTTCACCGCCGCCTTCTCCTCCGTGACCTCTCCGGGCTCTGAGCGTTGGGAGCTCTCGCTCCTAACGCGCAACCCCCACCGCTGCAACTTTGCTGTACTCATCCCCCGCCTCATCGGGTCTGAGCGCACCGCGCCCGCAGCGACGAACCAGCCAAGCTGACGCGCCACCATCTCAGTCGGAGTCGACGGCGAGCGCGAGCGTCAAAAATGTCAAGTCGAGAAGCTATCCAATGAGCGATGATGGCCATTTTTCACACGGGTATACGCCAACGGCACCATCCAGGTCCACCAACGGTGTCGGTGACTGTGTGTACTGAGTACGGTCTAGCGTGTGAGCGTTGCGGTTTCAGACCTTACACCTCAAATACTCGACCTAGAAGGCGCACAGGGAAATGTCTCGACGATGGCTTTGAGTGGCCTCGTTTTATTAGGGGTTTTACTTGTAGATTGCAGTTGACGTCGATTGCGTTCCTCATCAAGAACTCTGTTTTTCTCTCGAAGAGAAACCATCGACCTCGCGACTTGCTCAACAGACTCTGCACCGTGCTTCCGGCCTTTCGCCGCCGACCGCACATCGCTGAAGAATCTGCGGGGCGCGCGCAGGTCCGGTGACTTGTCTTGCAGCCCTTCTCCGAAGTGAGCGTTGTCGCCCGCGAGGACAATGGCCGACAAATCCCCGTCAAAACGCAGGCGGTGGGGTTTCGTGAGGGCGGCGAAGAACGCAAACGGCGCAACCAATCAGATACAAGATGATCTCGACGAAAAGCTCTTGCTCCTTCAGAAGCAGCTTACGGAGCAAAATGCGCAGATTACGCAACTGTTTGGCGGCGGTCCCGTCGCAGCCCCGGGGTTACCTGGCGCGCCCGCAGGGGTCGTCGCTCGCCCTGTGCTACCTCTGCCCCCAGCAGGGTCAGCCATCGATGCCATGGTGGAGTGGGTACTGTCACTGATCGAGAACCTAAAGGCCCCAAACCAGTATGCAATTCGCAAGGCTGCGGTGGTCAGACTCGCTGAAACCCTCAATCAATGCAGCATGAGTGAGGGAAGTGCAGTCGCTAAGGCGTTGCGTGACACCGGAGGTATCAAGCAGCTGGCGTCTCTGCTTATGGAAGACGCCGACGAGCTCAAGCTGTACGCACTATGCTGCCTGGCTAATTTGTGCTCCGACTCTCTCGATACCAACTTTGTCGCAACCAAGCGGAAGCTACTCGCGTGCCAGGTGGGGCGTTCACTTCTGCAATGCCTCCTAGAAGACGACCGAATGATTGTCACCTACGCCGCCGGCCTTTGCTTTAACCTTTCCGGCGAGCCAAGTTGGACCCCCACCTTTCTCGACCAAAGCTATTTGACTGCTCTCGAGAACCTGATGGCGTATGACGACGAGCAGGTCCAACAATATGCCACCTCGACACTTGCGAACCTGCTCAGCCTCAACCCAACGCTGACTGAAGCATCATCGACGGGCGCGGGCGCCTTTGCCGATGACGAGCAGCTGTTTGTGTCACCCGTGGCGGCGGCGGTTGCTGAGAAGGCGGCCGCGGAAAAGGCGGCAGCGGCAGCGGCAGAGGAGGCGGCGGCGCTTCGTCGCGAGTTGGAGGCCGTGCGTGCCGCCGCTGCGGCCGAGGCGAAGGCGGCGGCCGAGATGGCGGAGGCCAAGGCGAAGGCTGCGGCCGAGATGGCGGAGGCCAAGGCGAAGGCTGCGGCCGAGAAGGCGGCAGCCGAGGCGAAGGCGAAGGCCGAGAAGGCGGCGGCCGAGGCGAAGGCGGAGGCCGAGATGGAGGCAGCCTCGAAGGCGAAGGCGGCGGCCGAGAAGGCGGCCGAGAAGGCGGCCGCCACCGGAGAACCCGGTGGCCCAGAAGCTGAAAAGGCGGCCATGGAGCTGCAGCTGGCGGAGGCGACGGCTGAGATGGCCGCTGCGAAAGCTGCCGCGGAGGCGGCGGCGGCGGCAGCGGCGGAGGAGGCGGCGGCGCTTCGTCGCGAGTTGGAAGCCATGCGTGCCGCCGCTGAGAAGGCAGCCGCCGAGGCAAAGGCGGCGGCAGCGCGGGCGGCGGCCGAGCAGGCGGCGGCCGTCAGTGCCGCAGCTGACGGGGAGGCTGCCGAGAAGTTGGCGGCCGAGAAGTTGGCGGCCGAGAAGGCGACGGCCGAGAAGGCCGCGGCCGAGAAGGCGGCGGCCGAGAAGGCGGCGGCCGAGAAGGTGGCGGAAGAGAAGGCAGCAGCCGAGAGGGCGGCACTGGAGTCGAAGACAGAGGCCGAGAAGGCGGCACTGGAGTCGAAGACAGAGGCCGAGAAGGCTGCAGTAGAGCAGAAGGCAGCTGCCGAGAAGGCTGAGATGGAGGCTAAGACGGCAGCGGAGAAGGCAGCCGTCGCGGAGAAGGCAGCAGCCGAGAGGGCGGCTATGGAGGCGAAGGCAAAGGCGGAGCGCGACGCTGCAATCGCCGCGGCGGAACAGGCAGCAAAGGAGCGCGATGCTGCAGCTGCGGAAGTCGAGAAGGCAGCGAAAGAACGCGACGCGGCGGTTGCGGCGGCAATGCTGGCAGCCGACCAGCGGGTGCAGCAAGAGGCGGCTGCTAGGGCCGAAGCCGAGAAAGTGGCTGCAGCTGAGAGGGCGGCGCTGGAGGAGAAAGCTGCCGCGGCCGAGAAGGCGGCGGCCGAGAAGGCAGCAGCCCTTAAGGCGACTCTGGTGATTAGATCAGCTGCCGAAAAGGCGGCTATCGAGGAGAAAAGAGCGGCCGAGAAGGCGGCGATCGAGGAGAAGGCAGCGGCCGAGAAGGCGGTCATGGAGCAGAAGTTAGCAGCCGTGATGGCGGCTGCGGAAGAGAAGGCAGTGGCTGAGAGGGCAGCGTTCGAAAAGGCGTTGGCCGACAAAGCGGCCGAGAAGACGGCCGCGTTGGCCGGCAAGTCTTGGGCAAACACTGCCAAAGCTGCAGCCGAGAGGAGAGCTCTGGAGGAGGCAATGAGGGAGGAGGCAGCAGCCGAGAGGGTCGCGTTTGAGGAGAAGGCCGCTGCCGAGAAGGCGGCGATGGAGGAAAAGGCAGCAGCGGAGAAGGCGGCCGTCGAGGAGAAGGCGGCGGCTGAGAAGGCGGCCATCGAGGAGAAGGCGGCGGCTGAGAAGGAGGCCATCGAGGAGAGGGCAGCGGCCGAGAAGGCGGCCATCGAGGAGAAGGCAGCAGCCGAAAAGGCAGAAATGTTGGCGCAGGCAGCAGCCGAGAGGGCGGCGATGGAGGAGAAGGCAGCGGCCGAGAGGGCAGCGTTCGAAAAAGCGTTGGCGGACGCAGCCGCCGAGAAGGCGGCAATCCAAGAGAAGGCAGCAGCCGAGAAGGCCGCGATGGAAGAGAAGGCAGCAGCCGAGATGGCGGCGTTCGAGAAGCGGTTGGCGGAGGCAGCAGCCGAGAAAGCAGCAGCGGAGCAGAAGGCAGCAGCCGAGATGGCAGCGCTCCAGGAGAAGGCAGCAGCCGAAATGGCAGCACTCCAGGAGAAGTCAGCAGCCGAGAAGAAGGCACTGGAGGAGAAGGCAGCAGCTGAGAAGGCGGCAATGGAGAAGAAGGCAGCAGAAGAGAAGGCGGCAATCGAGGAGAAGGCGGCGGCCGAGAAGGCGGCACTCCAGGAGAAGGCAGCAGCCGAGAAGAAGGCACTGGAGGAGAAGTCAGCAGCCGAGAAGGCGGCCATCGAGGAGAAGTCAGCCGCCGAGAAGGCGGCCATCGAGGCGAAGGCAGCAGCCGAGAAGGCGGATATGTTGGAGAAGTCAGCAGAAGAGAGGGCGGCGTACGAGAAAGCGCTGGCCGACAAAAGGATGCAAGAGCAAGCTGCAGCTGACCTGGCCGCTGCGGAGAAGGCTGCAGCTGACCTGGCATTAGAGAAAGAAAAAGAGCAGCTCAGAGCAGCTGAGGAGGCTCGGCTCGCTATGCAAAAGCTAAAAGGCGACGCGAGGGCAGCCGCGGAGATCGCGGCAGCTGCACAAGTTGTGGCTGATGCTGCGTCGGAGGCGCTAGCAGCCCTCGAAAAGGCACATCCGGCGTCGGTGACGACAGTGGAGGCCTCCAAGGCGGCAGTAAAGGCGGCTAGGGATGTGACAGCAGCGTCGGATGAGGCGGCCGAGGCCTATGACGATGCTTTGAGGGCAGCCAAGGTGACGGCAGCTGCGACAGCGACGGCGACGGCGATGGCGACGACGGCAGCGGCCGCCGCCGCCGCAGCCGCCGCGGCGGCTGTGGATGTGCCGTCCTGCATGGCAGCGGCTGATCGAGCAGAAGCGGCCGCCTCCAAAGCTGCCACCGCTGCGCTGTTGACTCTTGCTAAGAAGGCAGAGGCTACTTCGAGTGCAACAAAAGTCTTGGAGGCTAATCGCGAGTCGACCGTCGCCCTTGAGATGGCGAATGAGCACGTTCTCCTGACATCTCGTGATCCCATGCCTAGCGAGGAGCCTCATGGGGAAAACGCGATCAAGTCCAGAGCAGAGGCCCAAAGGAATGCTAAGAAGACGGACAAGGCTGCTGCTGAGGTGAGCGAGCTGAAGAGCGTGGCGACTCCTGCGTTGGCAGAGGCGGAGCGCGCAGAAGACGAAGCCCAGGCAGCCGAGCTGAAGGCTATCACTGCAGCCACGAATGCCAGGGCGGCGTCGGTTAAGGCCGAGGCCGACGTGAAGGCGGCAGAAAAGTCGGCCGCAGAGAAGGCTGCGGCCGAAGCGATGAAGGCGGCGATCGATGCCATCACGGCAGAGGCGCAACTTGCGGAGAAGAACGCCAAAACCGCAGGATTTGCTGCCGCTGCCACAGCAACTGCAGCAGCAGAAGCAGCCAAAGAGGCAGCGAAGGCCGAAGCATTGGCTCTCGAAGCCCTGAGCAAAGCTAAGGCCTTCCAGCAGGCCAAAAACGTCTCAGACTGCACTGCCGAAGGGATACGCGCGGAGAAGGCGGTCGGGGCAAGTACGAAGTCGGTCGAGGTCGTGACCATCGCTGTGCACAAGATCGGCAAGGGCGGCGTCGAGGGGACCAAAGACGCGCTAGCCGCTGCCCATGCTGCGCACGATAAGGCCAATCAGATTGTTGCCCGGGTTGACAAAGACCCCAAAGGCGAGTTCGGTCAGCATGCGGCTGAGCTGCAAGCAGCGGCTCAAGCCTGCGTGGCAGCAGCTGTTTCGGCAACTACGGTAGCAACTGAAGCACTGGCCTCGGCACATAATTTGTTTGAGGAGGGAAACGCATCCCTAGCCGCAGCCACCGCTTCGGAGACAGCAGCGAAGAACGCAGGAGATAGTACAATGGAGACCGTCAAGGCAACCCGCTCCAAAGCGGCTCGTGAGCGCCTGAAGAAGCACGCAAAGATTCAGGTGATGCAAGCTGGCCTGAAACTGAAAGCCGAAGAGCTCGGGCGCCAACGAGCGGAGGCAGCTGCTCGTGCCGCCAAAGCACGGGCAGGCCTGAAGCGGGCGGGCAAGCTTACCGTCCTGATGGAAGGTATGAAGAAAGAAGCGCAGGAGCTCGAGAAGGAGCGCGCCGAGGCATCGGCCGAGGCTGCAGCAGTCGTGGCTGAGGCTGCATCCGAGGCCACGGCTGCATCCGAGACGGCGCTTACCGCGGCAGGACGCACGGTAGATGCTTCCATGGCTGCGACTCAGGCCAGTCAGGACGGAGCAGCCGCAGCGGCCGATGCAACGCAGGCCCACGAAGATGTGATGTCCGCCTCTGCTGCAAAAGACCCAGTTTCGTGCATGGCGGCGGCCAAGCGAGCCATGGAGGCTGCGTCCAGGGCTGCAGATGCGGCTCAGGAGGTGACCGCGAAGAGAGCCGAGACTCACGAGAGTGCAGCAGAGGCCCTCGCGGCATTGAACGTGGTGAACGCCGCCCTTGAGAAGGCAAATGTGCACGAGAAAAAGGCTTCTCGCGACCCTATGCCTGACGGCGAGGCTGGCAAGATCGCCCTCGAGACGCAAACCGAGGCTCAGAACCATGCAGAGGTGGCCAGAGCGGCCGCTGCTGGCGTGAGCGAGGTGACGGGCTCCATGCATGAAGCCGTCGCCGACTCAGATCAGGCTATGGAAGTGGCGACCGCAGCGCAGAACAAGGCAATGGCCAAGGCGGAGGCTTCTCTCGACATTGCTGTGGAAACGGAGAGGCAGTACGCAGCTACTCGCTTGGAGGCTCAAGGGCGTGGAATGTCAGACCGAAAGCTGATAAACATGATGCGCGCGCAACTCGCCGCCGAACGTGCGCAGTCAGTGGTTGCAACCTCGGCAGCTGAGGCTCAGGCTGCGCTGAGAAAGACAGTTGCAGCAGCTGAGTCACTTTCACAGACAGTTGCACAGACAGCACCTGAGTCACCAACTGGGGAGGAGTTGCCTCCGCTACCTTCGCTACCTAGTCTCGTCGACAAGGTTGTGGAGGCGGCAAAGAAGGCGGCCACCGCCAAGGCAACTGCTGTGCAGGCGCTCGAAATAATACGTGCCGCCCAGATTGCAGCAGACGCTCCAAAGGGTAAAAAGGGTGAACTTACAAGACAAAAAACCGTGCCGAAGGTTGAGAAGGCACCGGCCAAGAAGGCGCCGGCCAAGGGTCAGCCAGCGAAAAAGGGCAGCAAGGAACCAGTGCCAGCTAAGGTTCCGACTCCTGAGGAGGCTTTGGAGGTGGCCGCTCAAGCGGCCGCTGAGTGTGCTGCGTCTGCCGAGTCAGTTGCGAAGCTGACCAAGCTGGCACGCAACGCAGCTCAAGAGGCCAAGGATGGATTGGCCGCCGCTCAAGGGGCGCTTCAGCGGGCGACCGAGCACGCGGCACTGGCACGGTTTCAGAAGCTGCCAGAAGACAAGGAGTTCGAGACTATGGCGATTGCGACGCAGGCCGCAGCGGAAGCCAGCCTGGAGGAGACAGTGACAGCAGAAGGTGCGACCTCAAAAGCGGCAGAGGAGGCAGCCGGGGCAATGGCGAAGGTGGAAAAAGCCATGGCATCAGCGAGCAAGTCAATGATCGAAGTGGCGGCGGCAGCAACACAGAACGCGGCGTCCAAGGCTTCGTCGGGGGGATCAAATGCAGGCAAGGGAGGGGAGGCTGCCATGAAGGCGACGAAAGAAGTCCAAGATGCCGAATTTTCGGCGCGCGATGCGCTTGAGAAAGCACAAGCAGCTCAAAAGGCGAAGGACGTGGAAGCGTGCACCGCCGAGGGCAAGCGCGCAGAGAAAGCTGTCGCAGCATGCGCTGCTGCCGTGGAGAAAATATCGAAAGCAATGGAGAAAATCAGCAAGGGGATGGAAGTGGCCAAATTGGCAGCTGAAACCGCCCAGGCTGAGCGTGAAAAGGTCCTCGAGTATCTCGAAAGGGCGTCGCGAGATATGACGGGCGATGCTGGCCTGGATTCCGTAACCTCGGCGACTGCTGCAGCATCTGAAGCAGCGGAGGGGGCAGCACGGGTATTTACAGAGGTGCAGGCGGCCGCAGCATCGGCGGCAGACTCGCAATCGGCAGCCACGACTGCAGCTGCGAGTGCCAAAGATGTTGTCAAGGCCACCCGCTCAACTGCTGCGCGTGAGCGCCTCAAGAAGCACGGACAAGCAATGGCCCTTCAGGCTCGTCTGAGAAAAAGAGCTGAAGAGATTGGCCGTGAGCGGGAGAAAGCAGCCGAGGAGGCGAGGATCTTAGCTGAACGAGTGGCCAAGGCTGAGAAGGCGGTCGGGCAGGTCGCAGCTGCAGCATCAGCCGTGTCCGAGGCTGCATCTGAGGCACTGGCCGCCAACGAGAAGGCGCTCGCAGCTGCGGCTCTCACGGTGGAGGCCTCAGCGGCAGCGGTGCAAGCGAGTACGGATGCTGCAGCAGCAACGGCCGAGGCTGTACTGGCCCACGACGACGCATATGCGTCCGCCGAGGCTAAGAACGTAGCGGCTTGCATGGAGGCAGCTAAGCGAGCTGGAGACGCTGCGTCCAAGGCCGCTGAAGCCGCACAGATAGCACATGCAAAGAAGGCAGAGGCTGCTGAGAGTGCATCCCAGGTCATCGATGCTGCGAGCGAGGCGAGTGCTGCTGTTGAGAAGGCGACTGAGAATGTGCCTAACACGGAGCGTATGCCAATTGAGGGCGAGGAACCGCTCGACCAAGAGGCTGCTGAGCTCGTGCTCACGCTGCAAACCGACGCTCAAAAGAATGTTCATTTGACGGAAAATGTGGCTGCTGGGATGAAAGAGCTCACGACCTCGGCGGAAAAGGCGCTAGCAGACGCGAGCCGCGTGGCAGAAGAGGCGTCTGCATCGCAGGCCAAGGCCATGGCTGTGGCAAAAGCTGCATTGCGGCGAGCCATTGAAGAAGAAAAGGAACTCGACGGCAAGAAGGCGAAAGCGGCGACACGTCTTCAGGCATCTGCCAGAGGCAAGAGTGACCGACAGCTGGTGGATAAGATGCTTGACGGTGAAGATGTCAAAGCTGCCTTGGAAGCCAAGCGCGACGCCCGTGCCGAAGTGTCTGGACCAGTGGTCAAACTCAAGGTGCAGATAGCGGAAGCACCACGTTCACCTTCACCCACGAACGAGGTGCGATTCTTTGACGGGCAAGAAGAAGCGTTCTATCCCTCGGACAACGAGCACATGCCCGAATATGAAGCAGGATGGGGAGCTCAGGGGGACTTTGGCCACCGACCCAACTCCACCTTCAGAAGCAGCTCGAAGCAGCGTACCATCAAACCTTTCGAAGCACGGCTGGCTCAGCAACTCGAAGCGTGGCCGAATTTACAGCACCAGCAGACTCTGCATTTTCAACCTCACCCACCCACGCACCCGCCGCACGCTCGGCCTCGAACCGAGCACGGCGTGCGGTCCTCACGATCCAGATCGCCCCATAAGGGCCCCCCGCCTCACCCCTGGCAGCCCCCGCCGAAGAGCTCCGATGCCGAAGAATCGAACCCTGCCTTCTTTGAAGACCACATTGGGAGGCCGTGGCTAGGAGGCTACCAGCTCGAGCGCCACAGCTCAGGTGAGGATGAGCATGCGACCTCGAGGATGGGCACTGCTCGCCTTTCGACATCGGCGAGGGTATCGACGGCGTACTCGCACGAGCAAAACGCAGCGAAGCTGCCCGGCCTCTGGGCGACTGTGTCTGGTACATCGTCGATCAACCCGATGGATCGACGGCCAGCCCTCTCTTCTCGCGGGCCTGAGAAAGGAGACTCGGCGTGGCCTTGGGCACCCCTTGAACCCCCGCCCCCCGCCTCTGCGCGAGCACCGAGACGATCGACCTCGCCATCAAGACCAAAAACCGAGCTTGGTCCTAGGCCGATAACCGAGCCCCCCCCGCCGCCGCGGACAGCAACCTCTGTGATGGAAGTTACGCTCGCCAAGCAATCAGGGCCACAGTGGGCGCGGCGCGATGTTGAGCGTTTGCTGCAGGCCATGGAACTCGAGGCGGCGCTTTCTTCGCCACGATTCCGTTTGAAGAAGAAGCGCCGCAAGAGCAAGATGCACGTGACAGAAGGAGAATCTGGCGGCGATGGAGGGGCTCCCGCCTCTGAGGAGTTCCCGCCACCGAACCAGCTGGCGCCCTTGCCGGTAGACTCTGATTACGTGCCAATTCGAAGGCAACGGCAAGGGGCAGCCCTGCCGAGCCATGCATTGCCAGTGCTCGGCAATAGTGCCTGGCCAGGGATGACGACTCAAGCCCACTTCCATGCGCGGCCTGGAACGAGAGGCAGCCGACTTACGAGCATGTCAGGCAGCGGCGCCGATGCGGCAGTGAAGTTGTTGCTCTCCCGGTAGACACGCACCTGTAGAATGGTCAATATGTGCGAGTGAAGCGATCGAAGATGGGCATGATGGGATGTCGTGGGCAAGACATGGGGCGGCAAGAACGGAGCGAGCATGTTGAGACATCGGTGAGATTCGTGTGCAATGCGTGTCACTTATTCCGCTTTTTCTTCGCAACACGTTTACTTTCGCTTACCAGGCCCTCTCAAAACTCAATCGGTGATCCATCGTATGCAAAGAAGCCACCGGAGTCCTCGAGGGAAAGACCCTCGAGGACGTCGAGCAGCGCCCCTGCGGTGAACTCGGCGGTGAAGAGTTTCTCAGGTCGTACGTTCTTTTGGAAGGGCTCGCTCAGCCCCGTGTCGGTCGTGCCCGGATGGAGCGAGACGGCGATGACCTCACGGCGCCTCAACTCGTTGGCCATATTGCGCGTCGCCTGATTCAGCGCCGCCTTGGACATGCGGTACGACCACCAACCGCCGAGCCGGTTGTCGCCGATCGAGCCCACTCGAGCGGAGAGGTTGCCTATGACCGCACCACGTGCGAGCAAATCCTGCAGTGCCTGCGTGACGAGCACTGGGCCGATGGCATTGATTTGTAGTACGCGTGCCATGTGTTGCGAATCGACAGATTGCAGGCTGCGCTCGGGCATCATGCCCGTCTCCGGGTCGTGCAGCACGCCAGCCACATTCATGAGTAAGTCCACACCCGAGCCATCTCCGGCACTCGTCGTGCAGATGCGCTTGACGTTGCCGGCCATCTCACGAATGGATTCTGCGTCCGTCACATCGACTTGCGAATAGTGAAGGCGATCTGGCCACTGCTCCCGCAGCGCGGCGAGAGCCTCGCTTTCAGAGGCCTTGCGGCCTGTCGCGACAACTCGGCCGCGCCCACGGTGTAATAGCGCCGAGACCAGAGCAAGACCAATGCCGCGCGAAGCTCCGACTATCACCGAAGTGGACGCGGGTGATGCGAGCGCAGTTGTCAGACCCACACCCATTGAGCCTGAGGAATTTCCGGCGTTTTCTAGGACTTTTCCAGTCAGTTTCGTCGAGATCCACCCGCACACATCACACAGCAGGTGGAGCACGTAGAAAAGTTTGCCTTCCGTCTCACCGGACCGTACCTAACGAGGCGGGCGACCGATGGGCGGCTAGAACTTCCCCCTTACGAGGGGCGGGGCGGTTCGTTGACCCCCGCCTAGTGCGGTCCCCACAAGTATAACGGCCTATACGGCCTGGGGTTCATCTGTATGTTCCCCATTACCCCCCCTCTCCCGACACCTCGAACCCCCCTTTACCGTAGGGGAAGTCGGGAGGTTGAACCCCTATCTCGGGGAGGATTTGATTCTAGTGCGTGTTACGGGCTCACGGCCATGCTCACGGAATTCCTCATGCGCCCACGATCGCGCTCGATCGCGCACGATGCGCGTCCGCGAACGCCCGGGACGGCGCTTGGCTGTCGCCATGTTCAAAGTCGTTAAGTTCATAGTCGCCGCAAGCGATCTTGGCCATGTCCGAATGTGCCATGGGCTCCGTCGATGCGGAACGTCGGGCTTCATGCATGCACGTTTCGAGCCTCTCCAGCACCGTGCTCATGCTCGGGCGCTCCTCTGGGCGCTGCGCCCAACACTCACGTATGAGGGCTACGATCGCATTGCAATTGGGGGGCAGCGCGATCGGTGGCCGATCCCCCCGACAGGCGCTGCGGCAGGCTTCTAGCCCCGTCATCCCCTCCAATGAGCGGCGTTGATGCGTGAGCTCCCAGAGCAAGAGAGCAAAGGCGTAGACATCCGCACGGTCCTCGAAGTTGACGAGTGCACGGCCCAGACCGAGGCTGCCGCTGCTGCCACCACTCCCATCGCCACGATCGCGGCTCTCGTGCGCCTGACGTTCCGACATCTCCGCCATCCTCTCGGGCGCAAGATAACGCAGTGTGCCCCCCACTTTGGCCTTGGACTCCTTGTTTCGATCCCGCGCGTAGTTCAGGCTGAGGCTCGCCAGGCCAAAGTCGGAAAGCTTGCAAACCGTGTGGCTCACGTCGAGCAGTGCATTGTCCGTCTTGACGTCAGAGTGCAGGATGCCGTGCGAGTGGAGGAAGCACAGCCCGCTCGCCAGCTGCACGGCAAAGAGAATCTTCGTGTCGCACAAGAGCATGTTGGCGAGCCGTGGCGGTGGCTCCATCAGCTGGCAACCGAGCGACGCTTGCGGTGCGATCGACGCTGAGGCGGCGTTGAGGATTCCGATGAGGTTACGGAAGATGGGCGCCCCACTCCAGAGGGAAGAGACGCCGGCCTGGACGGCTTCCCCGGGGGACGACCTTGGGTTGAAGAGGTATGCGGCGAGAGAGCCACCGGCCATGTACTCGAGGACGAGCGCGGGCCGCTGGTCGACCTGCATGTGGCCGAAGAGATGGCAGATGCACGGGTGGCGCAGGCGACGCAGGATGGCCACCTCCTGGAGCATGGCCGTCTCCTGACGCGCTGTTGACGCGTCGACGTTCTCATGCTCCACGTTGAGCACCTTGATAGCGAGGTCATTGCCCTGCCACTGCGCAATCCAGACGGTCGCGAAGCCGCCTTGGCCGATCCGCCTGCCCATCGTAAGCGTCGAGAAGTCCACCACTTCGAGCTGGGTCGGCTCGTCGGTACGCACAGAGGGGACTGCCGTGACGGGGGTTCCACCCGAACCACTCGAGGGGCGGGGCGAAAGCACTTGCATGGACACGTCATTTTTCTCAAGCAGCTTACGGGATTGCATCTGTCTGTGCTTGCGCCACCACCGCGTAAATCGCACGAGAAGCGCCACGAGAAGTGCAACAATGGAGGCCACCACGAGAAGCGCAACCATTGAGGCGAGAGCAACCACCTCATTTGGTTGTACCACCATGCCACGCGCAGCTGCACTTAGAGCAGCAGGTGGTGTCGGCGGCGCGTCTGGGCACTGCTCATCACGCGCGAGGTTGGTCGCGCTCGAGTTGCTGCCCTCGTAGCACGGCAGCAGTTCCGCGGCGCCTGGCGGGCAGAAGCTGCCCCGCTCGCAAGGCAAGCACGCGAACCCGAATAGGCCGTCATGTGGAGCGTACGAGCCCGGCGAGCAGTCGACACAGATTGTGCCAGCCTCGCCTTGGCGCTTGCCGCGCGGGCAGGCAGTGCACTCGGCGCCTCCCAAGGAGCGATCGTAGCCAGGCTTGCAGGGAGCGCATTTGCCGCGGACGTTGAGCTCCGTGTGCTCTTCGCACTCGTAGCAGATATCGAAATGGTCATCTCGGCGTGAGGAGGGAGCGGGGCAACGGACGCATCCGTTGCCAAAGAGGCTGCGTGCAGTGCCAGGCTGAGAGCACCTGATGAAGGGCAGCACTCGGCTGGGTCTGTCAGTGTTCCCAAGCAGCACGTCGAGGTCGCCATCGCCGTCCACGTCCGCCGCCGCGATCGACCACGTGTACGCGCTGCCGCCGGGCAACTCGATGCTCGTCGGGAACGTACCGTCGCCAGCGTTGAGCAGCACTCGGCTGGGTCTGTCAGTGTTCCCAAGCAGCACGTCGATGTCGCCATCATCGTCCACGTCCGCTGCCGCGATCGAGAACGTGTACGCGCTGCCGCTGGGAAGCTCGATGCTCGTCGGGAACGTACTGTCGCCCGCGTTGAGCAGCACTCGGCTGGGACTGTCAGTGTTCCCAAGCAGCACGTCGAGGTCGCCATCGCCGTCCACGTCCGCCGCCGCGATCGAAGTCGTGTACGCGCCGGCGCCGGGCAACTCGATGCTCGTCGGGAAGGTGCCGTTGCCAGCGTTGAGCAGCACTCGGCTGGGACTGTCAGTGTTCCCAAGCAGCACGTCGAGGTCGCCATCGCCGTCCACGTCCGCCGCCGCGATCGAGAACGTGTACGCGTTGCCGCCAGGCAGCACGATGCTTGTCGGGAAGGTGCCGTCGCCAGCATTGAGCAGCACTCGGCTGGGACTGTCAGTGTTCCCAAGCAGCACGTCGAGGTCGCCATCGCCGTCCATGTCCGCTGCCGCGATCGAGAACGTGGACGCGCCGCCGCCGGGCA
>Ga0164294_10002204_pt1 | contig 17744 bp, 18 predicted proteins | sample GEODES005metaG_FD_111479 | JGI IMG/M metagenome (GOLD analysis project Ga0164294, IMG submission 111479) | Oligotrophic lake water microbial communities from Sparkling Lake, Wisconsin, USA - GEODES005 metaG | ecosystem: Environmental > Aquatic > Freshwater > Lake | place: USA: Sparkling Lake...
AGCCTCTGGGTGCTTGCCTTTGGACGACAACCATGCCGTGATGTTGTAGTAAATCACCGAACGGCGGTTAATCTTGTCGCCCACCTTGCGGCCAACGGGAAGGTGGGAGCCCATCTGTCCGGCTGCCTTGCTCTTCGGTGTGCCGTCGTCTTTTAAGCCATCGCCAAACTTTGCGATGTTGGTGTAGATGGCCAGTTGAGGGACCTTCATGTTCCACATCGTTGCGTAGGCTTCAGCCCACGTGAACGTCAATGCATCGGGTGGCGACCACTTGAAGCTGTTGATGTGCTCGGTGGCGCACTGGATACCCAGCTCAGTTGCCAAATTGGGCTTGCCATTTTTATCGAAGTACTGGAAGTTGGGGTGGGCCATGGAGGCAAAGCGGCCGTAGAACGTTGCCAGTCCCCAGAATGGGCTCATCAGGTTGCCGTTGCCAGCCATCGGTCCGTTACCGAAATCTTTACCGGTGAAGAACTCAGAGATCTTGTCAACCTCTTCCCATGTGTTGGCTGGGGCTAATTTGTAGCCGTATTTGTCAGAAAATTGCTTCTGAATGTCGGCGCGCTCGTAGAGCCCCTTCAAGTAGAACCAGGTCTGGAAGTCCCCATCCATGCAAAAGGCGTAGTAACTACCGCCGTAGGTGTAGAGCAGCTTTTCCATCTCAAGCGTAGGCGTGCCGCGCACAGGATCACCCCAATCGGGTTTGTATGCCTTGACGAACGCGTCGCAATTAACGGCTCCGCCTGAGGCCACCAAGTCACCGGTGGAATTCCAGGGACCGGTGTAGATGTCATAGACACCAGAGCCAGTGGTTACGTCTTGCATCACTTTCTTGAAAATGTCTTCCGCGGGGACGCCCACGATGTCGATCTCAATCCCGGTCTCGCGCTCCCAGACCTCTTTAACCGATGGCGCACCAGCAGGAAAGCTCAAAGAGCCGACTTTGCCTACAGGGAATGGCTTGGTAATTTGACCAATTGCACCGTCGGTCAACAACATGGTCAGCTTCTTGGGCACCTTGCCGGCAGCCTTGAGCTTTTTGATGCCGGCAATGGCCCGGCCCTCCGACATCGTGTCGTTGTACTGGAAGCGTTCTGCGCCAGCGAAGCCTGTGGGGCCCCCGGTCATTCCAGCCGCTAATGCGCCTTGCGCCATACCTGTCAACGGCGCTGCCGTTAACGCCGCGCCTGCACCCAGTGCGCTGGCTTGCTGCAGAAAGCCGCGGCGTGCTGCGTCGGGGGATTCATCTTGCTTTGGCGTGTCGTCTCTTTTGTTCATCAATGTCTCCTGTTGTGTGAGTAAACTGACCGTTTTGAGTGTGCGAAGAACGACCCGAAAGCCGCCCGTCCTAGCGCTATACACAAGAACCGTGCCATGCAAAACTTTTGCATATGCACTTGTAAGGCCTTGATTTGTATCAAGGAACGTTCTTGGTCTCAGATATAGACCGGTACTGTCACAACTGAGACGATGTACATGTTACGGATATTGGTGTGACATTGTTTCGGGGTAAACCCGTGCTTTTGGCACCAAAGGAATAAGTCAAATACGTCTTGCAGTACAGAACATTCAGCGTTGCCCTCAACCTCAGAACGGGACGTAGTCGTCTTTAACCTTCTTGCGGTCGCTTGCCTTGGCACGCAACGATTCAGCACGCAGGAAACCAATGATGACCCAGATTTCCGCCTCACTGAGCGCGCCGATCCAACCGCCCATCGGAGTATTTGGGCGGCCGTTTTTGATGGTGTTGAACATGAACTCGTCACTGTTGGCTCCACCGGGGCCCCAGGCACCTCGTAATAACTGCGGCGCCTTGCCACCCTTGCCACGCGAGTTGTGGCACAGCTGGCAGTTGCGCCCGAACAGTTCCTCACCCTGGCTTTCGATGGCTGGGGCGACAGTAGGCGCGGGCGTTGCGGCGGGCTCAGTGGCCTGGGCGAGCATGAGGCTTTCGGCCCATGCAGCGGCTGGACCAAAGGCAAGCGAAATGCCTAGCAGGCTTAATGTAAGGAACACGCGGGCAAACCGCCCGCGTAGGTCGATGAGGTTAAACATAATCTGAATCTGGGAAACGGGGTTTAGGGTCGTACCACGCTCGGTAGGCCATACCGCCCTAAGATCTTTTGGATGCGGCCATCGTCTCGCAAGGTGTCAATGGCGGCCGTAATGTCTTTTGCCAGGTCCTTGTCAGCGATGCGCGTTGCCACAGTCAAGTCGGCATACAGGTCGGCGTATCTGTCGGCGGCGTCCACCGGTTCGGTCGCTGGCACCAAGTTCTTGCCAGTGTCACCGGCTAAAGCCGACGACCAGACGAGCGCTAGGTCAACCTCGCCGGCCTTCAGCGCCTCAATCAACGCAGCACTGTTCGGGTAGGGCACACGGGCAAACTGTTTGCGGAAGAGGAAAAGGTCGGCGGGCGTGGCAGTGACTGCACCTACCCTGCGCGCTGCTTGCAACGAATTGGCGTTCGGCACCGCTTTGCCCGGCGCGGCGACCAGCATATAGCCCAGAGTGAGGTAAGGGCAGGAAGTGACCAGCTTGCGCTCGGCGATCTCCTTCGCGAAGCTGGGATCCTGCGGAATACCCATGTAGGCGTCGCATTTCTTGGCCACCAGCGTCTGTTGCAGCGCCCGCCCGATGCCTCCTCGCTTGGGGACGGCTACCCACACCAGTTTCAGCGGACGACCAAGCTGGGAGCCTAGCTCTTGTGCTACCTCGACATCAATTCCGCGCTCGGGTCGGGCCTCTGCGGAGAACGGCGCGTTTTCGTTGTTGAGGCAAACATTGAGGTAATTCGGTGCATCTGGCTCTGCAGCAAAAAGCCCAAAACCAAACACCAATAGCAGCGCAGACAGCGCAATCTTTATAAAGAATTTCATAAGTCGTGAGGCGAAGCTGTGCAGGGCCTATGCCGTGCACAGCTTCGGACTCAGTCCATCAATCCGAAAGACCAAACACCATCAAGCCGCCACCCCGGTTGTTCCGCTTGAACAACTCGTCGTAGATCAGCGGCAACAAGCTACCCCCGCCGGGCCCGTAGACAATCGCCACGTACTGCTTGCCGTCGGCCGTGAAGGTCGTCGGGTTGCCGTGGATTCCGGTACCGACGTTGAAGCGCCACAGTTCCTCACCGGTGTCGTCTTTCAACGCGCTGAACCAGCCCTCGGCATCGCCGGAGAACACCAGCTTACCGGCGGTAGCCAGTAGCCCACTGGTAGCTGGCGTGCTTTGCGGACGGGTCCAGATCTGCTCTCCGGTAGTTGCGTTGAAGGCCTTGACACCACCGGTGTAGGGATTTGCCTTCAGGACACGCGACGAAAGAAACCACTCACCGCTCTTCCACTCGGTCTTCTTGGACTGGATGTCCATTGAGCTATCGATGAACGGGATGTAGACCAGCTTGGTCCGTAGGCTGTAGGCCGCAGGGTGCCATTCCTTGCCGCCGTCAAGAATCGGCGCGATGTCGGTCACGATCTTGTCGTAGCGAGGCACCTTGTCGGGGTTAACGATTGGGCGGCAGTTCTCGCCGAAGCCGGTCACCCAGTTGACGCGCGCAATCGGAACGACCCAGTTGCATTTGCCGTTGGTGCGGTCAATCGAATACAGGTGACCGTTGCGGTCGCCATGCACCCAGACCTTGCGGCCCTTCTCGTCATCAACCAGGATGGTTTCGTTGTTGCCGTCATAGTCCCAGGCGTCGTTGGGCGTGTACTGAAAGTGGTACTTGATCTTGCCGGTGTTGGCGTCAAGCGCGATCGTCGAGTTGCTGTACAGGTTATCGCCCTTGCGCACGCTCGGATCCATGTCAGGCGTCGGGTTGCCCACGCCCCAGAGCACGGTATCCGTCTTCGGGTCGTAGGTGCCGGTCAACCACGCTGAAGCGCCACCGGTCTTCCACGAGTCGTTGGCCCAGGTCTTGGCCTGTGGATGGTCTGCGCTGGTAGGTCGCGTCTTGGTTTCCCAAATCACGTCGCCGGTGGCAGGGTCCAGGGCCGTGATGCGCCCGACATTGCCACCGACGTCACCACCGGAGTTGCCGACGATGACCATGCCTTTGGCAACCAGGGGCATCGATGTATAAATTTCGCCCGTTTTGTAGTCGCCCAACTTCTTTTCCCAAACTACCGCGCCGGTCGAACTGTTGAGCGCGACGACATGGGTGTCGAGAGTCGCCATGTAGACCATGTCTTTGTAGATTGCAACGCCGCGGTTCACCGCATCGCAGCACAGTTTGGGGCCGAGGTCTCCCGGAAGTGAGCGTTCGTACTTCCATAGCATCTTGCCGGTGACGCCGTCCAGCGCGAACACCTTGTTCTGGCTTGCCGTCACGAAAACGCGACCGTTGATCACCGTGGTCTGGCTGTCCTGCGCCTCGTTGACTCCGAAAGAAAGGTTCCACTTGGGTACCAGCTTTTTGACGTTTTCGGTGGTGATCTGCGTGAGGACGCTGTAACGGGTGTTCTGGTAGTCCTTGCCATAGTGGAGCCAGTTGTTGGCATCCTTGTCGGCGTGCATGAGCATGTCGTCGCTAACGTAGTTTGGTCGCCACTTAAAGGTGTTCTCGAGTACGTTGACGCCGAGTGGCGGCTCTGGGTCTTCAGCACGGGATACGGAAGAGAGCATCAAACTTAGGCCGATACAGGCCAAGGCTGAGCGCAGCCCCAGGGCGGCTTGGAGATGAATTGCATTCATGAGATTACTCCTTCTATCAATGCCCACACGGTTTGGGCCGTATCGCCACCCAGTGCGCTAGATTGTTGAAGAAAGCTTTGGCGCAAACCGTGGGCTTTGTGTCGCTCTTGCGTGTGTTCTCTTTGGTTCATTAAAGTCTCCTGTTGTGTGAGTAAACTGACCGTTTTGAGGGTGCTAAGAACGACCAAAGGCCGTCCACCAAGGGCTATAAACAAGAACTGTTTCATGCAAAAATTTTGCTTGTGCATTTCTAAGACCTTGATTTGTATCAAGGAGCGCTCCTGGTCTCTGATGTAGACGGGTACTGTCACATCTGAGACAGTATTCATGTTACGGGTCATGATGTGACATTGTTTAGGGGTAAACCCTGCTTTTGGGCCTTCAATTTCAAGGGGCTAACATCGCCCCCATGACGGATGCCACACCCTCGCTGCCCATCGATCCCGACCAAACCGTCGCCTGGCGGCAAGATGCCGGTGTAATTGGTCTGGTGAGTTTGGCGCATGCGAGTTCGCATTTCGGCCAATTGATACTGCCCCTGCTGTTTCCTGTATTCATCCATGAATTTGGGCTGAACTACTCGGAGCTGGGCTTGCTGATGACGGTGTTTTTTGTCGTCTCTGGCCTGGGCCAGGCTTTTTCCGGCTTCGTCGTCGATCGCATAGGGGCCAAGCCGCTGTTGTTTGGATCAATGGCCTTGTTTGGTATAGCCTGTTTGCTAGCCTCCTTCGCCACCGGCTACGGTGCTTTGGTGTGTGTCGCCGCCTTGGCAGGAACGGCCAACGCACCCTTCCACCCGGTGGGTTTCACCATCATGAACCAGCGGGTCTCGCCGCCGCGCCTGGGCTACGCCTACAGCGCCCATGGTCTGACCGGCAACCTGGGGTGGGCCACAGCGCCGGTTTTTTTCGCCGGCCTGGGGGTCTTGCTGGGTTGGCGCCAAGCCTATTTGGCCGCAGCGGTATTGTTTTTGGTGCTGCTGCTGGTGCTCATCTGGCACCGCAGCCGTCTGCATACGGCGGTTTTGGTGCGTGACAGTGGCCAGCCTAAGGACCATGACCTGGCCTTTATGCGGCTGCCGGTGGTGTGGTGGTGTTTTGCCTTTTTCTTCTTATCGACCATGACGCTGGCGGTGGTTCAAAGCTTTGCCGTATCGATTTTGAAGGAAATGCACGGTATCAGCTTCGAGGCCGCCACCGTGACCATCACGGCTTATATGCTGTGCGGCGCATTGGGCATGGTTATTGGTGGCTACATTGCTGCGCGGGCAGCTAGCAGCGGCCGTGTGGTTGCGATTGCCATGGCCTGCGGGGCGGCACTGCTGGCCCTGTGCGGCACCGGCTGGATGGGCGCTACCGCCACCATGGTCTTTTTAGCCAGCACCGGTTTTGCGGTAGGAATTGGCAGCCCCTCGCGCGACATGATGATTAAAAAAGCCACGCCCCAGGGCGCGACCGGTCGTGTCTACGGACTGGTGTACTCGGGCTTGGACAGCGGGTTTGCGGTGTCGCCGCTCCTGTTTGGAGTCTTTATGGACCGGGGCTGGTATGCCGCCACCTTGGTGGGTGCTGCTTTGACGCTTGGCTTGAGCGTCTTGGTAGCCCTGGGCGTGGGTCAGCGCACGACGCCATGACGCCAGCGCACCGTGCCGCCGCCGCCGAGGCTTTGAGAAAGGCGTTTACCCATGGCTGATGCATTAGCAGTCCGCACGGACTTCAAACTCCTGCACCCCCTTCGGGTACGCTGGGCGGAGGTGGATTTGCAGAAAATTGTGTTCAATCCGCATTACCTGATGTACGTGGACACCGCGATTGCCGGTTACTGGCGCGCTTTGGCGCTCCCCTACGAGCGCACGCTGGCCGCTTTGGGGGGTGAGCTCTTTGTGCGCAAGTCCACGCTGGAGTTTCATGCCTCGGCGGTCTACGACGACCGGCTGGACGTGGGCTTGCGCTGCGGCCGCATCGGAAACTCGTCGATTCAGTTTGTCAGCGGCATTTTTCGCGGCGACGCCCTGCTGGTGGGCGCCGAATTGATCTACGTGTTTGCCGATCCAATAGCCAAAGCGGCCTTGCCTGTCCCCGCTTTGCTGCGCGCAACCATGCTCGGTTTTGAACAGGGTGCGCCGGTAGTAAGCACAGAAATTGGTAGCTGGTCCGCACTAAAGCATCCGGTGACCGAACTCCGCGCAACCGACCCGGACGATGCGCAGGCGCTGCATTGCTTGCTGCGCAACGCCCTGGGCGAGCCGGTGGCCACGGCCCGGCTGTGTTCAGACGCCCGGGCCAACCGCGGGTTTGCTGCCGGGCCGGAGGCGGTAGACGGTGTCGCGGTGTGGGAACCCTTGCGCGGAGCCCGCTGGGGCCGCGCGGCCGCTCTGGCGCTCATCGAACACGCCAAAACTAGCCCAAAAGAGGGCGCTTAAATGTCCTGCGCCAAGGCGTAGGGCAGGGGCAGCATGGTCAGGGCGGGCCCGTCGGGCGCACCCAAGCTCAGGCCACCGTGCTGCGCAGCGCTGGTCTGCAGGCTGGCAATACACACGCCCCCGTCTGCCAAACCGGGGGCTGACTGCACCACCAAACCGCAGGGCTGCGAAGGGTCTAGACTGGAGTAGACCTCTTGGCCCGGCGCCAAGGCGGGGGACGAAGCACACTCCAGCACATAGGCGCGGCGCTTCAGGGTCCCCCGGAACTGGCTGCGCGCCACCACCTCCTGGCCTGGGTAGCAGCCCTTTTTAAAGTTGACGCCACCCACCGATTCAAAGTTGAGCATCTGGGGCACCAGCGCATCAATCACCGCCGTGTTGACCGTGGCCACACCACTGAGCACCTCGCTTAAAGCCCAGCAGCCTTCGGGCAAGGTCTGCCCCACCGGAGCGGGATCGCCCGCCGGACTGACCCACATCTGGCGCGGCATCTGGTTGGCGGGGTAGAGGTTGATCCGGCTCGTTTGGCCGTCTTGGCCGACGGCCCATGGCGTCTGGGAGCCCGTGGCTAGGGTTTGGGTTGCGTCGCCAATGGCGCCATAGATCAAAAACTCGCTGCTGGCGTCGCTGAGTTGCGCCTTGGCGCGCATGACAAACATGGACAGGCGTTTGAGCGTGGCGCCCAACAGGTCAAGGCTGCACACCAGCAACAGGTCTTGCTCGTCTCGGCGAAGTCCGATAACGCTGGCTTGCATGCGCCCCTTGGCTGAGCAAAAGGCGGCTAAGCGGGCGCTGTGGGCGTCGATATTGAGAAAGTCGTTGCTCAGTTGACCGTGCAAGAACGCGGCACTGTCTGAGCCGATGACTTTGATAACGCCCAAGTGCTCCAGCCGAGCGATGCCGCTGGGCAATGGGGCAGTGTTGGAGGTGGTCGGTGCGGTGGTGGTCAATTGGGTATCCATGGACCCAATTATGCGTTTTGCCCCAAACCCGCTAACCAGACAGGGCTGACCAGCACTCTGCCCAAGCTAGCGCTCTTCAATCAGCGCGCAGCGCGCCTTCACCCCGAGGAACTTGGCCCGCTCGTTACACAAGGCCACCGCCTGGCGTTCACCTTGGGCTGACAGGCGGACGTAAATGGCGCAACTAAATGCCATTTTCAGGCCATCGGTTCGGCTGTCGTAGCCGGCCGCGCAGTGGCCATAGCGGCCCAGGTCGGGGCGGTTTCTTGCGTATTGGTCTTGCAGCTGCTGGGGCAATTGGCTGGGCGTAACAGTTGGCAAATCTTGCGCCGCAACGCTACCGAAAGCAGCTGCCATTAGCAGGGAGGCGAGAAGAAGCGGCGTAGTGCGCATGGTGCTAGCTTAGCGAGAGTTCGCCTGTTGCGGTGAAATACCCTAAGAGCCCAAGCCAATAGGCGCTGGGGCGTGCATGGTATTGCGCGTAAACAGCCGGTCGTACCAAATCGACCGATGAAATCGTGCCAAGGCCACCGGCCCGGGCCACTGCACCGGCCAAACCGCCAGCCGAAATACCCACGCCCATGCCACCTTGCACCACCGGAATCAATGTGCGGCCTTTGAGCTGCAGCATCCGCAGGACCGATTGGGTGCGTAACCCGCTCACGCTTATCGAAACATCGTCCACATTGCAGGTAAAACTGTTGTCCATCGTGTACCAAAGAAGGGGCAGGCGCCCAAACACGACAAGGCTAGCGCATGTTGAGCAGCCAACGTGGAAGCAAATTACGTTTTCAGGGCAAAAGAGCCGTGCGATTGATCCTGGTCAATAAACTGCAAAGGATGTGGTTTGCCTTGGTATGGCGTGAAGCGGCCGGTGCCGGTGGCTCCAGCGCGGCGGGCGTTACCTTATGATTCCCCATCGATTTTTGGGGAGTTTTTCAGCAGTGCGAACGATGTTTTCCAGGGTTTTGGGCGCTGTGTTGGGCGGCGTTGTAGTGGTGCTGCTGTGCGCTGCCGGGTGGGTTTTTTATCCCGCGCAGTTGCCTGCGGGGACCTTGGACCTGTCCATTGAGCCAGGCACCAGCCCCAAAGAAGTAGCAACCGAGATTGCCCGTGTGGGTGTGCCTCTGTCGGCCCCGCTGATGTACCTTTGGTTCAAGCTTTCGGGCCAGGCACGCCAAATCCGCGCTGGCAGCTATGAGCTCAGCGGCACCCTGAGCCCCTTTGGTGTGTTGCAAAAACTAGTGCGTGGCGACGAGGCTTTGCGCAGCGTCACCCTGGTTGAAGGCTGGACTTTTCAGCAAGTACGCCAAGCGCTTCAAGCCGCCGACAAACTCAAGCCGGAATCGGCGGCCCTGAGCAACGCCCAGATCATGGAGCAACTTGGTCGCCCCGGTGTGCACCCGGAGGGGCGGTTTTTCCCGGACACCTACACCTACTCCAAAGGCAGCAGTGATTTGGGCGTTTTGCAACGCGCTTTGCGCGCCATGGACCGCAAATTGGCCGCTACCTGGTCGCAACGCAACCCCTTGGTGCCACTAAAGTCAGCCGACCAGGCCCTGATTCTGGCCAGTATTGTCGAAAAGGAAACGGGCCTGGCGGCCGACCAGGCCCAGATTTCAGCCGTATTTAACAACCGCCTGCTGCTGGGAATGCGCTTGCAGACGGACCCCACTGTTATCTACGGGATGGGCACGGCGTTTGACGGCAATCTGCGCAAAGCCGACCTGCTGGCCGATACCGCCTACAACACCTACACCCGCAGCGGCCTGCCGCCCACACCAATTGCCATGCCGGGACGCCAAGCGCTGTGGGCGGCGGTGCATCCGGCGGCGTCTAAGGCGCTTTATTTTGTGGCGCGGGGCGATGGCAGCAGCGCGTTTAGCACCACCCTGGAAGAGCACAATCGCGCGGTCAACATCTACCAGCGCCGCAAATAGACTAGCGCAGAAAGTACAGCAACGATGGGCGGCTTATTCATTAGCTTTGAAGGCATAGACGGTGCGGGCAAGTCCACGCACATCGCAGCCTTGGCGCAGGCCTTTGAAGCCCAGGGTAGGGTGGTGGTTCGCACCCGCGAACCTGGTGGAACGCCCTTGGCCGAGACTCTGCGCGGCCTGGTGCTGAATGAAGCCATGGACGCACTGACCGAATCCCTGCTCGTTTTTGCCGCCCGGCGCGATCACATTGCGCTTGTTATCGCCCCTGCATTGGCCCAAGAGCAGGTGGTGCTGTGTGACCGGTTTTCAGACGCCACGTTTGCTTACCAAGGCAGCGGCCGGGGCTTTGACTGGGATACCTTGGGCGTGTTGGAGCAGTGGGTCCAAGGCAGCGGCCTTACGCATGGCCTGGGTTTAGCCCCGGCGGACTTGCTTCAACCCCAGCTCACGCTGTGGTTCGACCTGCCCGCGCCGGTGGCGGCCCAGCGCCTGGCCGGCGCACGCTTGCCCGACAAATTTGAGTCGCAACCGGAGGCTTTTTTTGAACAAGTAGCCCACGGCTACGCACGGCGCATGGCGCAGCAGCCCCAGCGCTTTGCGCAAATCAATGCCAACCAGGGCCCGGACGCGGTTTGGCATGCCGTGCGGAGTGCCGTGCAGGCCAAGGGCTACTTGCCATGATGGCAGCGCCACCCTGGATCGGGGCGCAAGCCAAAGCCTTGTTGCAACAGCGCGGTCACGCCTGGCTTTTGACCGGGCCTTCGGGCCTTGGCCAGTATGGTTTGGGCATGGCCTTGGTTCGTGCCTGGTTGTGTGAAAACGCCGGTGAAACGGGTGCCTGCGGCCAGTGCGCAAGCTGCCACGCCATCGATGTGCGCACCCACGCAGACCTGTGTGTACTGATGCCCGAGACGCGCATGCTCGAACTTGGCTGGCCCTTGAGTGAAAAGGCCCAGAGCGATATCGACGAGAAAAAGCGCAAGCCCAGCAAAGAGATACGGGTTGAGGCAATGCGTGATGCGATCGAGTTTGCGCAGCGCACCAGCGCCCGTGGACGCGGCAAAGCGGTGCTGGTTTACCCGGCAGAAGACATGAATGCCATCGCCGCCAACGCCTTGCTCAAGACCTTGGAAGAGCCCCCAGGCGACGTCAAGTTCGTACTTGCCAGTGAATCGGCGCACCAATTGCTGCCTACCATTCGCAGCCGTTGCCTGGCGCACGGCATGCAATGGCCTGACCCGGACGCGGCCCAAGCCTGGCTACTGGCCCAAGGGATTGAGGCTAAGTGCGCGAGTGAGGCATTAATGGCTTGCGGCCAACGGCCCGAGGATGCCTTGGCTTGGGCCCAATCGGGGAGGGATGCTGCACATTGGGCCGGTTTTGCAAAGGCCATGGTGCGCGGGGATGTGGCCTATGTGCGGGACTGGAGTGGGCGTGAACTGTTGGACGCGCAGCATAAGTTGTGCCACGATCTGCTGGCCATGGCGGTGAACGCACCACCCCGGTTTTTCGCGCCGCAGACCCTGTGCGAGCCGAGGTCGGTAGCGGCATTGACCCGTTGGAACCAACAGCTTAACGCCCATCAGCGCACCGCAGACCACCCTTTTAATGCGGGCTTGCTCTTGGAGTCCTTGGTCTGCCAGGCCCAACACGCGCTTTCGCCAGAATTGTCCTAACCCCCGAAAGATATGAGCAGTCGTATGCCAACACCCACCCCGCCCAGTAGTACGCAGCCGACGCCAAGTTGGTCGGACTCCGTTTTGGGTAATCACGCAGCGCGCCCCAGCGTTATGCAACTCAATATCAAAGATGTTCCGAGCCTGTACAACGTCTACATTCCGGTTTTTACCGATGGCGGTATTTTTCTCCAAACCAGCCGCTCGTATGCCTTGGGCGACGAGTTGTATGTGCTGCTGACGCTGCCAAACGACCCGCAGCGCCACGCCATTGCAGGCCTGGTGGCTTGGGTGACGCCGCCAGGGCAACCGGCCGGGCGTGCGCAGGGGGTGGGTATCCGCTTTCCGGCGGACCAGCGCGCCGCAGCGGTCAAGGTAAAGATCGAGGCCTTGTTGGGAGACTTGTTGACCTCGGGTCGACCGACCCACACCATATGAATAGCCGTGTTTACCGATTCGCATTGCCACCTCACGTTTCCTGAACTCAGCGAGGGCTTGGCCGGTATTCGCCAAGCCATGGCTGCGGCGCAGGTGGACCGGGCCTTGTGCATTTGCACTACTTTGGAAGAGTTTCCCCAAGTTCACGCCTTGGCTATGAAATACGACAACTTCTGGTCCACGGTGGGCGTGCACCCGGACAACGAGGGGGTAACTGAGCCCAGCGTCCAAGACCTGGTGCAACGCGGCAACTTGTCCCGCGTGGTGGCGGTCGGTGAGACCGGGCTGGACTATTACCGGCTTAACGGCCGCAGTCTGGCGGATATGGACTGGCAGCGTGAGCGCTTTCGCGTGCACATCCGCGCCGCGCAGATCCTGCAAAAACCTCTGGTGATACACACGCGTAGCGCGTCAGACGACACGATTTCGATTTTGAAGGAGGAAGGCGAGGGGGTTTGCGGCCGATCAGCCGGAGGGGTCTTTCACTGCTTCACAGAGAGCCGTGAGGTGGCTCGTTCCGCATTAGACATGGGCTTTTACATCTCTTTTTCAGGTATTTTGACTTTTAAAACTGCACAAGATTTGCGGGAAATTGCTGCCTGGATGCCCTTAGATCGCATGCTAATTGAGACCGACAGCCCGTATTTGGCACCCATGCCGCACCGGGGCAAGACGAACAACCCGTCTTTCGTGCCCTTGGTCGCACACCAGATTGCCCAGGTGCGCGGCTGCAGCGTCGAGTCGATTGGCCAGGCCACGAGCGATAACTTCTCTCTGCTTTTCCGAGGTGTTGCGGCGTGAACAGAGTTGCATCTAGTTTGATTAATTACCTTAGATATTCAATCTATCTTATTGTATTTATTAGTATTTTTCCTGCTGCGGCAGGTTCGTATGACGACTTTTTCACTGCCATAGCGCAGGACGACGGCGTGCGCATCAAGCAGCTGATACGACGCGGCTTTGATGCCAACACCATCAACCCGTCCGGGCTCCATGGCCTGGTTTTGGCAATTCGGACGCCGTCGCCTCGTGCCATCCAAACGCTTTTGGACGCACCCGGTATTGCGGTCGAGGTGCGGAACCTTCAGGATGAAAGCCCTTTGATGTTGGCCGCTTTGGCGGGCATGAACGGTGTGTGCGAACGATTAATCGCCCTAAACGCCGACGTCAACAAAACCGGCTGGACGCCTTTGCACTATGCGGCATCGCGCAGCCACGTCGACACGGTTCGTTTGTTGCTAGGCCATTTTGCTTATATAGACGCCGAATCGCCCAACCGGACCACGCCGCTAATGATGGCAGCCATGTACGGCGACAAGGCAACAGTCCAGGCACTGCTCGACGCAGGCGCCGATCCGAGCTTGCGCAATGACAAGAACATGGGCGCCTTAGACTTCGCGCTCGAAGCGGGAAAGGAGGATTCCGCAAGGCTGATCAGCAGTTACCTGGCTCGTTAGCGTAGCTATGGCGCCCGCCACAGATGGTGAGATATTCAGCGCCCTGGGGTTTTACATTACTTGATACGATGATTATTATGTTAATAAAAAGATCACTTTGTCTGAAATTCTTTCTGGAAAAGGAGCGAAGTTTGGGATCGATTTGTTTTTGTTGCCGAAAGTGACGGTACGAAAGCTAGCATTGAAGAAGTTCAGGACTTCGCCACCCAATGGATGTGGTCCTGCAACAATGATCGCCCGAATATGGCCTTGGGCGGTTTCACCCCTAAGCAGCATTTGGCCAAGGCTGCATAACCGTTCTACTTTTAAGGCCGGTGGAAAACGGGGGGATTACCATAGCAGGCGCCTAAGCGCATGCAGCACGGTAATCGTGGGCACGGATGCGCAGTACCCAACAAAGGACTGCGCTTCGCCGCTGGAGCGAGGTTAACGCGCCGCTGCGTCGCCGTGAGATAGCCGTTGAAAAAGCAGCATTAGACATGGCCCCAGACCATGAGTGCGTCGCGCCCTTCGGTCACCAAGTCCACCTTGGCGCCTACGGGCAGGAGCACCTTGGTCGGCACGTGGCCAAAGGGCAAGCCCGTCAACACGGGCAATGCCAACTGGCTGCGCAGCCAAGCCGTCACGCTGGCGAGTTTGAAGCCCTTGTCGTGCGGTACCAGCTTGTAGCTGGTGAACTGGCCCAACACAATGGCTTTTTGTTGCGATAGCGCGCCAGCATGTAGAAGCTGGGTGAGCATGCGTTCCAGCCGGTAGGGGTGCTCGCCCACGTCTTCCAAGAACAGCACGCCACCTTTGATCTTGGGGAAATAGGGCGTACCCAACAAGGAGACCAACACCGCGAGATTGCCGCCCCACAGTTTGGCGTTATGGATTTCGACTGCGCTGTCGGCCTCGGATTTGGGCAAGCGCCAGCCCGCGCCCTCCCCTTGCTCCAAGAGCAAGTCTTCAAAGCACGCTTGCATGATGTCGTCCGGCCCTTCAGGGGCGCCAAAGTCTTCGCCCAGCGCCGGTCCTTGCCAGGTGATGGCGCCAGTCTGGGTCAGCACCGCCAAATTAAACGCAGTGAAATCGCTCAAACCCACAAACTGCGTCCCCGACTCTACCGACTTGGCAATAGCGCCATAGGGCAGCGCGGGCAAAAGTCGCGTCAATCCATAGCCCCCACGCGTGACGATAGCCACGTCGGCGCCGCTGGCCACAGCCCGACCAATCGCCGCCAAGCGCGTGGCATCGTCCCCGGCGAAGCGCTGGTAACTGGCCAGCGCGTCCGTATCCACCTCCACTTCGTGCCCCATTGCTCGTAATTGCTTAAGCCCGCGCCTAAATGCAGCCTTGTCACGCACCGCGCCCGAGGGAGAAAAAATGTAAATATGGCTCATAGATTAAATGGGGGTCAGATTCCAATTATCAGCATGAAAAAATGCCAGCGCCCGCTGTGCGATACGTTCGCCATGCTCTTGGACAAAATGTCCGGCCTCGGGCAAGACCATCACCTCGCTACAACCGCGAATTTTGGCCTGCAGCGCGCGCATGACCGGCTCACCGAGCACCGGGTCTTGCGGCCCGATAGCCATCAGGCTCTGACCCGACCACCGCGAAGTCCAAAATTCTTCGGCGCGGCGCGACACTTCCGCGCCCGGCGAATCAGCGAACTCGGGCACCATGGGCGGAAAAGCCCGCAGCGCCGCACGGTGTCCACGGTCGGGGAAGGGTGCGTTGTAAGCCTGCCATTCGGGCGCAGTCATGTGTGGGTTGCCACGGGCAAATAGACGCCCCACATCAAATTCAGGGTTCTTGGCGCACCAGTCGCGCCAGGCCAAAAATCCGCTCGACAAAGGCTGCGCGCCCGTGGCGAGCGTCGTGTTCATAAGCAGCAGACCCCAGTAGCGCTGCGGCGCGTCCAAGGGCAGGGTCAGACCCAAAATGCCGCCCCAGTCTTGCACCACCAACACCACATTGCGCAAGTCCATCCATTCCACGAACTCAAGGAGCACCTGGCGATGGAAGTCAAAGGTGTGAAAACTGTCTTTCTTGGGCTTGTCGCTCTTGCCAAAGCCAATCAAATCCGGCGCCACCACGCGGTGACCTGCTATGGAAAAGGCAAGGATCATCTTGCGGTGCAGGTAGCTCCAGGCCGGGTTTCCGTGTAAACACAGGTAGATGGTGTGCGCGTCAGCTGGGCCAACGTCAAGGTAATGCATGCGCAAACCTGCAAGCGAGGGCAAGTCGCTCACGTAACTTGCAGGCCAGGGGTAGCCGGGTAGATCGACAAAACAGGCATCCGGGGTACGCAAGGCGTCGTCTCGCACGGGATTCATGTTCACTCTTTTCGGCTTGAAAAACTCCTGCAATACGCGAGCGCACTCCATGCCCAGCACACCGCCCTGCACCACCGTCTGGTGGTTTAAGGCCGATTGTCCGAAAAGATTAAGCACCGAGCCTGCCGCGCCGGTGCGCGGGTCGGCCGCACCAAACACCACGCGCTGAAGGCGCGCGTGCAGCATAGCGCCGCAGCACATGGCGCAGGGCTCTAGGGTGACAAAGAGCTCACAGCCGTCGAGCCGGTAGTTGCCCAGCACCCGGGCGGCGGCCCGCAGTGCAGCAATTTCAGCATGCGCGGTGGGGTCGTGCTGGCCTATAGGGGCGTTGCGGCCGGTGGCGATCAACTGCCCGTTTTTAACCACGACGGCGCCCACAGGCACCTCACCCTCCTTCGCCGCAAGCGCTGCTTGCGCGAGCGCCAAGCGCATCCAGTGCGAATCAGGGAACGCATGGCCAGACATGAAATGCCTATGCGCTCAAGCGCCCAGACCCATCTGGCGCATCCATTGACCCAGCGCCTGCTCGTCAGGTGTGCCGGCGTCGTAGATTTCCAACATTCGCACATGCGCTTCAGGACGATGTTGATTCACTTTAACTTTGCACTGCAAGCTTATGATATTCAATGAAAATGCAACGATGCCACTCAGCATTTTCCCGGTGTAATGGCCAGGGAGCGCACGCCACTGGTCGGCATAGGCCGGTTCGTGGTCGGCGATGAGCTGCTTTAAGAGCGCGTCTTTGGCGGCATGGCCGTCTAGCACCTCGGCCTGCACGGTGCAATGCACGGCCACGTAGTTCCAGGTAGGTACGCGCGCCAAGTCAGGATAGACCTTGGGTGACATATAGGCGTGCGGCCCCATGAATGTGACCACCGCCTGCGCCCGCGTGGCCAGGTAGTTCCAATGGGGATTGCCGCGCGCGCAGTGGCCTAGCAGACGGCCGTTGGCCAGGGCGGCCGCGTCGCCCTCCTCCACCGCCTCCCAGTGCAAGGGCAAATGGGTCACAAACGGCAGGCCGGCATCGTCCACCGAGATGAGGCTGGCAAAGGGGTGGGCGCGCATCACCTGTTGGGCAACTAGCGCACTCTGGGGGTCAAATTGCCGGGGTAGGTACATGGTTTATCCAAGTTTCAACACATCGTCTCTCAGGCGCTTCAGCACGCCAGCCCAGCGCATGTCGCTGTCTTGGCGGTACAGCCGCACTGACGGATACCAGGGACTGTCCGGGCGTTCGAGCAACCAGCGCCAGTCCGGACTGTAGGGCAAGAGCACCCAGGTGGTTTGCCCCAGCGCAGCACTCAGGTGCGCCACGCTGGTGTCTACGCTGATGACCACGTCCATCAGATCGCACAGCGCCGCCGTGTCGGTGAAGTCCACCAGCTCAGGCCCAAAGTGGCGTAGCTGCGGGTTGGCCTGCAGGCTAGCCTGGTCGACTTCGCGCAGCTCTTTTTGCAGGCTGATGTACTGCGGGCCCGGGGGCAGGTGCTGCAACAGCTCGGCCAGCGTGATGCTGCGGTTGTGGTCGTTTTTGTGACCGGTGCTGCCGCTCCAGGCAATGCCAATGCGCAAACCCGTCTTGGCGCCCAGGGTGGCGGCCCATTGTGCGTGTTTGGATGGCAGGCTGCGCACATAGGCCGCTGGCGCTGGAATGCTGGACAGCGTGGTACCAAAGGCCAGGGGCAGTGAGAGCAAGGGGCAGTGGTAGTCATAGGCGGGCGGCGCCTGACCTTGCTCAATGAACTGGCTTACGCCCTGCATATCGGCCAGCAAGGCCATGAGCGCCCTGGGCAGCTCCACCACCACGCGTGCACCCTTCGCTGCCAGCAAGGGTGC